>Ga0207695_10002201_pt1 | contig 29360 bp, 25 predicted proteins | sample KBSC54metaG_FD_184354 | JGI IMG/M metagenome (GOLD analysis project Ga0207695, IMG submission 184354) | Corn rhizosphere microbial communities from Kellogg Biological Station, Michigan, USA - KBS C5-4 metaG (SPAdes) (version 2) | ecosystem: Host-associated > Plants > Roots > Rhizosphere > Soil...
AGGGCAAGCCGGTCGATTCGTCGCAGCCGTCGCGTCACCTCGAAACGCAGATGGTGTTCCAGAATCCCTATGCATCGCTCAACCCGCGCTTGCGCGTGGATCAGTTGATCAGCGAAGCCGCGCTCTATCACAAGCTGGTAGAAAAACGCGACGTGCCATCTTTCGTCGCCGCTTTGCTTAAGCAGGTTGGCTTGGACGCTACTTATGCGTCTCGCTACCCGCATCAATTTTCCGGTGGACAGCGCCAACGTATTGCCATTGCACGTGCACTTTCGCTGAATCCCAAATTTGTGGTGTGCGACGAAGCTGTTTCTGCTTTGGATGTATCTGTGCAGGCGCAGGTATTGAATTTGTTCATGGATTTGCGTGAATCGAAAGAATTGACGTATCTCTTTATCAGTCATAACCTGGCGGTGGTCGAATATATTGCCGATCGGGTCGCCATTATGTATCTCGGTCGCGTCGTCGAGTTGGCTGATACGCAGGCAATTTTTACGTCGCCAAATCATCCCTATACACAAGCTCTGATTGCTGATGCGCCACGCCTTCAAGTAAAAATGGTAGAGCATCGTCCGGTGCAAGGAGAATTGCCGAGTCCGCTCAATCCTCCGTCAGGCTGCACGTTTCATCCGCGCTGTCCCCGGGCTATGCCACGCTGTGCCACCGAGCGTCCGATGCTAAGGAAGGTTGCAGAAGGGCATTTTTCGGCTTGTCATCTGAACGATTTGAGCTGATGGCTGCTGTGCTGGTTTATTCGGATTGCGGTCATGCGCAAAATTGTTCTCTAAGCGAATGTCAACTTTCCTTGCAAATTATGCAGTGAATGGCGTGAACCCTGGGGAAGTGAATTTGGAAGTGGTCAACGCGGTTCTGAAATTGGTGGATTCCGCAGTTAATCCGCAGTACGCCGACCTCTAAAAATAAAAAAAGCGCCTCAACAGGCGCTTAGCTATTTACTTCAACGAATCTGTATCCTTGTATGGAGACGGAGGGATTGGCCTACGTTGCGCAGGCCGCTGAATCGCTTGCAAGCGATTCCCTTCGAATCTCTCACGTAAGCCGCGCAGGCGGCGTACTCATCTCCGGAGACAGGTTTTCTGGGAAAACAAAATGGGAAGCACAAATAAAAACACCCGCCGAAGCGGGTGTTTGTATTCTGGCGGAGACGGAGGGATTCGAACCCTCGATACAGGTTTAAGCCCATATGCTTCCTTAGCAGGGAAGTGCCTTCGACCACTCGGCCACGTCTCCACGCTGTAGGCTGATACTGCTCGCCTCAGCAAAGAAGTCCCGAATAATATCTTTTCATCCGGATTTGGTCAATGAAACTCTGCAATTTTGGATGGATTATTTTTTATCCCGCAGAATTTCAAGGACCGGTTGCTTGTTGCTTATTTAGTGCTCACTTGCTGCTTATTTGCCATTTTCCAGATCAAAGGCCTTGTGCAGCGCGCGGACGGCCAGTTCCATGTATTTTTCGTCGATCAGAACCGAGATCTTGATTTCGGACGTGGAAATCATCTGGATGTTGACGCCTTCTTCGGACAGCGTGCGGAACATCTGCGAGGCGATGCCGACGTGGCTGCGCATGCCGACACCGACTACGGAAACCTTCGATACCTTGGTGTCGCCGACGATGCTGGCGGCACCGATGTGGGCCTTGACGCTGGCGTTCAGGACTTCGACGGCTTTGGCGTATTCGGCACGCGGCACGGTGAAGGTGAAGTCGGTTTTGCCTTCGACGGACTGATTCTGGATGATCATGTCCACTTCGATGTTGGCGTCGGCGATCGGGCCGAGGATCTGGTAGGCGATGCCTGGGCGATCTGGCACGCCGAGTACGGTGATCTTGGCCTCATCGCGGCTGAATGCGATGCCGGTAATGGTTGCTTGTTCCATCTTGGTGTCTTCCTCAAACGAAATCAGTGTGCCGGACTTGGTCTCTTCTTCCAGCGACATTAGTGGGTCGGTCAGCGACGACAATACGCGCGTCGGCATCTTGTAGTTGCCGGCAAATTCAACCGAGCGGATCTGCAAGACCTTGGAGCCGAGGGATGCCATTTCCAGCATTTCTTCAAACGTCACGGTATTCAGACGGCGCGCTTCGCTGACGACGCGCGGGTCGGTGGTGTACACGCCGTCGACGTCGGTGTAAATCAGGCATTCTGCTGCCTTGATTGCCGCAGCGACAGCCACAGCCGATGTATCGGAACCGCCACGGCCGAGCGTGGTGATGTTGCCGTCGGCGTCAACACCCTGGAAGCCGGTAATGATGACGATCTTGCCTGCGTTCAGGTCTTTGCGCACCTTGGCGTCGTCGATCGAGCGAATACGGGCTTTGGTGAAAGCAGAATCGGTCTTGATCGGTACCTGCCAGCCGGCGTAGGAAACGGCTTCTTTGCCGATCGCTTGCAGCGCCATTGCCAACAGGGCAACAGAAACCTGCTCGCCGGTGGAGGCCAGCATGTCCAGTTCGCGGGAATCGGGCTGGGCCATAATTTCCTTGGCCAGACCCAGCAAGCGGTTGGTTTCACCAGACATCGCGGAAGGAACAACAACGATCTGGTGGCCTGCGTCGTGCCACTTGGCAACGCGCTTGGCGACGTTCTTGATGCGCTCTGTCGAGCCCATCGAAGTGCCGCCGTATTTGTGAACGTATAAAGCCATAGGAAGTAGGTCTGAATTGCGTGACTGAGTGCTGCTATTTGTTGCCGGGTCGCGAAAAACTGCGAAAAGACCGGAGGAAACAAACCCTCGACTTTACAGCGGGCAGGCCGAAATCACAAGCAAAAGCAGGTAAAAAGAGGGCTTTTCATGCGTTTTTCAGTCCATTTCTGGCTGCTTTTGCATGATTTGATGCGGAAGGGAAATGTGCGGAAGAGGTCGGGCACGCCATCCACCATGGTGCTGCCGAACGGCAGGCCGACCAAGGTAGACGGTGGTTGCGGGCTGAGCCGCAATGGTACTTGCTGTTTGTAGTGCGTAAAGCGCTCAGACAACTCGCTCAGTAAAACTTAAGCGCCGGCGTAGACACTGCTGTCGTTGGCCGACTTCAATTGGCTGGCGACTTCGCTGCGGGACAGCGGGCTACGCGCTTGAATCACGATAGGGTAGTTATTGCCGTTGGTGATCAGGCCTTGCGCTTGTGCTTGTTGCAGTTCGGAAATGACTTCGGCACGGGTCTTGGTCGACACGAACTTGGTTTCTGGTGGGAATGGCGATTCAGCCATGGCGGCGCCGGCAGCGGCAAACAGGACGATAGCGGCAGTGATTTGCTTGGTGTTCATGGTAATTCTCCCAAAAAGACGGTAAATGAAAGTACACGTCGATGCGGGGGCGGTTGGCTTGTGGCTGCTTGCTCCCCATCGATGAGGCACAGTTTAGCCATTGCTTCGTGCGAGAAAAATAGGTCTAATAGCAATGCACTATTTCGGATAAAGAAACAATCGAGGGCTTGAAAAATGGATCGTCTGCACTCAATGAAAGTGTTTGCGAAGGTCGTGGAGCAAGGCAGTTTCGTGCGGGCGGCGGAAATCATGTCGCTGTCGAACGCCGTCGTGACGCGCTACATTGTCGATCTGGAGAATCATCTCGGCACGCGTTTGCTCAATCGCTCCACGCGCCGGCTGTCGCTGACCGAGTCGGGACAAGCCTTCCTAGAGCGGGTTCGCCACATCCTGCCGGAGATTGAGGAGGCCGAAGCCATCGTGGCGATGGCCACCAAGAAGCCGGGCGGCACGCTGTCGTTGTATTCTCACGTCGGCTTCGGCCAGGGCCAGCTCGGCAAGCTGCTCGCGGAATATTCTGCCGCCTATCCGGAGGTGGTGCTCGACGTGTCGGTCTCGGAACGCGCCATGGACTTGGTTGAAGAGGGCATGGACATCGGTTTTTTCAGCAGCCTGCAAAAATTCGACGCCAGCATGGTGGTGCGCAAGGTCGGGGTAGCGGCGGTAGTGCTGTGCGCCTCGCCATCCTATCTGGCAAAGCATGGCGCACCGCAGACCCCGGACGAGCTGAGCCGTCACGCCTGTCTCAACTTTTCCCACGAACATCTGCGCCATTACTGGCATGTGAAGACCGAAGAAGGTATCCGCGATATTCCGATCACCAGCCAGGTGGTGTCCAACAGCGCGTTGCTGTTGCGGGACTTTGCGCTGGCCGGCATGGGCATCACGATGCGACCGTCATTCAGCCTCGGCGACGATCTACGCTGCGGCAAGCTGCAACGCGTGCTGGCCGATTTTGACATGGGGCAGGTTTCGGTGATGATGGCGTATCCGAGCCGGCGTCTGCTGTCGGCCAAGGTACGCAGTTTTGTGGATTTCATCTCGGATCGGTTCCCGCATCCGGAAACCGATCCCTGGCTGTAGCCGGGGAATTGAATCAGGCAGCGTCGGAAAGGCTGTTGAGCCGTTTCTTGAGATCGCATTCCTGCCAGGCACGGCGTTGCTCAGTGCTGTCGGCCTCAAGTTCGAGTTCTTGCAGGCTGGTTTCAGACAGTGCCTGCAATAGCCGCTCAGCCTGACGCGTGTCGGGTTCCATGGGGCCGAAGAAGGCGACGGTGGAGCCGCGTTGCATCAACAGCGTCGGGAAATTGTCGACGTCGAGGTCGCCCACCAGGTCGGCCTGGTCTTCGATGTCGATCCAGACGAAATGATGTTCCGGGCGGCGTTCGGCCCAGGCGGCGAAATTGACAGCGTAGTCGCGGCAACTGCCGCACCAGCCGGCGCACAGGCAGGCCACGACCCATTTATCGCCGGCGAGGGCGGCAGCGAGTTCGTCGCGGTTGCTGGCGGAGAAGATCTGATAGGACATAAGGCGGCCTATTCTACTCCGGAAGCGTAAAACCGGCGCAAGCCGGGTGTAACTCCGTTATCCCCGAATAGTCGTCTCCCGGCAGGGCGTGGAGGGCACGGCGCGGTAAAATAGAGGGATGTCTATCATTCTTGCCATCGAAACTTCCTCCGAACTCGCCTCGGCAGCCCTGCTGCATGGCGACGAACTGATCTTCCGCGAATCGCTGGGCGTGCAGACCCACTCCGAAACCATTTTGCCGATGGTGCAGCAACTGCTGGCGCAGGCCGGCATCGGGCTGTCGCGCTGCGACGCGATCGCCTTTGGTGTCGGGCCGGGCTCGTTCACCGGCGTGCGCACGGCATGCGGCGTGGTGCAAGGGCTGGCGTTCGGCGGCGATTTGCCGGTGGCGCCGGTGGTGACGTTGGAAGCGATGGCGCAAGCCGCTCTGGAATCCACTCAGGGGGCGGCCGGGGACGTGCTGGCGGTGCTTGACGCGCGCATGGGCGAAGTCTACTGGGCGCAGTACCGTCATGGCGCCAGCGGCTGGGAAATCGTGCTGGAACCGAGTTTGTCGTCGGCTGCCGTCGTTGCGCCGCAGGGGCACGTGCAGGCTTGCGGCAACGGCCTGACGGCATATGCGCAGGATTTCGCCGGGCAGCCGTTCGCGGCCGCAGCGTTGGCCCAACTCATGCCGCATGCGGCGCAGGTGGCGACCTTGGGCCGCCGCATGCTGGGGCAAGGCAGGACCGTGCCGCTGCAGGACGCGCAACCGCTCTATCTGCGCAATAAGGTCGCGCTGACCACGGCCGAACGCCAGGTGCGCGATCTCGCCAAAGGTGCGGCGTGAACAACGACGCTTTGCTGCATACGCTGGAGAGCAAATTTGGCGCGCTGAGGTTTGCCGCCATGAAGGTCGATGATGTCGACGACGTGGTGCGGCTCGAAGACAGCGTCTATCCGCATCCGTGGACGCGCGGTAATTTCCTCGATTCGCTGTACAGCGGCTACCAGACGTTGACCATGCGCGATCGCGCGGGACGCTTGCTCGGTTACTTCCTGGTCATGGAAGCGGTTGACGAAGCGCACCTGCTCAACATCAGCGTTGCCGAGGACGTGCAAGGCGAAGGTTTCGGCCGTCTGCTGCTGGAATATGCCGTCGACCTGGCCCGCAAACATCGGATGACGATCATGCTGTTGGAAGTGCGCGTGTCGAACTTGCGTGCGCTGCACGTGTATCGGCGTTATGGTTTCGTGGAAATCGGACGTCGCAAGAATTACTATCCCGTCAATCAATCTACGCGCGAAGACGCGATCGTGATGAGCCTACCGCTATGAGTCAGAACACATTTGCCGCTTCGGCCCGGGTATTGGAAGAAATCGGCGTGGGACCGGTCTGGGTCCGACGTCACCTCGCCGTCGAAACGGCCGAGGCCGTCGAACAGGAACCCCAAGTCACCGTAACGTCTGCAAGTCCGGCGGGCGCAGCCGCTCCCGCACCGGCTCCGCAAAGACCGCCGCAACCGGTTGCACGTCCGGCGCCGACTTCCGCTCCCGCTCCTGACGACGGCTTGCCGCCATGGCTGAGCGAAATGAGTGACGTCGACATGGCGCCCCCCGGTTTCATGCCCGACGACGATGACGACGACGAACCCGTCATCAGGATCAATCCGGCCATCGCCACCATGGATTGGGCCAAGCTCAAGGAAACGGTTGCAGAGTGCCGCCAGTGCGGCTTGTGCAACGGCCGCAAGAAGACGGTCTTCGGCGTCGGCGACGAAAAAGCCAAATGGCTGTTCATCGGTGAAGGCCCCGGGCGCAACGAGGACATGCAGGGCGAACCGTTCGTTGGCCCGGCCGGCAAGCTGCTCGACAACATGCTGGTCGCGATGGGCCTCAAGCGTGGCGAGAACGCTTATATCGCCAACATCGTCAAATGCCGTCCCACCGACGAAGGTGGCAAGGATCGTCCGCCATCGCCACAGGAAGTGGCATCCTGCTTGCCTTACCTGCAACGCCAGATCGCGCTGATCCAGCCGACCGTGCTGGTGGCGCTGGGCAAGACAGCGGCGCTGTCGCTGCTCGGTCTGGATCCGGCCACGCCTGTTTCCAAACTGCGCGGCACCGTCCATCGCTATCAGGATCTGCCGCTGGTGGTGACTTATCACCCGGCTTACCTGTTGCGGCAGCTTGGCGACAAGGGCAAGGCCTGGGCCGATCTCTGTCTTGCGATGACAACTTATGCCGACACCACAGACTGATTTGCAGGCAGCGCCGACCGCGTCCTTTCAGCAGCAATTCCACCGGCGCTGGTCGTCGCTGCGCGACCCCCACGTGCGTGCGCTGGCGTGGCTGCTGGATGCTCCCGACCTCCTTGACGCCCATGCACCGCGCTGGGCCGGGCGGATCGCCTCCATCGGAGCACTCAGTGAGATGGACGTCACCTGGCTGCAGGCACTGGACAAGAATCCGCGCGAGTTGTACCTGCTGATCAACGCGCAACCGTCGGCACGGCTCGGACGGTATGCCGAAAAGCTGCTGACGTTTTACCTGCAGCAGACCGGGCGACTCGTTGCGCACAACGTCCAGGTACGCAACGGTCCGAACGAGACCATCGGCGAGTTCGATTTTCTTGTACATGACGAAGCGCGTGAACAGGCGCGTAGCGAAGGTCGATCCGGGTTGGTGCATTGGGAGTTTGCCACCAAGTTCTACTTGCTCGAATCGCATCGCGACCAGATGCAGGCCGACGCGTTTGTCGGGCCGAATCTGGCTGATTCGCTCGGCGCCAAGATGGACAAGATCATGCAGCAGCAACTGCTGTTGTCAGCGCATCCGGCGGCAGCACAATACCTGCCGCAAGCTGTCACGCGTGCGCAGGCCCTGGTCAAGGGCTGGCTGTTTTATGGCGAGACGACCGAGGCGGCATCGGTGCCGGCGGCACTGGGTATTTCAGCGCAGCATTGCCGTGGATTCTGGTGTGAGCTGTCGGCGCTGCAAGCGAGCGACAACGATCACTATCTGGTGCTGCCGCGCCTCGAATGGCTGGCCCCGGCGCGGGCCGCGGCGGGAAAGACCTTGTCCGGTGCCCAGTTGCGCGAAGCGGTGCAATTGTTGTTCAGCGAGACGCTGGCGCCGGTCATGATCGCTGTCTGCGACGTGGACGGCGACGTCGCGCTGGAACGCCGGCGCGGTTTCCTGGTGCCGGACGACTGGCGCGGCAAAGCGGCGCAACGGGTGCAGCATGCGGTGGTGCAGATTTAGTGAGTGGAGTTATTGGGCAGCATCATGAAAAAAGCGTACGTTTTTGCCGTACGCTTTTTTTATTCGTCGTGCTTGTGTTCGCCGATCAGCGCCAGCGAATCATGCTCGCGCTGGTTGAACGCGTGCCGGCGCATGATCAGGTACATGATGCCGGCGACGAAGACGCCGAAGATCAGGATCACGATGTTGACGTCGAGGTTGAGGCGCACCATGACAGCGTACAGAACCAGCATGGTCAGCACCGACAGATTTTCATTGAAGTTCTGCACCGCGATCGAATGGCCGGCGCTCATCAGTACGTGGCCGCGGTGTTGCAGCAGCGCATTCATGGGCACGACGAAGTAGCCGGACAAGGCACCGATGATGATCAGCAGCGGGTACGCAACCCAGATCGACGTCACCATGGTCATGGCCATCACGACCAGGCCCATGATGATGCCCAGCGGCATGACCGACAGCGACTTCCTGAGCGGCACGAAACGCGCTGCGCCGACTGCGCCCAATGCGACGCCGAGGGCAACCACGCCTTGCAGGATGGCGGCTTTGTCGAGCGGCATGTGCAGGGACTTTTCCGCCCATTTCAACACGATGAACTGTAACGTGGCGCCGGCGCCCCAGAACAGCGTCGTGACGGCCAGCGAAATCTGGCCGAGCTTGTCTTTCCACAAGGTGGTAAAGCAGTTCGAGAAGTCGGCGATCAGTTTGATGGGATTGTGCTGCTGGTGGGCGTAGCGGGCGCCGGTGTCGGGGATGTTGAGGTTGAAGATCGCGGCGACGATGTAGATGACGGTGATGATGCAGAGCGCGGCTTCGGTGGGGGTGTTGATGGGGAAGTCGAAGACCGGGAAATCGAAGGCCAGCAAGGTTGATGCAATATGCGGATTGACCAGCGCGCCGCCCAGTACCGTGCCGAAGATGATGGAGCCGACCGTCAGCCCTTCGATCCAACCGTTGGCGGCCACGAGCTTTTCGGGCGGCAGCAATTCGGTCAGGATGCCGTATTTGGCAGGAGAGTACGCCGCTGCGCCGAAGCCGACCACGGCATAGGCGATCAGCGGATGGACGGTGAAGAACATGAGGGCGCAACCAACCACTTTGATCAGGTTGGTGATGAACATCACCTTGCCTTTGGGGAACGCATCTGCGAACGCACCGACGAACGCCGCCAGCAGCACGTAAGAGAGCACGAAGAACAATTTCAACAGCGGCGTCATCCATGCCGGAGAGTGCATCTCCGAGAGGAGTGCAATAGCTGCGATCAGCAGTGCATTATCGGCAAGCGACGAAAAAAACTGCGCCGCCATGATGGTGTAAAAGCCGCGATTCATCCGTATCCAAGATGTGACAAATTATCTCCGGCTTGCTTTATACCATGAAAAGATGACATGCCAGTGATAAGTATGATGGGTAGAAATAAGCGCCCGACGCGTTTTGCACGGCGTCTTTCCCGCTTCTTTGAAACAAGTTGGTCCGGTAAAATGGCAGCTTGTTCCCGAAGCCGGTGTTTTGACCCGGTTCCGGGCGTTTTCTCGCCATTTTCATCTGCTTTCCCGGTTTTCAGTTCAGGACTCAACGAGCGCTTATGCCCAGACCAATCGTCGCCACTATTGATATTTCTGCTCTACAACATAATCTCGCGGTCGCCAAGTCGCGCGCGCCGCATGCCAAGGCCTGGGCCGTGGTCAAGGCGCAGGCATACGGACATGGCCTGGGACGCGCCGTGCGCGCCTTTGCCGATGCCGACGGCCTGGCGCTGATCGAGGTCAATTATGCCGTGCAACTGCGTGAGCTGGGCTGGACCAAGCCCATCCTGCTGCTGGAAGGCTTCTTCGATGCCGATGATATTCCCGTGCTGGCACAGCATCGCCTGCAGTTCGCCGTGCATTGCGACGAGCAAATCGCGCTGCTGGAAGCCGTCGGCCTTGATGCACAGGCGGCGCAATTCGACGTCCACCTCAAGATGAATAGCGGCATGAACCGCCTCGGCTTCAAGCCGGAGGTCTATCGCGCCGCCTACGAACGCCTGCAGAAGCTGCCCTGTGTGCGCAGCATCACCATGATCACGCATTTCGCCAATGCCGACGACCCCGCCAATCCGGACCTGCCGCTGGCCGAACAGGTGAAGCGCTTCAATGCCGCCACCGCGGGGTTGGCGGGAGCGCACAGCGCGGCCAACTCGGCGGCCGACCTGATGCATGCCGACCTGGCCTACGAATGGGTGCGCGCCGGTGTGATGCTGTACGGCGGTACGCCGGGCGGCGGCACTGCGAAGGAGTTCGGCTTGCGCGCCGCCATGACGCTGGAGAGCAAGATCATCGGCACGCAGGAAATAGGCCCTGGCGACGCGGTCGGTTACGGCAGCCGCTTTGTCGCCGACAAACCGATGAAAATCGGCATCGTCGCCTGCGGTTACGCCGACGGCTATCCGCGCCACGCCCCCAACAGTACGCCGGTGATGGTCGACGGCGTGCGCACCGGCACCATCGGACGCGTGTCGATGGACATGCTGACGGTGGACCTGACGCATATTCCCGGCGCCGGTGTGGGCAGCCGCGTGGTGTTGTGGGGCGAAGAACTTCCGATCGACGAGGTGGCATTTGCAGCGGGCACGATCGGCTATGAATTGATGTGCGCGCTGGCGCCGCGCGTCGCCGTGCTAGAGAAGAACTGAGAACAACTGATATGGCAAAAGCCAAAACGAATTACACCTGCACCGAATGTGGCGGCGTCAGCAACAAATGGGCAGGGCAATGCCCGGCCTGCGGCCAGTGGAATACGCTGGTGGAAACTCTGGTCGAAACGGCCGGCGTCAATCGCTATTCCAACCAGCCACAGGGTCTGGCGCAGACTGCGCCGGTGTTGTCGCTGGCCGATATCGAAGCGATCGACGTGCCGCGTTTCGGCACCGGGATCGAGGAGTTCGATCGCGTGCTCGGCGGCGGGCTGGTGCCGGGCGGCGTGGTACTGATCGGCGGCGATCCGGGCATCGGCAAATCAACGTTGTTGCTACAGGCGCTGGGCAATATTTCCAAACTCAAGCAGGTGCTGTATGTCAGCGGAGAAGAGTCGGGTTCGCAGATCGCCTTGCGCGCAAAACGTCTGGCGGTGGACGCCAAGGATCTCAAGCTGCAAGCCGAAATCCAGCTGGAAAAAATCCTGTCCACGCTGACCGAACACAAGCCCGACGTCGCCGTGATCGACTCGATCCAGACCATCTACTCGGACGCGCTGACCTCGGCGCCGGGTTCGGTGGCGCAGGTGCGCGAATGCGCGGCGCAACTGACGCGTTTCGCCAAAACCTCCGATACCACCATCATCATGGTCGGCCATGTGACCAAGGAAGGCGCGCTGGCAGGTCCGCGCGTGCTTGAGCATATCGTCGACACGGTGCTGTATTTCGAAGGCGATACGCATTCCAGCTTTCGGCTGGTGCGCGCGTTCAAGAACCGTTTTGGTGCGGTCAATGAACTGGGTGTATTCGCCATGAGCGAAAAGGGCCTCAAGGGCGTGTCGAATCCATCCGCGCTGTTCCTGTCGCAGCATGACAGCCAGGTGCCGGGTTCGTGCGTGATGGTGACGCAGGAAGGCACGCGTCCCTTGCTGGTGGAAATCCAGGCGTTGGTCGACAGCTCGCACGTGCCCAATGCGCGCCGCTTGTCGGTCGGTCTAGAGCAAAATCGCCTGGCGATGCTGCTGGCCGTATTGCATCGCCATGCCGGCATCGCCGCCTTCGATCAGGACGTCTTCATCAACGCCGTCGGCGGCGTCAAGATCACCGAGCCCGCCGCCGACCTGGCGGTGCTGCTGGCGATCAATTCATCAATGCGCAACAAGCCGCTGCCGCGTGGTTTGGTGGTGTTCGGCGAAGTCGGCCTGGCCGGAGAGATTCGTCCTGCGCCGCGCGGTCAGGAGCGCTTGCGTGAAGCGGCCAAACTGGGATTTTCGATCGCGATGATCCCCAAGGCCAATGCGCCGAAGCAGGAAATCGAGGGCTTGAAGGTCGTTGCCGTTGAACGCATCGACGAGGCCTTGCAGAAGATCCGCAACATCGACGAATGATGGCGTCGATGCGCCGGTTCAGCCCGGCAGCTGGTAGGTGACGATCACCTGATTCATTTCGCCGCGCGCCGGCGGCCCCAGCTGGCCGCCACCCTTGACGCGGTAGTGCAGCGTGAACGGCTGCGCGGCGTCCTTGCCGTTGAAGGCGCCGGTGCTGCCGCTGGCATTGTTGGTGACATTCCAGCAGCGTTGGCGATTGTTCCAGCACAGGACTGCTTCAAATCCCGCCGGCTTCTCCGACAAGCCGTATTTCCATGAAACATTGCTGATCGTTGCGCCCGGAGGCACCGGCGTGCTGATGGTAAATGTAGTCTCGTAATCCGCGTTTTTTGCCAGGATGGTGGCGCCCATGGCGTCGGTGGCGTAAGAGCCGCTCGGTCCGCGTGGAGCCGGAGGTGGCGGCGGTGTGTTTTGCGGTGGCGGTGCAATCACGGCGGCATGTGGCGCGACGATGGCAGGGGCGCCGGTAGCCGGAACGCTGAGCGTGCGATCGACGCGGGTCTGAGCCGAGACCGTGCCAGCAAGCGCAACAGTGGCGACGAGCGCCGTGCGCAACAGCGTCACAGTCAGGCCGCCTGTTTGCGCGGATTGCCGCCGCGAGTCGGGACGGTGGGGAGCATCATCTGGACCACCAGCCCGCCGCCGTCGCGGTTGCGCAGGGCCAGTTTGCCGTTGTGGCGGATCACGATGCGGTTGACGATCGCCAGCCCCAGCCCCGATCCGTTGGCCTGGCCGCGCGCGGTGTCGAGGCGCGTGAAGGGGCGCAGCAGATGCTCCAGCTCGCTCTCCGGCGCGCCCGGGCCGTGGTCGGAAATTTCGACTTTGACGTGGCGGTCTTCGATCTTGCACAGGATGTCGACGTTGGCGACTTCGGTGCCGGCGGTCTTGCCGTAGCGCCGCGCGTTTTCGATGAGATTGCTGATGACGCGTTCGAGCTCAACGGTGTTGCCCAAGACTTCAATGCCAGGCGCGATCGCCGTGCTGACCATCACATCGCTCAGGCGTTTTGAGTTGTTGGCGGCATCCTCCAGCAGTCCGGAAAAATCCACCGGCGTGAAGCTGCTGCTGTCGAACGGTTTGGCGTAGTCGAGGAACTGGCCGATGATGGCGTCCATCTGCGCCAGGTCGGAATGCATGCCGTCGCGCGCTTCGTCGGACAGTTTTGCCATTTCGACTTCCAGTTGCATGCGCGCCAGGGGCGTTCGCAGATCGTGGGAAATGCCTGCCAGGATGACGGCGCGGTCGGATTCGATGCGATCCAGGTCGGCCACCATCTGGTTGAAACTGAGGTTGGCTTCGCGGATTTCGGTCGGACCGGATTCCGGCAAGGGATCTGGTTGCTTGCCTTTGGCGATGGCGCGCGCGGCGGCAGTCAGGCGCGCCAGCGGCTGGTTGATCAGGGTCGAGATGAACACCGCGCCGATCAGCGACAGCACCAGTGCAATCGAGCCCCAGCCCAGCCATTGCAGGCTCGAGGTACGATCCAGCCGGCCGCGGTCGAGCATCAGCCAGTAGGCGTCATCATCGATCTTGAAGCTGATCCAGAAGCCGTCGACGTCATTGACGCCCGAGGCGAACTGTGTGTCGTCGCCCATCGCCTGCTTGACGTAGAACTCCAGTTCCGGCAACACCGGCGAATCGTCGGGCGGCGCAATCTTGTCGGTTTTTTCAAGCGGATAAATGCGAATGCCTTCGTTGCTGGCCAGGTCGAACAGCAATTCGCGGCGCATTTCCGGTGCCGAGTGGGTGAGGGCGGCGCGCGTGATGGTGACGACGGAGACGATTTGCGCAGCAAGTTGTTCAGCGCGCGGACCGCGTTCGACCATGCGGAAGCTGGCCACCCACGCCACCATGCTGGCGGTGATCAGGAAGGTCAGCAAAAAGAAGGTGCGCCAGAACAAACCGTTGCTGAACCATCGTTGGCGCGCTTGATAGCTCATGTTGTGAATGCCGGTGGCCGGATTGGGTAAGCGCATCAGCGCGGCTTGCCCTCGGGGATGAAGACGTAGCCGAGGCCCCACACGGTCTGGATGTACAACGGATTGGCCGGATCGGGTTCGATCAGTTTGCGTAGGCGTGAAATCTGGACGTCCAGGCTGCGGTCGAATACTTCATATTCACGGCCGCGCGCCATTTCCATCAGCTTCTCGCGCGAGAGGGGCTGGCGCGCATTGCGTGCGAACACCTTCAGCACCGAAAATTCGCCGGTGGTCAGCGGCACGGTCTCGCCTTTTTTCTTCAGGGTGCGAGTGCCGAGATCGAGAACGAATTCACCGAACTCGAACGACTCCGGGGATTCCGAAGGCGCGCCCGGCAATTCGTCCGGTCCTTTGCGGCGCAGGACGGCATTGATGCGTGCCACCAGCTCACGCGGATTGAATGGCTTGGGCAGGTAATCGTCGGCGCCCATTTCAAGGCCGATGATGCGATCCACATCTTCGCCCTTGGCGGTCAGCATGATGATCGGCGTCTGGTCGCCGGCGCCGCGCAGGCGGCGGCATATGGCGAGACCGTCTTCACCTGGCAGCATCAGGTCCAGCACGAGCAGATCGTAACGCTCGCGGATCCACAGTTTGTTCATCGCCTGCGCGTTTTCCGCCGTGACGACGTTGAAGCCCTGCTCGGTCAGGTAACGGCGCAGCAGATCGCGCAAACGGATGTCGTCATCCACCACCAGGACTTTCGATTGGTGGGCCGGAGTAGCTGTCGTGCTTGTATTGGTCGTATTCATGGCGTTATGGTAGCGTCTTCGCGGCGATCGGCAATATGTAACAGGGCAAAGATTACAAACTGTTACATACCTTACCTTAATCATCTTATACCATCCGGCCGGGCAACCTACACTGGCTACATTGATGAAGCACTTTGTCGCTGGCTTGGAAATGTGGAAAAATGCCGCTATGAATATTGCCGTAATTAGAAGGATAGGTATTGCTGCCGTCGTGCTTGCGCTGAGCGCTGCCGGCGCGCTTGCGCGCCCTCCGGAAGGGCCGCGCGGCGGTCAGGGGCAACCGACCGATTTCCGTCGTCCGGGCGGCAATAATTTCGGCAACGGCGGTAGCCGGCCTCCGCAGCAGGAGCAGGACGCCAATCAGCGCCGAGGCAAACTGAGCCCCGACGAACGACGCGAACTGCGGCGCCAGATTGACGAAGCAGGCCAGGATATCTACCGCGTCAAACGCTGACGGCGCGACAGGAAAGACAACAAAAAGCCCGGCTGTTCAGTCCGGGCTTTTTTGTGGGCGTAGCATGCCGGCGGCGTGATCAAGTCTGATGTGCGCGCCCCAGTTTCTTCTCCAGCCGATGCTGCAAGGCTTCAAAACAAATGCTCAGGAACCAGTACACCATTGCCGCCGCGATATACAAAGGCAGGGGGCGGAACGTCACCGCGATGATTTCCTTGGTCGACAGCATCAGTTCGGTGACGGTGATAACCGACACCAGCGAAGTGTCCTTGATCAGGCTGATCAGGGTATTGCTCATTGACGGCACGGCGATGCGAACCGCCTGCGGCACCACCACGTAGCGCAGCGTCTGCGCGTAGGTCAGGCCGAGACTGTAGCTGGCGCTCCATTGGCCGCGTGTGACACCGAGGATGGCGCCGCGCAGGCTTTCCGACAAATAGGCGCCCGCATTCAGGCTCAGCGTCAATACGCCCGCCGAGAGCGGCGAGAATTCGATGCCGACGCTGGGCAGGCCGTAATAGACCACGAAGATCTGCACCAGCAGCGGCGTGCCGCGCATCAGGCTGACGTAGACTGCGGCGGGCCAGTGGACAAACTTCCACGGCACGATGCGCGCTACCGCCAGCACGAAACCGAGCACCAGTCCGCCCAGCATCGAGGACAAGGCGAACAGCAGCGTATAGCCGACGCCCCTGAGCATGATCGGCGCCGCCTGGCGCAGCAAATCCCAAATTTCCATTTTTTGTCGGCAAATAAAAATATCCCCGCAACAGTGCGGGGATATCGGTTTGAAATGAATCCGGAGCTTATTGTGCGGTCGGCGGCTTGCTGACGTCAATGCCGAACCATTTGATCGACGCCTGCTTGAAGCTGCCATCCTTGAGGATCTCGGCCAAGGCCTTATTCAGCGCGGCCTTGAATTGCGGGTTGCCCTTCTGGAACGGGATGCCGATCTTGTCGACGGCGCCGATCGGCGAGCCGCCCTTCAGGGCAGATTTCGACGACTTCAGCAGGTAGCCGACCAACAGGCTGTCGTTCAACGCTGCATCGATGCGGCCGCTGGCCAGGTCGGCCAGGTATTCAGGCGAGCCCGGATAGGTCTTGACCTCGATGCCGGGAACGGCCTTGGCCTTCTGTTCGAAGTTGGTACCCTGACCCAGGCCCAGCTTCTTGCCCTTCAGGTCTTCCAGGCTCTTGAATTCACGCTTCTCGTCCTTGCGAACGATCAGCTGCGCACTCGACAGGGTGTACGGATCGGAGAAGTCGAACGCCTTTTGACGCTCGTCGGTGATGCCGACCTGGTTGATGATGACGTCATACTTGCCGGCGCCCAGGCCTGCCAGGATGCCGCTCCACTCGGTGGTGGTGAATTCGGGCTTGAGGCCCAGCTTGGCGGCCAGCAGCCTGGCGACGTCGACTTCGAAGCCGGTCAGTTCGCTGGTCTTCGGGTCTTTGAAGTTGAACGGTGGATAGTTGCCTTCCAGTGCTACTTTCAATGTGCCGCGCGCCTTGACGGTGTCGAGCAGGTCGGCTGCATGCGCGCCGACAGTGGCGCTGGCTGTGACGGCAAGCAGCAAGCCGGCCAGCAAGGGGGACAATTTGCGGAATGAAGTGAATGCCATGTCTGTTCCTTTTGATGTTCTGTATTGATCGGTGGAAACCCGATATGCGAGCAGCTTAATCGTTTTTCAATCTTAGACCAAAGACATCTACGTAAGAAGTTTATATGGAGAGGCTCGATAAAAGACGATCTGGGGTCGCGTTTCTCCACGCCTTCGGCGGCCCCCTCAGGCGACCAGTTGCTCCAGCGCTTCCTGCTGTCCCAGCCAGTCTTCTTCCAGTTGCTCCAATTCCTTGGTGCAATACGCCTGGTCGGTGATCAGCTTTTTCAGTTCTTCCTTGTTGGCGGCGTCGTAGATGTCCGGTGCGGCCAGGCGAGCGTCGATGACGGCCTTCTTTTCATTGCACTTGGCGATTTGTTCTTCCAGGCGCTTGATGCGCGATTCGATCGGCTTTTTCAAACCGGCCAGGCGCTGGCGCTCTTCGGCGTCGAGACGCTTTTGCTCGCGGCGGTCGCCGACGGGCGCTGTAGATACGGCAGCAGCCGGTTCCGGTGCTTTCTGTGTGATCTTTGGCTCAGCCTTCGGTTTGGTAGCCGCAGCCTGCGCTGCTTCCGTCGCACTGTTCTTGGCTGCCAGCTTGGTCTTGAACAGCCAGTCGCGATAATCATCCAGATCGCCGTCGAACGGTTGCAGCTTGCCGTCGGCGACGATCAGGAACTGGTCGGTGGTGGCGCGCAGCAGATGGCGATCATGGGATACCAGGACCAGCGTGCCTTCGAACTGCGCCAGCGCCATGGTCAGCGCTTCGCGGGTTTCCAGGTCCAGATGGTTGGTGGGTTCATCGAGCAGCAGCAGGTTGGGGCGTTGCCAGACGATCAATGCCAGCGCCAGGCGGGCCTTCTCGCCGCCGGAAAACGGCGCGATGCTCGACGACGCCATAGTGCCGTTGAAGTTGAAGCTGCCGAGGAAGTTGCGCAGCTCCTGCTCGCGCACATCCGGCGCGATGCGTGCCAGATGCCACAGCGGCGATTCGTCGTGACGCAGCATTTCAACCTGATGCTGGGCGAAGTAACCGATCACCAGGCCCTTGCCGAACTGGGCGGTGCCGGCGATCGGGTTCAGTTCGTTGGCAATGGTCTTGATCAGCGTCGATTTGCCGGCGCCGTTGACGCCGAGCAGGCCGATACGCTGGCCGGTTTGCAGTGAAAAATCGATGCCGCCGACGATGACTTTTTCAGAGATTTCGTAAGTTTCAGGATCTTCGCTGCGATAGCCGGCGTTGACCTTCTCCATGACCAGCAGGGGATTCGGTGCCGACAACGGCTCGCGGAACTCAAATGAAAACTCCGCCGCAGCGCGCAGGGGCGCCAACTCTTCCATCTTCGCCAATGCCTTCATACGGCTTTGGGCCTGTCTTGCCTTGCTCGCCTTGGCCTTGAAGCGGTCGATGAATGAGTGCAAATGCGCGCGTTGACGCATCTGTTTCTCGATCATGCCGGCCGCCAGTTCGAGTTGGGCGGCGCGCTGGCGTTCGAAGGCGGAGTAATTGCCGGAATAGCGTTTCAGCTTGCGGTCGTCGATATGCACGATCACGTTGACCACGCCGTCGAGGAAGTCGCGATCATGGGAAATGATGATCAGCGTGCCGGCGTAACGTTTGAGCCAGTCTTCCAGCCAGATGATGGCGTCCAGATCCAGGTGATTGGTCGGTTCATCGAGCAGCAGCAAATCGGATGGGCACATCAGTGCTTGCGCCAGGTTCAGGCGCATGCGCCAGCCGCCGGAGAAACTCGCGACCGGGCGCTCCATTTGTTCCAGCGTGAAGCCCAGGCCGATCAGCAATTGCTCGGCGCGCGAACGCACCGTGTAGACATCGGCGTCGGCCAGGGCGCCGTACAGCTCAGCGATGCGGGTGCCGTTTTCGGCGCTTTCCGGTTCGGCTTCCGCTGCAGCCAGCTGGGCCTCCAGGCGGCGCAAGGTGACGTCGCCGTCGATCGCGTATTCCACCGCAGGGCGGTCGAGCGCCGGGGTTTCCTGGGCGACATAGGCGACGCGCCATTTGGTCGGATAGTCGATGTTGCCCTGGTCGGCATGCAGTTCGCCGCGCAGCATGGCGAACAGGCTGGATTTTCCGGCGCCGTTGGCGCCGATGAGGCCGATCTTGTCGCCCGGGTTAAGCGTGAGGTCGACATTCTCCAGCAGGGGTTTAACGCCGCGGGCCAGGGAAACTTGCTGAAAACGAATCATCGTGGAACTGCAATCAAAGAAGAAAAAATCAGGTTAAAACGAAGCTGAGAAGCGAAACTTGAAATCGACGCAAAAAATCAGGCCAGGTGCTGCAATTGATCTGCCGTCAGCAGGAAGACCATGTCGTCGCCGGCGCTGGTCGTGACCCAGGTCAGTTCCAGGTCAGGGAAGGCGGCTTCGGCGTAGGCGCGCTCGTTGCCGATCTCGACGATCAGTACGCCGTTCGGCGTCAGGCGCTGGGCCGCGCCCTTGACGATCTTGCGCACCAGATCCATGCCGTCCTTGCCGCCGGCCAACGCGATTTGCGGCTCCTGCAGGTATTCCTGCGGCAGCTTGCTCATCGAATCCGCATTGACGTACGGCGGATTGCTGATGATCAGGTCGTACTTGCGTGCCGGCAGTTGGGTGTAGAGGTCGGACTCGACCAGGTTGATGCGGTCGCCCAGTTCGTAGTCGTCGACGTTGCGGCGCGCCACTTGCAGTGCTTCCGGCGAAATGTCGACAGCCTCGACGCGTGCTTGCGGGAACGCGTCGGCCAGCAGGATCGGCAGGCAGCCGGAGCCGGTGCATAGGTCGAGGATGTTTTCGACTTGCGTGGGATCTTGCACCCACGGCGAGAAGTGTTCGGGAATCAGTTCGGCGATGAACGAGCGCGGCACGATCACGCGTTCATCGACGAAGAAACGATAACCGCCGAGCCAGGCTTCGTTGGTGATGTAGGCCGCCGGCACGCGGTCTTCGGTGCGACGCATGATCACGCGCAACAGATTGTCGATCTCGCCTTGCAGCAGGCGCGCATCGAGGAAGGGCTCAAGCTGGTCCAGCGGCAGTTTCAGCGTGTGCAGGATCAGGTAGGCGGCTTCATCGAAGGCGTTGTTGGTGCCGTGACCGAAGAACAGCTTCTCGGTATTGAAGCTGGTGATGGCGTAGCGCAGGATGTCGCGCACGGTGGCGAAATTGTTTGGCGTCATGATCGATATTCTCGGTCTGTACATAATGGATAGGGTCGGGCTGGTTGGATCCGCTGCGGACTACAGCAGCAGGTTTTCCATGGTGCGGCGATAGATGTTCTTCAGCGGATCGATGTAGCGCACTTCGATGTACTCGTCGATCTTGTGGATGCTGTCATTGGGCGGGCCGAACTCGATCACCTGCGGGCAGATCTGCGCGATGAAACGACCATCGGAGGTGCCGCCGGTGGTCGACAGTTCGGTGTCGATGCCGGTCTCGGCCTTGATTGCCGACGACAAGGCGTCGCTGAGGTTGCCGCGCGGCGTCAGGAACGGCAGGCCGCCGACGGTCCACTTGAGGTCGTACTCGAAGCCGTGCTTGTCGAGGATCGCGTGCACACGCTGTTGCAGGCCTTCGACCGTGCTGGCGGTCGAGAAGCGGAAGTTGAAGTCGATCACGACGTCGCCCGGGATCACGTTGGACGCACCCGTGCCGCCGTGGATGTTCGACATTTGCCACGAGGTCGGCAGGTAGTATTCGTTGCCTTCGTCCCATTTTTCGGCGACGAGTTCGGCCAATGCCGGTGCTGCCAGGTGGATGGGGTTTTTCGCCAGTTGCGGATAGGCGATGTGGCCCTGGATGCCCTTGACCGTGAGCTTGCCGGACATGGTGCCGCGGCGGCCGTTCTTGATCATGTCGCCCAGCTGTTTGGCCGAAGTCGGTTCGCCGACGATGCAATAGTCGAGCTGTTCGCCGCGCGCCTTGAGCTGGTTGCAGACGATCACGGTGCCGTCGGTGGCCGGTCCTTCTTCATCGCTGGTGATGAGGAAGCCGATTGAACCCTTGTGGTCGGGATGCGCAGCGACGAATTCTTCGACGGCGACGACCATCGCCGCAATCGAAGTCTTCATGTCGGAGGCGCCGCGACCGAACAGTTTGCCGTCGCGTTGCGTCGGTACGAATGGCGGCGATTGCCATTTGTCGACCGGGCCGGTCGGCACCACGTCGGTATGTCCCGCAAACGCCAGCAGCGGCTGCGCGGTGCCCTTGCGCGCCCACAGGTTGGTGACGTCGCCGGACTGAATGGTTTCGCAGACGAAGCCGAGCGGCGCCAGCAGTTCAGCCAGGCGCGCCTGGCAGCCTTTGTCTTCCGGTGTCACGGAGGAAAGCGCGATCAGTTCCTGGGTCAGGGCAAGGGTTTTGCTCATGATGAATTTGTGAAATTAGTTCTTGAAAATCTGTTGATAAAGGTCTGCGGTAAAACCGACCTGCGTTGGTGCATCGCCGGTGCGCAGCACCGGCCGCTTGACGATCGATGGCAGCTCGACCATCAGCGCCGTGGCGGTGGCGTTGTCGGTGATGCTCGCCTTGCGCTCGTCGGACAGGCCGCGCCAGGTCGTGCCTTTGCGATTGACCAGCGTGTCCCAGGGAATATCCTTGAGCCAGCTTTTCACCAGGCCGGCATCCAGGCCTGCCTTCTTGAAGTCGTGGAAGGTGTATGCAATGCCGTTTGCATCGAGCCAGGTGCGCGCCTTCTTGACCGTGTCGCAGTTGGGAATGCCGTAGAGGGTGACTTGCTTGCTCATGAAATCAACATCCTGTTTTACAAAAAGTGAAGGCCGGCGTCATGCATGCCGGCCATATCTCTTGGTGTGCTGCAAACAAAATTGCCGGCACGCGCCGGCAATTTGTGGCGTCGATCAGGCGCCGCGCAGCAGCTCGTTGATCGAGGTCTTCGAACGGGTTTGCGCATCGACCTTCTTGACGATGATCGCGGCGTACAGGCTGTACTTGCCATCCTTCGACGGCAGGTTGCCCGGCACCACGACGGAGCCGGCCGGCACGCGGCCATAATGCACTTCGCCGGTTTCACGATCGTAGATCTTGGTCGACTGACCGATGTACACGCCCATCGACAGCACCGAGTTTTCTTCGACGATCACGCCTTCGACGACTTCCGAACGAGCACCGATGAAGCAGTTGTCTTCGATGATGACCGGACCGGCTTGCACAGGCTCGAGCACGCCGCCGATGCCGACGCCGCCGGACAGGTGGACGTTCTTGCCGATTTGCGCAGCGGAGCCGACGGTGGCCCAGGTGTCGACCATCGCGCCTTCATCGACGTAAGCGCCGATGTTGACGTAGGACGGCATCAGCACGACGTTCTTGCCGATGAAGGAACCGTGGCGGGCAACCGCCGGCGGCACCACGCGGAAGCCGCCCTTGGCGAAATCTTCAGCGGTGTAGTTGGCGAACTTGGTCGGAACCTTGTCGTAGAACTGCGGATAGCCGGGGATGCCGGAGCCGACCGGAACATTGTCTTCCAAGCGGAACGACAGCAGGATGGCTTTCTTGACCCATTGGTTGACTTGCCATTGGCCGACGCTTTGGCGATCCGCCACGCGCAGGGTTCCTTCGTTCAGGCCGGCGATGACTTCCGCCACGGCGTTGCGGATGTCGGCAGGTGCGGTCTTCGGCGACAGGCTGGCGCGGTCTTCCCACGCCTGATCGATGATTTGCTGGATAGATTGGGTCATCTTGTTTTATCTAGGTTGAAAATGAATAAAAACCGAGGCGCGTTTCATTGCTGAAAACCGGATCTGACACGACGCGACGGATAGTGGATCTGCTTAATTTGCCTGATGCGGCGCGTTGCCGATTTAGGCCGCCGCCAGCTTGCGCGTGAAAGCGACGATGCGTTGCGCCGCTTCCAGGCATTCTTCCACTTCGGCGACCAGCGCCATGCGGATGCGTTGCTGGCCCGGATTGACGCCGTTGGCTTCGCGCGCCAGGTAACTGCCGGGCAATACCGTGACATTATATTCGGCATAGAGGCGCTTGGCGTATTCCGTGTCGGTGATCGAGGTCAGTTTATCGACCCTGGCCCACAGGTAAAAGCTGGCGTCCGGCAGGGATACGTCCAATACTTCCTGCAGCAGCGGCGTCACCTGGCTGAATTTCTTGATGTACTTGGCGCGGTTTTCTTGCACGTGGGTCTCATCGTTCCAGGCGGCAATCGAGGCATTCTGGATCGATGGGCTCATGGCGCCGCCATGATAGGTGCGGTACAGAAGAAATTTCTTCAGGATCGCGGCATCGCCGGCGACGAAGCCTGAACGCATGCCAGGAACGTTGGAGCGCTTGGACAAGCTCGAGAAAGCGATCAGGCGATCATAGCCGCGGCCCAGCTTGTGCGCCGCTTCCAGCCCACCCAGCGGTGCTTCTTCCTTGAAATAGATCTCCGAATAGCATTCGTCGGAAGCGATCACGAAGCCGTAACGGTCGGACAGGTCGAACAGTTTCTTCCAGTCATCAAGCGACAGCACGGCGCCGGTCGGATTGCCCGGAGAGCACAGGAACAACAGCTTGACGCGCGGCCAGACATCATCCGGCACCTGGCTGAAATCAGGCGCGAAATTGCGCGCCGGATCGGAATTGACGAAATAGGGCTGCGCACCCGACAGATAGGCCGAGCCTTCGTAGATTTGATAAAACGGATTCGGGCAGATCACCAGCGCATCTTTTTGCGACGGATCGACCACGGTCTGCGTCAGCGAGAACAATGCTTCGCGCGAACCGTTGACCGGCAGCACCTGGGTGGCCGGATCGATTTTCGGCAAGCCGTAGCGGCGTTCCAGCCAGCCGGCGATGGCGCTGCGCAGCGCTTCCGCGCCGATCGTGGTGGGATAGGTCGCCAGTCCGCCCAAGTTGTCGGTCAAGGCCTGCTTGATGAACGCCGGCGTCGGATGCTTGGGTTCTCCGATGCCGAGACTGATGTGGCGATAGTCCGGATTGGGCGTGACGTCGGAAAACAGGTTCTTGAGTTTTTCAAACGGATAAGGCTGCAGCTTGTCGAGTAATGGATTCACAGTGGATTCACGGAGGCGCGTAGCAAGGGTGGGATAGGGCGACATTATACTGATTGTTGCCGGGATGAGGCGCTCCGGGCGGCTGAAGCAATATTCCGGCGGCGTGTTTTGACAACCCGGAGTAAAGTGCACATGATAAATGCGCGACAAAAACCACGCAGAGGGTTGTCGTCCGGCATGTTAGCGGTTGCGGGGCTCAGGGGACGTCATGAATTTCATTTGCTTGCGGCACGGTTCCGGGAAGCAGTTTTCCCCGTTTATTTCCATTTCGATATTTTTTTCAGCCGGCGTGTTCGCAGTCTTTTTGTTGCCGCTGGCCACCCATGCTCAGTCAAGCCCGGCACAGACCATATTGATCGGCTTTGCCGGTGGATTGGGCAAAAAAACGCAGTCCAATCTCAGCTATAGCGCGCGTGATGGTGCTCAGATGGCGGTGGACGATGCCAACCAGCGCAAGCTGCTGATCGGCGGCCGGCCGGCGTTCTTCAAGTTGCTGGTGGCGGACGATCAGTCCGATGCAAATTTCGCGCGCGTCGCTGCGAAGTCCTTTGTGGCTTCCGGCGTAGCAGGCGTGATCGGACACAATACGACCGACACCAGCGTTGCCGCGGCGCCGATCTATGCCGAGGCAGGCATTCCTCAACTGTCCCCGACGTCCACCGGTCGAAAATTTACGCAAGCTGGTTATCGCACCGTGTTCCAGTTGCTGGGGCATAGCGACATTACTTCAATTCATCTGGCCAAGGTTTCCATGGACATGCTCAAGGCCAGGCGCGTCGCCGTGATCGACAACGGCACCCCGCTGGGGACGGCGCTGGCCGATGTGTACGTCCGCCAGGTCAAGCAGGGCGGTGGGCTGGTGGTGGTCCGGGATACGGTCAATAGCAAGACCTCCGATTTCAATACTGTGCTGTCACGCGTGAAAAGCGAAGGTGCGGATCTGTTGTTCTTCACCGGCGTTGGGCCGCAGGCGGTTGCCTTCGCGCAGCATTGCCAGCGTCTGGGGGTGAATGCGGTGCTGCTGCTCAGTGGTGGTGCCGTCAATCTGGAGTTTCCCGACAGTGGTCCGTATCCCGAGGGGACGCATTTGCTGCTGCACGGCTTGCCGGTAGAGTCACGACCTGGTTATGCGCAATTCGAAAAAAGCTATAACAAGAAATTCGACTCGCCCCTGACGGCCTATGCCATGTTTTCCTATGATGCGGTCGGCATGCTGATCGAGGCGCTGCGCAAGAATAACGCGACCGATCCAAGGGCCGCCGTAGAGACCTTGCACAATATGCAATACAAGGGAATGTCAGGTGTCGTGTCATTTGCCATCGACGGCAGCCAGAATAACCCGCCCTATACGCTGTATCAGGTCTCACAGCGCAAGTGGCAGGTGATCCACACGTTCGGCGGCTGAGGTGCTCACTCCTGTGGCAGTGCAGCAAATTGAACAATCGCAGGCAGGATACAGCGCTATTCACGCGATCTACTTGCTGCAAAGTAAGCTATCGTTCGCGATCCAAGAATAAATCTCCCCCATTTGGAACGAACGGAGTTGCAAGAATGAAAACATTAAAGTCCAAACTGTTGCTGGCGCTGGTTGTCATGTGGATCGGCCTGCTGGTGCTGGCGGCGTGGTCCGCGCTCAACACCCGGCAGAACATGATCAACGAGCGCGAAGCGGGACTCAAGCGCGTCGTCGAAACCGCCGAAGGCATCCTCAAGAGTTATGCGGCCGAAGTCGCCGCTGGCAAGACCTCGCTGGCCGACGCCCAGAAGCAGGCGCTGGAACGCATCGCAGCGATGCGCTACGACAACGACAATTACATCTTTGTCTTCGATTCCAAGCCGGTGGTGCTGATGCATCCGACCAACAAGAGCGTGGTCGGCAAGAATGTCGGCGACCGCAAGGATAGCGACGGCAAACTGTACTACGTCGAAATGGTCAAGGTCGGCAAGGCGCAGCAGCGCGGTTACGTCAACTACATGGGACGCCTGCCGGGCGCCGACGACACCAATCGCACGCAGAAGGTCAGCTACCTGATCTACTACCAGCCATGGGACTGGCTGCTGGTGTCGGGCGTCTTCCTCAACGACGTAGAAAGCGATTTTTACAAGAACCTGCTGAAACTGGCCGGCATCCTGATCGTGATCGGCGTCGCGGTGTCGGCGATGATGCTGGCGATCATCCGCAACATCACGCGTAGCCTCGGCGGTGAGCCCGCGTATGCAGTCGGGGTGGCGTCGCGCATTGCGTCCGGCGACCTGACCATGGCGATCAAGACACGGCCGGGAGACAAGAGCAGCCTGCTGTATGAAATGAGCGTGATGCGCGAGCGACTGTCTTCGGTGATCGGCGGCATCCGCACCGGCACCGATTCCATCGATACCGGCGCCAAGGAAATCGCCGCCGGCAACATGGATCTGTCCTCGCGTACCGAGCAGCAGGCCGCTTCGCTGGAAGAAACTGCGTCGAGCATGGAAGAACTCACCTCGACCGTGAAGCAGAATGCGGACAACGCCCGCCAGGCCGGTCAACTGGCCAACACGGCATCCGACATCGCGCGTCGCGGCGGTGACGTGGTGGGACAGGTGGTCGACACCATGCAAGGCATCACGGAAAGCTCGCGAAAGATTGCGGACATCATCGGCGTGATCGACGGCATTGCGTTTCAAACCAACATCCTCGCGCTGAATGCCGCGGTGGAAGCGGCGCGCGCCGGAGAGCAGGGGCGCGGCTTCGCGGTCGTGGCTTCTGAGGTGCGCAACCTGGCCCAGCGCAGCGCGCAGGCGGCCAAGGAAATCAAGCATCTGATTGACGATTCCGTGACGCGCGTCGACAGCGGTTCTGAGCTGGTGCAACGCGCCGGCCAGACCATGGGCGAAGTGGTCAGCGCAGTGCAGCGCGTGACTGACATCATGGGCGAAATTTCATCGGCTACCGAAGAACAAAGCAGCGGCATCGGCCAGGTCAACCTGGCGATTGCGCAAATGGATCAGGCCACGCAGCAGAATGCAGCGTTGGTCGAGCAGGCTGCTGCTGCGGCCGGTTCGCTGGAAGAGCAGGCGCGCAGGTTGAAGGACGCCGTGGCGTTCTTCCAGGCGGAAGGCGTTTCAGCTGTTGCCGCCGCGCCGGCTGTTCGCGCCGCCGCGGTCGCACCTCGGGTCGCCCCGAAGGCCACCCCGAAGGCCGCACCGCGCAAGGCTGTCGCCGTTGTCGCGCGTGCCCCGGCAACACCCAAGCCGGGGCAATCCAAGTCGGCTCCCGCTGACGACGGCGATTGGGAAACTTTTTAGGGATCGTCGCGATTGAAGCCAGGCGGCCACGGCTTGTCCGAGAGATCGGGCAAGCCGTTTGTTTTGGCGATTTCGCCGCCGCTGCGCCAATTGCGCTTGCAAGCCTCCAATTGAGCGGTTTTCCCTCTCGGAATGTTATGATACCGGGCTATTGCGGGCGAATTTGCCTGCTTCCGTCAAACTCTGTGAAATTGTAGATAACGTGCGCTTAAATTCCATTAAATTGTCAGGATTCAAGTCTTTCGTCGATCCGATGAATTTCCAGGTGCCGGGACAGCTGGTGGGCGTGGTGGGGCCCAACGGCTGCGGCAAGTCCAACATCATTGACGCCGTGCGCTGGGTGCTGGGCGAATCGAAAGCCTCCGAGCTGCGCGGCGAGTCCATGCAGGACGTCATTTTCAACGGCTCCACCAACCGCAAGCCGGCCGGGCGCGCTTCCGTCGAACTGGTGTTCGACAACGCCATGGGCAAGGCTGCCGGTCAGTGGGGCCAATACGCCGAGATCGCCGTCAAGCGCACCCTCACGCGCGACGGCACTTCGTCGTATTACATCAACAATCAGGCGGTGCGCCGCCGCGACATCCAGGACATCTTCCTCGGCACCGGCCTCGGTCCGCGCGCTTACGCGATCATCGGTCAGGGCATGATTTCGCGCATCATCGAAGCGCGTCCCGAAGAGTTGCGCATCTTCCTCGAAGAGGCCGCGGGCGTATCGAAATACAAGGAACGCCGCCGCGAAACGGAAAACCGCCTGCACGACACGCGCGAAAACCTGACACGCCTCGAAGACATCCTGCGCGAGCTCAACACCAACCTTGAAAAGCTGGAAGCGCAGGCCGCCGTCGCCAAGAAGTTCAACGAACTCACCGCCGACCAGGAAGAAAAGCAAAAGCTGCTGTGGCTGCTGCGCAAGAATGAAGCCAAGGCCGAGCAGGAAAAATTCTTCCGGGAAATCGAGCGCGCGCAAATCGATCTGGAAGAACAAACCGCCAAGCTGCGCCATGTCGAAACCGAGCTGGAGCACATGCGGCAGGCCCATTACGGCGCCGGCGATCGCCTGCACACGGCGCAAGGCCATCTGTACCAGACCAATTCCGAAATCGGCAGCCTGGAAGCGCAGATCAAGTTCGTCATCGAATCGCGCAACCGCCTGCAATCGCAACTCAATTCGCTCACTGCGCAGCGCGACCAGTGGCAACGCCAGGGAACGCAGCACCAGGACGACCTGGCCGAAGCCGAAATCCAGCTTGAAGAGCAGGGCATGCGCGTCGAGCAGGCGCAGCAAGCCGTGCAGGATGGCAACGACAAGGTGCCGACGCTGGAGCAGGCATGGCGCGAAGCGCAACTCAAGACTACCGAGTCGCGCGGCAAGATCATGCAGATCCAGCAGCAGATCGAGCTGGAATCGGCGCATCAGCGCAATGCTTCCAACATCCTCTCGGGGCTGGCGGTGCGCCGCGAACGCCTGATGCAGGAAAAGAGCGGCCTGAACATGCCGGACGACGCCCACTTATCCAACCTCAAGTTGCAACTGGAGGAGAAGCAGGCCTCGTTGGAAGAAGCTTCCATGTACCTCGAAGAGGCGCAGGAACAGCAGCCGAAGCTGGAAGAAGAACGCCGCACCGCGCAGGAGCTGGTCAGCAAGGAAACCTCCGATTTGGCCCAGCTGGAAGCGCGCCAGTCGGCCCTCAAGCAATTGCAGGAAAGCGTGCAGACGCAAGGCAAAGTGCAGCCGTGGCTGGAAAAGCACGAACTGGCCAACCTGCCGCGCCTGTGGCAGAAGCTGCACATCGACGCCGGCTGGGAAACCTCGCTGGAGTCGGTGCTGCGCGAACGCATGTCGGCGCTGGAAGTATCCAACCTGGACTGGGCCAAGGCCTTCTTCAACGACGCGCCGCCGGCCAAGCTGGCGCTGTTCGCGCCGAATCCAACGGCTGCGCCCGTCGAACCGGCTCCGAACGGCCTGAAGCCGTTCATCAACCTGCTGCAACTCAACGATCCGGGTTTGCGCGCGCTGATGCAGGACTGGCTGCACAACGTCTTCATCGCCGACGACACCGCCAGCGCGTTCGTTGATCGCAGCAAATTGCCGGCCGGCGCGTTCTTCGTGACCAAGCAAGGTCACGTGGTGAGCCAGTCGAGCG
>Ga0207695_10002202_pt1 | contig 29359 bp, 27 predicted proteins | sample KBSC54metaG_FD_184354 | JGI IMG/M metagenome (GOLD analysis project Ga0207695, IMG submission 184354) | Corn rhizosphere microbial communities from Kellogg Biological Station, Michigan, USA - KBS C5-4 metaG (SPAdes) (version 2) | ecosystem: Host-associated > Plants > Roots > Rhizosphere > Soil...
TCTCGGCCTTTATTATATTTCGATGGAACTCGAAGGTGAAAAGGGCGAGGGCATGGTTTTCTCCGACATGGGCGAAATCCAGCACGCGCTGGCGGCGAAATTCGTAACGCTGCATGCGAAAATCAAGGCGCGTTATCATGGCGTCGATGAAGACGGCAATGTGAAAATCACGACCGTGGCGACAACGCCGGGCCGCATGATGATGGCGGAATTAATGCCGCGTCATCCGATGGTGCCGTTTTCGACCATCAATAAATTGATGACGAAAAAAGAAGTCACGAACGTAATCGACATTATTTACCGTTATTGCGGCCAGAAAGAGACCGTGATTTTCTGTGACCGCATGATGCAGCTCGGATTTTCAAACGCGTTTAAAGCCGGCATCTCGTTTGGTAAGGATGACATGATCATTCCTGCCGCGAAAGTGAAACTGGTTGGCGATGCGCAGAACAAAGTAAAAGAATTCGAACAACAATACCAAGACGGTCTGATCACCAAAGGTGAGAAGTACAACAAGGTTGTCGACGTTTGGTCTTCGTGCTCTGAAAAAGTTGCTGAAGAAATGATGAAGGGCGTTCAGAAAATTGAGAAAGGCAAGCCCGTTAACTCAATCTGGATGATGGCGCACTCAGGCGCGCGGGGATCGCAAGCACAGATACGCCAGCTGGCGGGGATGCGCGGCTTGATGGCGAAGCCGTCAGGCGAGATTATTGAAACGCCGATTATTTCAAACTTTAAAGAAGGCCTTTCGGTTCTGGAATACTTCAACTCAACGCACGGTGCGCGTAAAGGTTTGGCGGATACGGCGCTGAAAACAGCTAATTCCGGTTATCTCACGCGCCGTCTAGTTGACGTCGCGCAGGATGCGGTTGTGGCTGAACTTGATTGCGGTACCAAACACGGTCTGGAATTACGCGCGGTGATTGACGGCGGCGATGTCGTAGTGCCATTGGCGGAACGTATTTTGGGCCGGACTACGAATGAGAATGTGAAGAATCCGGTAACGGGCGAAACCATCTTGAAACGCAATCAATTGATTGAAGAAGTTGAAGCGGAAGTGATTGAAAAATCCGGCGTGGATATGGTTCAGGTGCGTTCGCCACTAACGTGCGAAGCGAAATTCGGGATTTGCGCGCTGTGCTATGGCCGTGATCTCGCACGCGGAACGCCGGTTAACGTTGGGGAAGCTGTCGGTGTTATCGCTGCGCAGTCCATCGGCGAGCCGGGCACGCAGTTGACGATGCGGACCTTCCACATCGGTGGTGCGGCACAACGTGGTGCAGAGCAGTCATCCATTGAAGCAGCGTTTGAAGGTAAAATTCAAATCCGTTCACGGAACGTGGTGATGAATAATGAAGGCCAGCCGATTGTGATGGGTCGGAATGTGGAGCTTGCGATTTTGGATGCAAACGGTATTGAACGTGCGCGTCACCGCTTGCCGCATGGTGCGAAATTGTTGACGGATGAAGGCGCAAAGGTAAAACCGAGCCAGAAACTGGCTGAATGGGATCCCTACACCACGCCAATCATCAACGAAAAAGAAGGCGCAGCGCATTACATTGACTTGGTGGAAGGCGTTTCCGTCCGTGAAATCATGGATGAATCTACGGGTATTTCCAGCAAAGTGGTAACCGACTTCCGCCAAACGACGCGAGGTGCGGACTTGAAACCGCGAATCGAAATCCGCGGTGCCAATGGCAAATTGCAAAAACTCCCGAATGGCGTGGATGCGGTTTATTACCTAGCGGTCGATGCCATTCTGTCGGTTGAAAACGGTATGAATATCGGGCCGGGCGAAATTCTGGCGCGTATCCCGCGTGAAACATCGAAGACGCGCGATATTACCGGCGGTCTGCCACGCGTGGCGGAGCTGTTTGAAGCGCGTAAACCGAAGGATGCTGCGATTATCGCGGAAATCGACGGTCGTATCGAATTCGGCAAAGATTACAAGGCGAAACGCCGTGTCATCATTGTGCCGACGGATGCGAAAGAAACCGCACGTGAATACATGATTCCCAAAGGCAAACACTTGATCGTTCAAGAAGGCGATCTGGTGCAATTGGGCGAACCGCTGATTGGCGGCAATCCTGTGCCGCATGATATCCTGCAGGTTAAAGGCGTTTCGGCATTGGCGGAATATCTGATTAACGAGGTCCAAGATGTTTACCGCCTGCAAGGGGTGAAGATTAATGATAAACACCTTGAGATCATTGTGCGCCAGATGCTGCAAAAATCTGAAGTTGTGGATGGCGGCGACACCTTGCTGATGGCGGGTGAGCATGTCGATAAAGTCGACCTGGCTGAAGCCAATGAGGCAGCGAAGGCTGAGGGCGGGCGTCCGGCCAAGGTGATCCCGGTTCTGCAGGGTATTACGAAGGCGTCATTGCTGACGCGCTCGTTTATCTCTGCGGCATCGTTCCAGGAAACCACGCGCGTGCTAACGGAAGCTTCCACAGCGGGTAAAACCGATATGCTGGAAGGCCTGAAGGAAAACGTGATCGTTGGACGTTTGATCCCTGCAGGTACCGGCGCGGTGGTTGGACGTTTGAAAAAGATTGCCGCCGAACGCGACAAGGATTTGGCGGAGCGCATCGAAGCATCACGCCCAGCCTTGGAAGCGCCAATGGATGAAGAAAGTAACGCAGCTTAAAAAAAGGCCCCTCTGAAAGGAGGGGCCTTTTTACCTGTTTGCAAGTAAAAAAATTTCTTGACTTCAAGGAGCCGTGTTTTTTATACTGATATAAGTTTTGGGGCTGTACCAGATAATTATGTTAGATATTGTTTAACCCACTGTTTTATTTGACTTAATTGTGCTTTTGGATCTGGAGTGTTAAATCGCCACTCGCACTCCTTCAAGAATAGATGAAAATGGTGCTCCTCGCACAGAAAAAGAATTAAGCGCTTCCGGATATTCAGTCGCTGGGGAAATTGATTGGGCATCACAAAAAGCAAAAGTGCTGAAAATTGGCGATAATATAATTGTAGGAGTGCCTAGGCGATCAACAATGGCAGTGCCTAGGTTTAATCTAGAAATTTCCGGCTAATTTTCTTTTCAGATGTAAGGGCGTTAAACGTCGATATCACTCACGAAATGCGCGTTTTCCTGGATGAATTGGAAACGGCTTTCGGCGGATTTGCCCATCAGGCGTTCGATTAGGTTTGCGGCAACATCCGTAGCTTCGTCAATGCCCACGCGGATAAGGGAGCGTTTACTCGGGTCCATCGTGGTTTCTTTCAGCTGTGCTGGCATCATTTCCCCTAAGCCTTTAAAGCGGCTGATTTCAACCTTACGGCCTTTGAAGTCTTCGGCGGTAATGCGCTCACGCTCAGCTTCGTCGCGCGCATAGATAGATTTGCCGCCCGCGGAAATACGGTAGAGCGGCGGTTGCGCGAGATATAAATTTCCTGCCGCCACCATCGGGCGCATTTGTAAAAAGAAAAACGTAATGAGCAGGGCGGCAATATGCGCGCCGTCCACATCCGCATCCGTCATGATGATGACACGTTCATAGCGCAGTTTGCTCACGTCAAACTGGCGGCCTGTACCGCTGCCAAGCGCGGTAACCAGATCCGTGAGTTCCTTATTGCCATCCAATTTTTCGCCGGTCGCGTTCGCGACGTTTAAAATTTTGCCGCGTAAAGGCAGGATAGCCTGGGTGTCGCGGTTGCGTGCTTGTTTGGCGCTGCCGCCTGCGCTGTCGCCTTCAACCAGAAAAATTTCGGTGCCTTCAGGATCAGCGCGCGTGCAGTCAGCCAGCTTACCGGGCAGGCGTTGACGCCGTGCCGCGCCTTTGCGGCCGGCTTCTTTTTCATTCTTTTTACGCGCACGTTCTTCGGCACGTTCAATGAAATATTCCAGCAGCGCATTGGATTCTTTTGGATTATCCGCCAGCCAGTGATCCAAGTGATCTTTGACGGCATTATCCACCAGGCGCGTAGCCTCGGCGCTTGCTAGGCGTTCTTTGGTTTGGCCTTGAAACTGAGGATTACGGAGAAATAATGACAGCACGCCTGACGCGCGGCCGACGACATCTTCAGCTGTAATCAACCCGGCCTTTTTATTACCGGTGCGTTCGCCGTGCGCCTTGATACCGCGGGCGAGGGCGGTGCGAAGGCCCGCTTCATGCGTGCCGCCTTCAGGCGTTGGGACGGTATTGCAATAGGTATTCAGAAAACCATCTTCGTTATCATCGGGCCAGGCGATGGCCCATTCAACGCGCCCCATTTTATCTACCAAATCCGCCGCGCCGGAAAAAATCCGGCCAATCAATGGGCGATCGCCGAGTTCGGATTCCAGGTAATCGCGGATGCCGCCCGCGAAATGAAATGTATCTTCGGTGGGCGTGGTGTCTTTAATAACTGACGGATCGCATTTCCAATGAATTGTTACGCCGCGGTGCAAATAGGCTTTAGAACGCGCCATGCGGTAAAGGCGTTCGGGTTTAAAGCGCGCGCCCGCGCCAAAGATTTCCGAATCGGGGTGAAAGATAATACTCGTGCCGCGCAGTTTGGTTGTGCCGGTATTTTTTATTTTATCTTGCGGGACGCCGCGCGAATAATGTTGAGACCATACGATGCCGTCGCGCATCACTTGGACGTGCAAATCATCCGATAGCGCATTAACGACCGACACGCCAACGCCGTGCAAACCGCCCGAAGTCGCGTAAGCCTTATCGGAAAACTTTCCACCGGAATGGAGTGTGGTCAGGATCACTTCTAGCGCGGATTGTTTCGGAAATTTTGGGTGCGGATCGACGGGGATGCCGCGGCCGTTATCACGAATTTCTACGCGGTTATCCGCGGATAGGGCGATCCAAATATCGCTCGCATGGCCTGCGACGGCTTCATCCATTGAGTTGTCTAGGACTTCGGCGACCAAATGATGCAGGGCGCGTTCATCTGTGCCGCCGATATACATGCCGGGGCGGCGGCGCACGGGCTCCAGTCCCTCCAGCACTTCAATCGCGGAGGCGTCATAAGCGTCCGTCTTCGCCCTACGGGCTTCGCCGGACAAGCCAGATTTTTTGTCGCGTTTGGCGGCAATGGAAAACAGGTCAGACATGAGAAATGCATAAAGCAGGAATCATGTTTGTGTCATCCTAAACTATGGTTTTGGCATCATTTTGTGGCGGGATGGCGGTTCATCTGCCGCCAGGACGCGACATTTTTTTGATGCTCTTCGTAAGTTTTAGCGAAACTGTGACCGCCGGCGCCATTGGCAACAAAATAAAGATAATCATTTTTTTCTGGTGCGAGCGCAGCGAGGAGTGAAGCGCGTCCAGGATTATTGATCGGCGTCGGCGGCAGGCCGTCATCCAAATAGGTATTAAAAGGATTTGGATGTTGCAGATCAGCAAGGGTAAGCGCGTGGCCGAGCGGCCCTGCACCGTCATTGACACCGTAAATGACTGTTGGGTCGGCCTCGAGGCGCATGGGTTTTGCCAGGCGGTTTAGATATACTCCTGCAACCCGCGCGCGTTCGGTGGGCTTGGGCGTTTCAGCTTCGACAATGCTGGCGAGTTTGATCCAGTCATCTATTTTTGTGAGCGGATAATCTGCCGCGCGCTTGGCCCAGTTGGCAGCGATAAAATCTGCCATCGCTTTTTGCATGCGCGTAATGATGGCGGCGCGTGCATCGCCGCGTGTGAAAGTATAGGTGTCCGGCATCAGGCTGCCCTCAGGCGGGGTGACAGTTATGTCGCCAGTCAGAAATTGATTTTGGCTGAGTGCAGCGGCGATTTGTTTGCTCGTCCAGCCCTCCGGAAAAGTGATTTTACGGATTAAAATTTCGCTGCGCACAAATTTTTCGATCACGTGCCATAGCGAAATTTGCGGTGGAAATTCGTATTCACCAGCTTTGATCTTATTTTTATTGCCGGTGATGAAGATCAGCGTGGCGAATTCGTATTCGCTGTTAATCACATTGGCATTCTTTAGCGCCGCTGCGGTTTGCATAAGGCCTGTATGCGGCGTGATAATAACATCCACCGTTTGTGTCAGCGGCCCTTTGCCGACGATGGACAGACCAAACAGCACCCCGCCGCCGCCGAAGATAATGGGAATGATGATGGTGAAAAGAGCGAGATATCTATTCATTTGTTTTCGGGGCTAAAATTTTCTAGTTGAAGTAGGACCCTGGTATGATGATGTGCGGAGATGGCGCCAAATAATGATCCTGTAACAATGACATCTTTGCCTAAGGATTTTTTCATTTCGGCAACTGCCTGTTTTGGTAAATCATAGTTTGCAAGTTGAATTTTAGATATCTGCGGGACGGCTGCATTCACGCCGTCGGAATCCACTATGTCTTTATCAATACAGACAGGGTGCCGCAAAGTCAGCATCCAATAAGTCTCCGCTTTATCACCGTGGCGGGTGTCCTCATAATTAGGTGGGCCGGGAAAAGTCTCGAAGCAAAGCGTTCCATGCAGTGTCACTAATCCTTGATAAGGCAGACATGCGGCGCGCGCGGCCTGTGATCCTAACAGGATCAAAATGAAGATGAAGAGTGCACGCAATTTCATCGCTAATTAATTATCCCTTTGGTAACGAAGATATATTAAACGGCGCGGAAAACCAGCGACGCATTCGTGCCGCCAAAGCCAAAGGAATTCGACAGGGCGATATTTACTTTTTTCTCACGCGCTTTAAGTGGGGCGAGGTCGATGCCGCGGCAAGATTCAGATGGGTTTTGCAAGTTTAGCGTTGGCGGACAAACATTGTCACGGATGGCGAGGATAGAGAAAATCGCTTCCGCTGCGCCGGCCGCGCCCAGCATGTGTCCGATGGCGGACTTTGTGGAAGATACGGTGACGGTATCTGTCGCCGCGCCAAACAATCTTTTCACTGCGCCGATTTCAATTTCATCGCCTAGCGGCGTCGAAGTGCCGTGAGCATTGATATAATCAACTTGCTCCGGCGCAATACCTGCGCGTTTCAAGGCATTTTGCATGGAACGGAAACCACCGCTGCCTTCAGGGTGCGGTGCGGTGATGTGATAGGCGTCGCCCGACATGCCGTAGCCGATGACTTCGGCATAAATTTTGGCACCGCGTTTTTTCGCATGCTCGTATTCTTCCAGCACGACAACACCCGCGCCTTCGCCCATCACGAAACCATCGCGACCTTCATCATACGGCCGTGAAGCCTCAGTGGGGCGATCATTATAACCTGTCGATAGCGCGCGCGCGGCGGCGAAACCGGCAATGCCCAGGCGGTTAATGGCGGCTTCAGATCCGCCCGCTACCATAACATCCGCGTCTTCCAGCATAATCATGCGCGAAGCATCACCGATCGCATGCGCGCCGGTGGAACATGCGGTGACCACTGCATGGTTGGGGCCGCGGAAATCATGCTTGATGGAAACCTGGCCGGAAATCAAATTGATAAGTGAAGCTGGAATAAAGAACGGCGAAACGCGCCGCGGACCTTTTTCTACCATGACCTGAGAGGTTTCAAAAATCTCGCCGAGCCCACCGATACCGGAGCCAATCAATACGCCAGTACGGTTACGTGCCTCATCATTGGCAGGCACATAACCGGAATCACGGATCGCTTCTTCCGCTGCCGCAATGCCGTAATGGATAAATAAATCGTTTTTACGCTGGTCTTTGGGCGGGATAACGGAATCCACATCAAACTCACCCAGCGCCGTGCCGCGAGGAATGATGCCGCCGATTTGGGCGGCCAAATCGGATACATCAAAATGCTCAATCCGCCGGATGCCGGATTCACCCGCCACCAGGCGGCGCCAAACATGTTCAGCGCCGTAGCCCAATGGCGACAGCAAGCCAATGCCGGTGACAACCACACGTCTCATCGGTTCATTTCCATATTAAGGAAAGACAGCCTTAAGCCGCTTGTGCATTCTGGTTGATAAAGGCAACCGCATCACCCACCGTACGGATTTTTTCCGCGGCATCATCGGGGATTTCCACACCAAATTCTTCTTCGAATGCCATAACCAGTTCAACGGTGTCCAAACTGTCCGCGCCCAGATCATCCACAAAGCTGGCTGCATCAGTTACTTTTGCTTCTTCAACGCCCAAATGTTCAACTACAATCTTTTTTACGCGGGCTGAGATATCGCTCATGTTTCATCCTTTGTTGGTTAACTGGTCGGATTATAGCCGTCCAGAATTGCCCCGCCAAGCAAAAAATGCTGACGAGGAATCGAGCCGAAAATAGGGCAGAATACGCCGGAAAGCAAGGGTTAAAGGCGTTGACCTTTAGCCCTGTCCTCATGTTGCCAAAGGCATGAGGTTAACGTAGCCTGCCCGTTTAGGAGTATAAATTCATGAAAAATCTTTTTATCGCGGCGCTTTTGGGTGGGTTAATTGCCTTCGGCTTGGTGAAAATAACGGCAAGTCATCTGGGCAATGAATCTACGGTAAAAGAAGCGGCGCAGCATTTGGCATTTGATAGAGTTGTAGCCTCCCGCACCTTGCGTTGTGCTTATGCGGCCTATGATCCGTTTTTGATTGTCGGCACGAATAAAGAACTTTCAGGTATATTTCACGATGTGATGGAGGAAGCGGGCAAACGCCTGGATATCAAAATCGTCTGGTCTGAAGAAGTCGGTTACGGCAATATCAATACCGGTTTTCAAACCGGGCGTTATGACGCTTTTTGCGCAGGCTTGTGGCCTGCCGGAACGCGGGCAGCCAATACGATTTTTTCGCGTGCCGTGTCATGGGATCCGGTGGGTGTTTGGGTGCGCGGGGATGATGCGCGCTTTGATGGGCACATGGAAAAATTGAACGAACCCAACCATAAAATTGCGGATATTGATGGCGATGCCACAGTTGCCATGGCGGATGCGGTATTTCCCAAGGCTGGCCGCGTGACGCTTTCGCAAACCCAAAGCACGGTTTCGGAAGAAGTTATTCAAGTAACAACAGGTAAAGCCGACGCGGTCTTTCAAGATTATCTCTCTGCCGACCGGTTTTTGAAAAATACGCCGGGCAGTTTGAAAAACGTATCGCCCGATAAACCTGCGCTGATTTATCCTTTGACGATCGGATATAACCAGCACGAAACCGCATTGCGCGATATGTTTGATGTCGTATTAAGCGATATGGAGCGTGACGGCACGATTGGCCATGTTGTCAAAAAATACCTGGGTGATAAATCCAATTTGTTGTTTCAGCAGAAAAGTCAGTTTGAGCCTTATTAGAAACGCTTAATAGCCGTAACCATCGCGCGCTGACGAACAATCTCCAGTGGCTCAATCGCGACGTTCATGGTTGTGGCATTGGCGTGGAGCAAGTTGGTTTCATCCCACATGATTCCCACATGTCCTTTAAAGAACACAAAGTCGCCGCGTTGGGGTTGGGCGTTGGCGGAGAGGGATTTCCCCAATGCTTCGGCTTGCTGGTCGCTATCGCGTGGACATTCATGGCCGATTGTGTGCAGCGCCAATTGCACCAGCCCGGAACAATCAATTCCCAGCGCCGTGCGTCCGCCCCACAGGTAAGGTGCGGTGATAAACTTTGCCGCCAGAGTCATATAATCCATTTGCGGCAGGGGCGTGGTTGCTATGGTCTTAATATAGCCGCCGCGCATCATGGATAACCAGTCGGCATCCGCCGCGCGCACGGTCTGGATGCGTGCGCCCATTGGTAAAATTTCCAATGGCTGAGATTTAATATCGGGCCGCGTGTATACATGTGCCAGTGGTGCGGTGATGGTATGGGTCGTTTTATTCTCACCAATATCGGCATCGCTGGCGGCGATGTAACCAACGTAGTTATCCTGTGCCAACTGCACCCAATGCCAGCCATTACGGGTTTCAAAAATCGCAATGCTTTCGCCCAACAGGGCCTGGGTGGTGCAGGGTGCGGCGCGGTCGGGCACGGCATGCACATTCGCGATGGGCGTCATAATTTTGCCCGGGCTGCCAGGTACAAAACGCGCAGCCTGAACGCTACCCTGGAGCGCGATATCAGCAAGGTCCGGGCGGTAGGCGTGAAGGCGCGGATCCAGTGTTTCCATTTATGGTACCGCCAGTAGTCCCATGAGGTCTTTGCATTCGGATAGGGTTTTTTCTGCGACCGCATTGGCGCGTGCGGCGCCTTTGGCGAGCAGGGCATCCAGCGCCGCGGTATCTGTCATTAATTCTTTCAGGCGCGACGAAATTGGTGCGAGTTTCTCCACGCACAACTCTGCTAGCGCGGGTTTAAATTTGCCAAACCCTTGGCCTGCGAATTGCGTCAAAACATTTTCCGGCGATTGCTCAGATAGGGCAGCGTAAATATTGATCAGGTTGCGCGCCTCAGCGCGCTCCGCTAGGGCTGCCAGGTTATCCGGCAACAATTCTGAATCTGACGTAGCCTTTTTAATTTTATTTGCGATCGTATCTGCATTATCTGTCAAGTTAATTCGGGTCATATCAGATGGATCAGATTTCGACATTTTTTTGCTGCCGTCACGCAGTGACATGACGCGTGTGCCCGCGCCAAAAATCGCAGGTTCCGGCAGCCGGAAATATTCAACGTCATATTTGCGGTTGAATGCGCCTGCGATATCACGCGCCAATTCTAAATGTTGTTTCTGGTCTTCGCCCACCGGCACATGCGATGGGTGGTACAATAAAATGTCCGCGGCCATTAGAATGGGGTAGGTATATAGCCCCGCATTGGCCATATCTTGGTCTTTTCCGGCCTTATCTTTGAATTGCGTCATACGGTTCATCCAGCCTATCGGCGTCAGGCACGAGAACATCCAAGATAATTCCGCATGGGCGGGCACATGGGATTGAACAAAGATGGTGGCGTGATCCGGATCAATGCCGCAGGCGATATAGGTGGCAGCAACTTCGCGCGTATTGGCGCGCAGTATTGCGGGCTCAGGCGGATTGGTCAGGGCATGCAGATCCGCAATCATGAAAAAGCATTCGGATTCGCGCTGCATCTGAGTCCAGTTTTTGATGGCGCCTAAATAGTTTGCAACATTCAGTGTATTGGTAGGCTGAATGCCGGAGAGAATACGTTTCATTGGTCACCTACGACGGGAAGGGTGGTATCGCGCGTTTCAACTTGTTTTGGCGCGCGTTTTAAAAAAGTTTTTACATCGGATATTTTTAATGCGCCTAGGCGGAAACACAAGATCATATAGGTGCTACCGCCCAGGCCGCAGATAAAGGTGAGGGCGAGCAGGCGGTGCAAATTATTCGGCGTAAAGAAAACATCTCCGACCATTTGTTTGGCAATTAACAGCACAATCGTCATTGCGGCGGCGGCCAAGACCATACGCGTGATATTTTTTTTACAGGCATCGTCCAGCCAGAAGAGATTCCGCTTTTTCAAAGCGCGCCGCAACAAATAAACATTCACCCATCCGGCGATGGAGGTTGAAAGCGCGCAGGCAATTACGCCCAGGATTTCCAAATGTTCCGATGCCAGCCATTTTGCCAATTGCACGAAAGCAAAGCCCAAACCCGTGCTGGTGATCGCCGTCGCGGCAGAAATTTTAATGGCGGCTTTAGTATCCTGATGCGCGAATAATACGGTAACGAAAGCCTTGCCGACGACAAAAGCCGGAATGCCGACCGCCATGGACATGAGCGCATAGGCCGAAGCATGGGCATCCGCCATCGTGAATTCACCGCGCTGAAACAGCGTGATTTGTATAGGCTCGGCGAGGATTAAAAAGGCAATCGCAGTGGGCAGGCCCAGCAGCAAGCAAAACTCCAGCGTGCGCGAAAAATAATGTTCAGATTGTTCGATGTCATTTTCCTTAATTGAGCGTGCCAGCATCGGCAGCAGTGCCGTGCCGACCGCGACACCTAAGACGCCAATGGGCAATTGGTTCAGGCGTTCGGCGTAATAGAGGTAAGATACCGATCCGCCGGGTAGCAGCGAAGCAATGGTCTGGCCGAGCAAAAGGTCGATCTGTGTGATACTGCCCGCGAAGGCAGCGGGGAGTATGATAATGAGAAGCCGTTTTATTTCAGGCGACAGGGCGGGGAGGCGCAGGCGCAATTGAAATTTCGCGCGGTGCAAAAACCATGTCATCCAGATAATTTGAATAATACCGGATGCCGTGAGGCCATAAGCCATCGCATGTCCGGCAGATTTAAACAGGTCGGGTTGCGCCCACGTCAGCAACAGGAAAATCGTGATGACGACATTGAAAATACACGGCGCGGCGGCGAAGGGGACGAATTTGTGCAGGGAGTTTAAAACACCACCCATCAGCGCGACACAGGAAATGAGTAAGAGGAAGGGATAAGTGATGCGCGCCATGTCGACGGCGAGATTAAAACGCTCTGTCCCCGGCGCGTAAATCTCGCCCGGCAGCCAAATCGGGATGACATAAGGCATGCAGATCATCATCAAAATGCAAAAAGGGATTAGGATGGTGATCAGCCAGGACAGTGTGGTTTCGGCAAAACGTTTTGCGCGGTCGGGATCCTCCGCCAGCATTTGCGACATAATGGGGACGAATGCGACCGACAATGCGCCCTCCGCAAAGACTTGGCGCAAGAAATTCGGCAAGCGCAGCGCGACGAAAAAGGCATCGGCGACGGCGCTGGCCCCCAGCAATTGCGCGGTCAAGACTTCGCGCGCGAAACCGAGAATCCGAGATAAAATGGTGAGGCCGCTGACGGTCGCAAAGGCCTTGGTGATTTTGGACATGGGTTTACCTACGCGATTCAAATCCGGTCAGCAAATCATTCGCACGTGTAATCACGGCGGGCGGGAGACCGGCGAGTTCGGCAACATGGATGCCATAGGAACGGTCGGCTGTGCCGGGCTGTACGTGGTGGGTAAAGGTGATGCGGTTGTCTTTTTCAACCACGGACATGGTGTGGCAAGCCAGCGCGGCTAATTTTTGTTGCAGCTGTGTGAGCTCGTGGTAATGCGTTGCAAATAACGTGCGGCATTTGATGTTATCGTGCAGATGTTCCAGCACCGCCCAGGCGATGGAAAGGCCATCATAGGTTGCGGTGCCGCGGCCAAGTTCATCCAGGATCACCCAGGAACGCTGGGTGGCTTGCTGTAAAATCGTGGCGGTTTCCAGCATTTCGACCATAAAGGTTGAGCGCCCGCGCGCAAGATCATCACCTGCGCCGACACGCGAAAACAGGCGGTCCACCACGCCGATATGCGCGGAGGCGGCGGGCACATAACCGCCCATTTGCGCGAGAATAATAATGAGCGCGTTTTGGCGCAGGAAAGTGGATTTCCCCGCCATGTTGGGGCCGGTGAGTAGCCAGATGCATTGATCCGGTGATTGGGCGCAGTCATTGGGCACAAAACTTTGCCGTGCGGCGAATTGCTCTACCACCGCGTGGCGGCCACCGGTGATTTCAAACATCAAACTATCATCGATGATGGGCCGCACGTAGCGTTCGGTGACGGCGAGTTCCGCCAGGCCAGCCATTACATCCATTTCGGCAATGGCCTGTGCCGCTAGGTTGAGTTCGGCATATTGGTGGATGGTTTGCGCGGTCAGGTCTTCAAATATTTTCAGCTCCAGCGCCAGCGCGCGCTCCTCGGCGCTGCCCATTTTTTGCTCAAGTTGAATGAGTTCATCGGTCGTGAAGCGTACCGCGTTCACCATGGTTTGGCGATGGATGAAGGTTTCCTTCATTTGCAGCAGTTTTTCACCGGCCTGGGGACTAACCTCAATATGATAACCGATCAGATTATTGTGTTTGATTTTTAAATTGGCGACGCCCGTGGTGGCGATATATTTGCCCTGCAATTTTGCCATCAATTGTTTGCTGCCAGACCGCTGGCCGCGCAATTCGTCGAGTGCCATATCATATTCCGCGCGGATAAAATCCCCTTCGCGTTGGTGGAAAGGGAGTTCGTCCGCCAGCGCGCGGGATAACAAATCGGACAACGCAGAAAATTCGCCCAGGTTATTAAGCGCATTTTGCCAAACAGCGGGCGTGTCCGCGTCTGCCATTTGCATTTGTGTGATGGTGCGCAGCGCCATATGGATGCTTGCCAAGTCTCGCGGCGTCCCTCGGCCAACAGACAGCCGTCCCAGTGCGCGCGGGAAATCCGGGCATCCAGACCAAAGTGCGCGAAGTGATTTCCTCAAGCTGGAATTTTTCAAAATAAATTCCACACCGTCCAGACGTTCATTAATTTTGGCGACCTCGGTGAGGGGTGCAGACAAACGCTCGGACAACAAGCGTGCGCCCATCGGCGTGATAGTTTTATCAATGGTCGGGAGCAGCGATCCAGCGCGTTCACCGCGCGTGGTCTCTAACAATTCCAGATTGCGCCGCGTCGCCGCATCCATTTGTAGTACACTCTGCCGGGCATGCGGGCGCGGCGGGAGCAGAGCGGGAAGCTGACCTTTTTGCGTCAATTGCAGGTAATCAAGCAGCGCGCCCGCAGTAATAATTTCGCCCGCACTGAAATCACCATAAATTTCCAGGCTGGCGATTTTGAAATATTGGCATAGGCGCGCGTTATTATTCTGCAGATTAAATTTACTGGCGGACTGTGTGGTAATTTGACCTGTTTTTTCTTCCGCCCAATTCGCGATGGCGGCGGTGCCGGTTTGCTTTTCATGCACCAAACATTCGCTAGGCGCGGTGCGCGCAAACCAGGCGGTTAGGCCGTCCGCCGCTATGGATTCCGTATGAAAATCGCCAGTCGACATATCTACCCAGGCGGCGGCGAACAGGTCGCCATGAAACATCAGGCAGGCGAGATAATTATTCGCGCGCGCGTTAAGCAGGGTTTCTTCTGTCAGCGTGCCGGGCGTTACCACGCGTACCACATCGCGCCGCACGACGGATTTTGCACCGCGTTTTTTCGCTTCGGCGGGATTTTCCATTTGCTCGGCAATGGCGACGCGGTGGCCGCCGCGGATGAGTTTTGCCAGATAATTTTCATATGCATGAAACGGCACGCCGCACATGGGGATGGGCCGGCCCAGATGTTCACCGCGCTGCGTTAGCGCGATATCCAGTGTCTTTGCAGCCGCAATGGCATCATCAAAAAATAGTTCGTAAAAATCGCCCATGCGGTAGAATAGCAGTGCGTCCGGATGCTCAGCCTTGACGCCTAAATATTGCGCCATCATGGGCGTGGCCGCCATGGGCGGCGCATCTTCGTGCAAAAATAGGGGCAGGGTAGCGGAGCGGGGCATTAAAGATAGGTTTATCCCTTGTCCTGGCTAAGGGGTCAATGTAAAAACACCCCCATGAATACATCTTTACCGGTTCGGCAATTCCGGGCCGTGTGGATTTCGGATGTGCATTTGGGCGCGCGGGAATGCCAGGCGGCCCGGCTGGCCGAATTTCTCACGCAGATTGAAACGCCGCACCTGTATCTGGTCGGCGATATTTTTGATGCCTGGAAATTACGCCGTCGCTGGTACTGGCCTGCTAGCCACAACGCCGTTGTTTCGCGTGTCATGAAGATGGAGCAGGCGGGCAGCCAAGTGGTTTTGTTGCCGGGTAATCATGATGAGTTTTTGCGCAACTATCTGGGCATGAGTTTCGGCAACATCAAAATTTTAGATGACTGTGTGCATGTGCTGGCGGACGGACGGCGGTTGCTCGTGATCCATGGCGATCAATTTGACGAAGTGATCATTCACGCCAAATGGCTCGCCTTTGTCGGGGAGCGAGCTTATACGATCGCCATTTATATCAATCGGGCGTTTAATTTTGTGCGGCGTAAGTTGGGATTTCCTTATTGGTCTTTGTCTGCCTATCTGAAGCAGCGTGTTAAGGCGGCAGCAGTTCGTGATTATCGTGCCAGCCTTATTCGTGCGGCGCGCGACCGCAAAATGGATGGCGTCGTTTGTGGCCATACCCATACGCCGGAAATTTCACAGCAGGAGGATGACGTGTTGTATATCAATGATGGCGACTGGGTTGAAAGCTGTTCCGCATTGGTAGAACATTTGGATGGGCGGTTAGAAATTATCGATTTTCGTCCAGCGGAACAGGTGACGGCGTAATGGCGCTAAAGATCTGCATTGTGACGGATGCATGGCATCCCCAGGTCAATGGCGTGGTGCGGACGCTGACCATGACAGTGGGGGAACTGAAAAAACTTGGTCATGAAGTAACGGTCATCGGGCCCGACCAATTTAAAACCTATCCATTGCCGACTTATAAGGAAATTCGCGTGGCCTTATTTGCGGGACAGGAATTATTTTTAAAGCTTGAAGCATTAGATCCAGATTGCATTCATATTGCGACCGAAGGGCCGTTGGGCTTAGCGGCGCGCAATTATTGCGTGCAGCGACGTTTACGGTTTACGACATCGTATCATACACGTTTTCCAGAATATATTGCCGAACGCTTTCCGGTGCCTGCTGCACTGCTTTATCCCATGGTCCAATGGTTTCATCGCCCGGCCAGTGCCATTATGGTTGCGACGCCCAGTATTGAGCGCGAATTACAGCCGCATGGATTTCAGCGCATGGTGCGCTGGACGCGTGGTGTCGATACGGATTTATTTTATCCGCGGGATGAAGGTTTTTTAAATTTGCCACACCCCATTATGTTGTACGTTGGCCGTGTTGCGGTGGAAAAAAATATTCAGGCCTTTTTGGATTTAGATATGCCGGGCACAAAAGTGATCGTGGGGGGCGGGCCGCAATTTCAGCAGATATCGCGTAAATATCCGAATGCCGTTTTCACTGGCCCAAAACACGGCGAGGAATTGGCGCGTTATTATGCGGCGGCGGATGTGTTCGTCTTTCCCTCGCTTACCGATACGTTTGGCTTGGTGATTTTAGAGGCGTTGGCCAGCGGCGTGCCGGTGGCTGCTTTCCCTGTGCCGGGTCCAGTGGATGTCATCGGCGATGCGCCGGTGGGATGTTTGCATAGCAATTTGCAAATTGCGATTGAAACTGCATTACAGATTCCGCACGCTGCCTGCCGCGAATATGCGATGCATTTTTCATGGCCCGCCGCGACACAACAGTTTTTGTCGCATCTGAAACCGGTGAAACAGTTAGAACAACAGGCGGCGGCATGAAGCAGTGGTTGACGCTTATTGGTTATCGCTTTGTGACCTGGTCATTGGCATTACTGCTGCGCCTGCATTTATGGAACCGCGTTCGCCTGGGTAAAGAGAGCCGGGAGCATTTGCCCGAGCGCATGGGGAATCCCACACGCACGCGGCCGCCGGGCAAGCTGATTTGGATTCATGCGGCCAGTGTGGGTGAATCACTTTCCATGCTGCCGTTGTTAGAGGTTTTGCTGAGGAATTATGATTGCCACGCTCTGGTAACAACGGGGACGATGACTTCGGCGCAATTACTGTCTCGGCGCCTGCCGCCCCGCGCCTTCCACCAATTTGTGCCGCTCGACCATCCCATTTGGGTGCGGCGCTTCATGAATTACTGGAAGCCTGACTTTGCAGTTTTTGTAGAAGGGGAGCTGTGGCCTAACCTCCTCATGGCGCTGCGATCGCGTCGCGTGCCGGCGGTTTTGGTGAATGCGTCGCTGTCCAATCAATCGGCACGGCGCTGGCGATTTGCGAAATCACTTTTAAAAAGAATCCTTAACAGTTTTGAATTAGTTCTTGCCGCGACAAAGGAAGATGAGGTGCGCTTTCAACGCCTTGGCATTACGCATACGGAATCGGTCGGCCATTTAAAATTCGCCGCCGCGCCTCTGGCAGTGGGTGAAAATGAGTTGGCGGTTTTACGTGCGGCTATTGGCGCGCGGCCCGTTTGGTTGGCTGCCAGCACGCACAAAGGTGAGGAAGAGGTTGCTGCGTCTGTCCATCAACAATTGGCGCCGCGATTACCGGGATTATTAACCATTATCGCGCCGCGCCATCCGTCCCGCGTCAATGAAGTCACCAATACCTTGGCCGCCTATGATTTATCCTATTGCTTGCGTTCGTCGGGTCGTTTGCTAACGGCGGATGATGATGTATTCATCGCAGATAGCCTGGGGGAAATGGGGCTGTTTTTTCGCCTTTCGCCGGTGACGTTTTTGGGCGGCTCGCTGGTGCCCATTGGCGGGCATAATATTGTTGAGCCAATGCAGCTCGGCAGCGCTCTCATCGTCGGGCCGCACATGCAATCTTTGCGTGATATTACGTTGAAGCTGGTTGCCAAAAGCGCATTGCTACAAATTAATAATGCAGATGAACTGGTGCTTGCCGTACAAAAACTTTTAACCGATAGTTTGGCGCGTGCGCAACAGGTTTCGGCTGCCGAAATTGCCCTACATGCCGAATCGCAAACGTTAGAAAATATTCTGACTGCTATTCGTCCGGCTTTACAGCGCGCAAATATTGCAACGGTATCATGAAATTTTCCACGCCCGATTTCTGGTCGCAAAAATATCACCCGGCGGCGCTGGCGCTGTGGCCGATTGGGAAAATATATCAGACGGTTACGCAATTTAAAATTGAAAATGTCGATGCGCCGCGCGCTGCGATACCCGTTTTATGCATTGGTAATGCAACCGCAGGGGGGACGGGAAAAACACCGATTGTGCAGGATATTGTGGTGCGTCTGCAGACGATGGGACATGCGCCGCATATTCTGTTACGCGGCTATGGCGGTCACGCGAAAACCGCAACGCGCGTGGATTCGGCCGTGCATGATGCACTGGATGTCGGTGATGAAGCCTTGCTGCATGCCGCCCTGGCACCAACCTGGGTGGGCGCGAACCGTTACGACAGCGCACAGGCTGCTATTGCGGCGGGTGCTGATATTCTTGTCATGGATGACGGTCTGCAAAATACGACAATTACACCCAGTGTACGCTGGCTGATTGTGGATGCGGCGCGCGGCATTGGGAATGGTTATGGGATTCCAGCCGGGCCGCTCCGGGAAAATTTTGATCACGCGCTGCGCCGCGTGGATTCGGTGATTTTGGTTGGGCAGAGGAGTTTCATACCGCAAACTGATAAACCTGTTTTGCGCGTGAATATCGGCACAGATGAAAATTCGCTGGCGCTATTAAAAGATAAGTCAATCTATGCATTTGCCGGCATCGGCCAGCCGGAAAAATTCCGCGCGGCGTTGCAGGCAATCGGATTGGATCTGGTCGGTATGCGGTCGTTTCCTGACCATCACAGTTATAGCCCTGCAGAAATTGAGGCACTGCACCGCCGCGCTAAATTATTGGGCGCCCAGTTGGTAACAACGCAAAAGGATTTTGTCCGCCTGCCGGAAAATCTGCGCGTGGATATTGTGCCGGCGGACGTGAAAGTTAACTGGGAAAATGAGGATCAGTTAAATGTCTTATTGCAGCAGGTGATCCATGCGGCAACTTGAACACCTGTTAATTTTCATCGTCATCCGCACGCTCTATTTGTTCTTTGAGTTACTGCCGCTACGCGTGGCGTCCGGTCTGGGCGGCTGGATGGGACGCAACATTGGGCCGTTATTACCGATGACAAAAGTTGCGTGGAAAAATCTGCAGCTCATTATGCCGGAACGCGCTACCGATCATGGTAAAATCATTCGCGGCATGTGGGATAATTTTGGCCGTGTTTTTGCGGAATATCCGCATTTGAAAACTATTGCGGCGGGTAGGGGCGGCGCACAGGTTGATGTCGTGGGCGCAGAGAATTTGGAGGCCTTTCGGGGTATGGGCCGCGGCGGTGTTTTTATTTCCGCACATCTGGGGAATTGGGAGGTTGGTCCGGGTCTGTCGGCGGCGCACGGGGTTCCTGTGCATGTGATTTACCGCCCACCGAATAACCCGCTGATAGACAGGTTGCTATCCAGCGCACGGCACGCCAGCGGGGCGGTCAGCAGCATTATGAAGGGTTCGGCGGGCGCCCGGCAGATGATCCAATATCTGAAGAACAAAGAGTATATGGTTGTTTTAATGGATCAAAAAATGAATGACGGTATTTCTGCGCCGTTTATGGGCAAGCTCGCCATGACAGCGACGTCTGCTGTGCAGTTGGCCATCCGGCATCAGGTTCCCATCTGCCTGATCCGGCCAGAGCGGATTGCAGGGATTCATTTCCGCTGGACAGTGTCGCCGCCATTCATTCCCGCGCCGGATGCGGACGTTGTGGAAATTATTACACGTCTTAATGGAGAATTGAGCGATTGGGTGCGCGAACGCCCGGACCAATGGCTGTGGATTCATCAACGCTGGCAGAAATTTTAGGCGGCAAGTAATAATTGGTTAGGAGCGGGAGTTGCCTGCACCAAAATTTTACGGGACGGTGTTCGAAATCGTGCGGGCAGGGCGGCCATGACACCTGCTGGCGGGTTAAAATAGCGAGGGCTTGCTAAATCTGTATGTGCAATATGATTTGTTAATCCTTCATACCCTTGCGGCAAGTAACTTGCAAATTGTATGGCATCAAGTCGTGCGCGAAAGCAATTTGGATTTAATAAATTAGGATGTTTTAAGATTTGTACTAAACTGTATTGGTAATATCCATCATTCGTTAGGGTATAAAATGCGTTAAATGCTGCTGATAAAGCAGCCTCACGCCCATTATCAATATTTTTTAAATAACTTCCGCCTGTGAAAACATCTTCTTGAATAAAAACTTCCCATAATTCAGGATAAGCTGCGCCAGAAATTGTGCCAATTCCAAGACTGATATGATAAATATCATCAGCAATCATGGCGCAAACAGCAGCATCTTCAGCTAAGCGTTGTTGCATATCGCCTTGCGGTGATAAATAGTCTCCGTAGGTGCGATCACTAAGTTGAAATGCATAATGCTTTAATTCATGACATAAGCGTTTTGCATATTGCATCGCACTACCGCCCGCATGGAGAATAATTTCAGGCTGAGTATTCCAGGGAGAGGTAGGGCAATGAATAGCTGTATATTTTAAATTTGGATCAGTTTTAAAAGTATAACCGTCTTTAATAGCCCGTATGATTAAATCACGAGTGGATGGATAATCATAGAGGACTGAAAGAGCTGCCGATAAGCGCTCGCTTTCGGCGACAGAATTGGATGGCGTGTCCAGCACAACGAGCGGAACAGCAGCCTGCATCGGCACTCTCCAAGTTGACTCGTTTAAATTAACATAAATTCATAATTCTGCAAAATTATGTTCAGTAGGATTAAAAATAAAATTTTTCATAATCGATATGCTTTGCTTTTTTTGTGCAGTAACCCAGAGAATCTGGCACGCACACAAAAAAAGGCGGGAAAATCCCGCCTTTTTCCTTAACATTTACCGTCGATTATTTTGAGTAGTAACGCTCAAACTCAATCGGATGTGGCATGGTTTCGTATGCCACGGTTTCCGCCATCAACAAGTCGATGTGCGCTTGGATCACGGACTCGCTGAATACGCCGCCTGCTGTCAAGAACGCATAATCTTTTTGCAAGGCTTCAATCGCATCGCGCAACGTGCGGCAAACGGTTGGAATTTTCGCCAGCTTTTTCTCCGGCAATTCATACAAGTTTTCATCCATGGCTTCGCCCGGATGAATTTTGTTTTTAATGCCATCCAGGCCAGCCATCAGCATTGCTGCGAAGGCCAGGTATGGATTTGCCGTTGGATCCGGGAAACGAACTTCAACACGTTTTGCCTTGGGGCCGTTCACGATCGGAATGCGGCAAGAAGCTGAACGGTTGCGCTGCGAGTAAGCTAACAGAACGGGCGCTTCATAACCAGGCACGAGGCGTTTATAGCTGTTCGTGGTAGGGTTGGTGAAGGCGTTCAGCGCTTTCGCATGTTTCAAAATACCGCCGATGTAGAACAGGCAGTTTTCAGACAGTTCCGCATATTGGTCGCCGGCAAAGGTTGGTTTGCCGGATTTCCAGATGGATTGGTGCACGTGCATACCCGAACCGTTATCGCCGAATACAGGTTTCGGCATAAAGGTTGCAGATTTACCGTAGTTATGCGCGACGTTGCGGACGGCATATTTGTAGATCTGCATGTTGTCGCCGCACTGTGTCAGGGTGCCGAACTTCATGCCCAGCTCTGATTGCGCAGAGGCAACTTCGTGGTGGTGTTTTTCAACCGACACGCCCATCGCGATCATCGCGCGCAGCATTTCAGAACGCAGATCAACGGTGCTGTCGACTGGTGCCACTGGAAAATAGCCGCCTTTTACGCGCGGGCGGTGGCCCTTGTTGCCTTCAGCCTGTTCCAAACCGCTGGTATAAGGCAACTCATCATCTTCCAGCGAGTAAAAGCTGGAGTAGGGTGATGCCTTAAACTGAACGCTGTCGAACAGGAAAAATTCCGCTTCGGGACCAAAATAGGCCGTGTCGCCAATACCAGTTTGTGTCAGGTAGGCTTCCGCCGCTTTGGCAATGGAGCGCGGGTCGCGGTCATAGGGTTTACGTGTGGATGGCTCCAGAATGTCGCAGAAGACATTTAAAGTTGGGTGCGCGGTAAAGGGATCCAAGACCGCCGTTTTTAGATCCGGCGCCAACAACATGTCGGACTCGTTAATTGCTTTCCAGCCTGGAATGGAGGAGCCGTCAAACATGAAACCGTCGTTCAATGCATCTTCATCCACCGTGGTGATATGCTGGGTGACGTGGTGCATGGTATTGGGCAAATCCGTAAAACGGAAAGAGACAAATTCCACATTATTTTCTTTGGCTTTGGTCAGAAACGCTTTGGTTTCAGCGGTGTCGACCAGAGATGTTACTTTTGCTGCTGCTTGCGCCATGGGTAACCTTCGTAGGTTAAGGGGTTAATGACACCCGTTTTTGCTTACAGTGTCGTAGCAGAATGTGCGCGTGCAGCAAAAAAGTCACGAAAATTATTTGCAATTGCGAAAAATATATTGCCTTTGCGCGCGCGCGCGGCTAATCTATTGCGTCCGATTGTCACTCTGGCACTTCGATCATCAGCCCCCAATTTCTGGGGATTTTTTCTGAGGGTTTGAAATTTGTTGGCGTCCGATATGGCGGCTGTAGCTCAGTGCCCGTGCGCGTCAGCGCACAAAGCATAGAGGTGCAAAGGCTGAAGTTGTTTATTTATTATGGCGGCTGTAGCTCAGTGGTAGAGCCCTCGGTTGTGGTCCGAGTTGTCGCGGGTTCGATCCCCGTCAGTCGCCCCATTCTGCTTCGCTAATTGTAATGCAAAAAAAATCGCCAAAGCGAGGCTTTGTTGTTAGATGTTTATAATTAAGGGCGGGGGTTAGGAGACCTACCAAGGCCAGGACTTCTACCTACGGCTTGGTAAGCGCCTAAAGCATCTGTCTCTGGATTGCGGTACGCTCCGTATGGAGATTGATATCCGGGTTTAGAGGAATTGGTGGGAGCTGGATCGCCAGTTATTTCATGCGCGTCAATAATTTCGCCAGGCGCTCTAATTTCTCTTAGCGCTTTTATGACGGCTTGTTGCACAGACCTAGCCATATCTTTATCTCTTGCAAATTCTAAAGCAGAGATAGCAGAAACGGCGGCATTCCCAAGATTACCTAACGACGTCGCCGCATTAGAGCGCATGTAGTCAGTTGGATGTGTTTTTAGTACATTTCCTAATTCTAGAATAGCGAGCTCGAGCCCCTCACCGCGTCTGGCTAATGCAAACGCTGCCCATGGGCGAATGCCGTGATCTTCACTTATCACAGCGGCTTCCAATGCAGGTAGAACAGTTTCAGCAGGTAATTTTTCAAGTGCTTCAACAGCCAATCGGCTGGCTTGGTAATCTGGGGATGCTTGACGCATAAAATTTCCTTCCTAAAAATGCTAAAATGATGGTTGCCTAATTCCTAATTATAGCAAAGTTACAAGCGATTTTTGCCCGATCATCCGTCGAAGTTAGCCAACGATTAAGAATTATAATAAGGGGCTGTACTAGATAACTTTGCTATCTAGGATGAATGATGGGGCTAAGTCGTTGTCGTTTAACGCAAAATCAGCAGAAGCGATTGATTGAATATTTTGTGATGGAAGTGACGGCACGTTCTGCGGCGAATGTACTGGAAATTCATCCAAATTCAGCGGCATTGTTTTATCGTAAACTGCGAGAACTCATCACGGAAAAAATCGCTGACGATACGCCGTTTGATGGCGAGATTGAACTGGATGAAAGCTATTTTGGCGGCATGCGCAAAGGCAAACGGGGTCGGGGCGCAGCTGGCAAAATTCCGGTGTTCGGCTTACTAAAACGCGGCGGCAAAGTTTATACGGCGGTTGTTCTCGACACCAAAGGTACAACCCTAAAAGCCATTATATGCCGTAAAATCCGGCCCGATAGCATTGTTTATACCGACAGTTACCGTTCGTATAATGTGCTGGATGTCTCAGAGTTCAAACATTATCGCATCAATCACAGCGAACTGTTCGCCGACAAAACCAATCATATCAACGTCGAAAACTTCTGGAACCAAGCCAAGCGCGTCATGCGAAAATACAACGGCATCCCAAAGAAACTTCAACCTGTTCTTGAAAGAATGCGAGTTCAGGTTTAATTATGGATCACCAAAACAGCAGATTAAAACTCTGCTTAAATGGGCTAAAAACTAACCTCATCTAGTACAGCCCCTAATTATTTTTGCCACCTTAAATTATATCAAATCTAGTATAGAATTTCGCTTGCCAGGCTTTTTCGCTTTTGGCCTACCACAAAAAACTGCTGCGGCTAAATCGTCTTTTGTAAGAAGTTTTTTGCCGGCCCAAATATCATTATTGCTGCACTCATACACCATGCTTCTCGCTCCTTTCGCACCGCATTTACCGTTTCTTAACCATTTTTTGATAGGCTGAAGCTAGGGGGAATAGAATATTCCCACGACAGGCTCCGAAAGGAGAGAGACTATGAAAACGATGAAACATATATTATTTGGAACAATGCTCTTATTGGGTCTGATGACCTTGCCGGTGATGGCCGAAGACGCTGACAACAGCGACGGCCAGGACGGCGCCAGCACGCAACAAATGTTGTGCAACAAACGCAGCGAAGTCATGAAAAATCTGTCCGCTAATTACCGCGAGGCGCCCACGGCCCTGGGCATGGCGTCGAACGGCGGCGTACTGGAAGTGATGACAAGCAGAGACGGCAAAACCTGGACGGTTTTGCTGACCAAACCCGATGGCACCAGCTGCCTCGTGGCGATGGGGAATTCTTGGGAGACCGTGAAATATATCGCAGCCGGCACGAATTCCTGACCAGATCGGTCGGGTGAGCCTTAATTCGGCTGATGCGAATTTCACGTCACATAAAGTTTTAACGCGCGGGCCGGGACGGCTGTGCCTGACCATTGGTTCGGCACAAGCCGGTTTCCTGGCCCGTTTTTGTGACGTTGATTTATTCTTTATGAATGTCATGATATGAGGCGGCATGATTTGGCACCGTGTCCGCTCTGTCGTTTGGAAATTGATGAAGTCGACCGTAGCGGAATGGCGCGCGGATAAGGTGCCGCGGCTAGGGGCGGCTTTGGCCTTTTACAGTATTTTATCATTGGCGCCGTTGTTGCTGCTGATGCTTGCGGCGGCGGGTGCCCTGTTCGGCGCAGAGGCCGCACGCGGGCAAATCACTGCGCAATTGCATGAATTATTGGGCACTGGCGGTGCCGCAGCGATTGAGGGTATTATCAAAGCTTCCGCCGCGCATAAAAGTGAAGGTATCATCGCCACACTGGTTGGCCTAGCGACATTATTGATCGGCGCCTCGGGCGTGTTCGGACAATTGCAAGACGCGCTGAATACGATTTGGCATGTGAAACCGCCACCGGGACGCGGCATTATGAATTTCATCAAAAATCAGTTGCTGGCCTTTGTCATGGTGGCGGGGACGGGCGTGTTGTTAATTGCATCCTTGGCGATCAGCACGGCATTGTCAGCGATCGCGAAATACGCCACGGACATTTCGCCGCAGTTCACCATTTTATTCAGTGTAATTAATTTCTTTATCAGCTTTGCGGTGATTGCGGCGCTATTCGCGATGATTTTTAAAATCCTACCCAATATCGCGATTACCTGGCGCGATGTCTGCGTTGGCGCGGCGCTGACAACGGAATTATTCATTATCGGTAAGTTTTTAATTGGACTGTATCTGAGCCATAGTAGCGTCAGTTCCAGTTACGGCGCGGCGGGATCGGTCATGGTGGTGCTGATCTGGGTTTATTACTCTGCGCAGATTTTATTATTCGGTGCCGAGTTTACCAAGGTTTACGCCAAAATGTTTGGGTCGCATCAAAGTGCTTGACATGCAACCAAATGGTTGCATATAATAAAACCATGGAAACCGATCTGGATGGAGTGTTCAAGGCGCTGGCGGATGCCAGCCGCCGCGCGCTGCTCGACCAGTTGCGGGCCAAAAATGGCCTGACGCTGGGCGAGCTGTGCGAAACGCATGACATGTCGCGCCAGGCGGTTGCCAAACACCTCATCATTTTGGAGGCGGCCGGTTTGGTCGTGCCGGTGTGGCGGGGACGAGAAAAGCTGCATTACCTCAATCCCGTACCGATCAACGATATTTATACGCGTTGGGTTGGCAAGTTTGAGCGCGGGCGGCTGCAAGCCTTATACAACTTGAAACAAGCTTTAGAGGAGCAAAACGATGACGAAACCTGAATTCAACTATGTCACCTATATCAAATCCACGCCGCAACAGGTGTGGGACGCCATCACCAATCCGGAATTCACGCGCCAGTATTGGGACGTGGAAATGCAGTCGGATTGGAAAGTCGGTTCGCTATGGCAGGGCGGCAGCATGTCCGGCAAAGTGCTGGAAAGCGCGCCGCCGCACCGGCTGGTTTACACCTGGGTCGGCGCGGATGATACGAGTGATGTGTCGCGCGTGAGTTTCAATATTGAAGCCATCGTGGATATGGTTTGCCTGAAAGTCCTACATGATGAATTGCGCGCGGATACGGATATGGCGGAGAAAATTTCCGGTGGCTGGCCGCGTGTGTTGTCGAGTTTGAAATCGTTTTTGGAAACCGGCACGCCGCTCGATAGCTGGGCGGGGATTAAGAGAACCTGCTCCGGTGTGAATGAGAAGGTGGCGTAGGTTTATAAAACAAAAAAGCCGGGCAATGCCCGGCTTTTTTTTAATTTTGGTAAGATTATCCTGCCAGAGCAGCTTGGACTTCGCTCGCGAAATCTTTTTCTTCGCGTTCGATGCCTTCGCCTAGCGCGAAACGCACGAAACCACCCAGTTTAATTGGCGCGCCGAGTTCTTTGGCCTTGGCATCGACGGCTTCTTGCACGGTGCCTTCGCCGGTGATGACGAAGGACTGTTCCAGCAATACAGTTTCTTCGTAAAATTTGTTGATGCGGCCTTCGACCATTTTTGCGATGACGGCGTCCGGTTTGCCGCTGGTTTTCGCCTGTTCTGTTAAAACCGCGCGTTCGCGTTCTAGCGCGGATGAATCCACATCGGCGCGGGATAAGGCTTCGGGACGCGCAGCGGCGATGTGCATCGCGATCTGTTTGCCGAATGCGGCCAGCGCATCCGCAGGCGCGGCAGATTCCAGCGCAACCAGTACGCCAATGCGGCCCATGCCCGGCACAGAAGCAGCGTGGACGTAACCGGCGACAACGCCCTGCGATACTGCAAGCAATGCCACGCGGCGGATGTTCATGTGTTCACCAATCGTGGCGACGAGATCCGTCAGCGCATCTGCCTGAGATTTACCGCTGGCGTGCGGCGCGTTTTTCAAGACATCCAGATCGCCCGCGGTATGCATGGCGGCATCGGCAGCCTGGCGCACGAATTCCACAAACTTGTCATTCTTCGCCGCGAAATCGGTTTCAATGTTCACTTCGATCACTGCGCCTTTTGGCCCGTCGGTGGAGATAGCCACCAGACCCTCAGCCGCAATACGTCCGGCCTTTTTCGCCGCGTTAGACAGGCCCTTTTTACGCAGCCAATCCACGGCCGCTTCCATATTAACAGTGCCGTCGCCATTCAGGGTGGCTTCAAGCGCCTTTTTGCAGTCCATCATGCCCGCGCCGGTCATTTCGCGCAGTTCTTTCACCGCACTTGCAGAAATCGTTGTCATTTGTTGTTCTCCAGTGGCTGGCTGCATAGCAAATCCCAGCGGGTGAAGTCAATGGAATTCGGGACCGCCCGCGTTGCGGGTCGACGCTTGGCGGTTTATAACAGGCATGTTTTGAAAACCTGGACATTCATCATCAAAATTTTCCTTATTTACCTGGCGCTGAGTGTCGGGTGTTTTTTGATGCTGCGGATCATTTTGGAATATACATCTTTTAAGGATAACGTTCAATTTCTGGCTTATAAACAAGCCTATGTTCATGATCCAATTTGGCGCGCGGCGTTTTATATGCATGTTTTTTCGGCCATCGTCGCGTTGCTTGCGGGCTTCACGCAGTTTTCAGGGGATTTTTTGAAAAACCATAAAAAACTACATCGTTTGTTTGGGAAAATTTACATTTGGGATATCTTGGCGGTTAATGTGCCCGCCGGCATGGTGCTGGCCATCTGCGCGAACGGGATGCTGCCAGGCAGGATCGCCTTTGTCCTACTGGATAGCTTATGGTTTTGGTTTACGTATAGGGCGCTCAGGTCCGCGCTGAACAAAGATTTTACCAATCATAAAAACTATATGATACGCAGTTATGCGCTTACCTTCTCCGCTGTGACGTTGCGTACTTGGAGACTGATTTTATCCACGGCTTTCACCATTGATCCTGTTTATTTATATATGATTGATGCCTGGATGGGATTTGTGCCGAATTTATTGGTGTCGGAATATATTATTCGCGCCAGAAAAATTCAAAATGTTACCTACTGAAGCCATCACCGGGATCGGTATAATCCATAATCACAAGAACAATGCATATTATGATTGCGAAGCTTACGATCAGCGCGGCAAGCGAAAAGAACATTCTCACCCACTTCTTTTTATCTTTCAGCGCCTTATCCACTAGCTCAGCCATCAAATGGGCGCTGATTAAACTGACCAGAAGTCCGAAGATAAAGATAATGATTTGCAACATTAGTGCCTCCTAATAATATACATAGTCGTTACAACAATCGCCATCACAATCGCGAAACTTATGACAAGGGCGATGAGGGAGAAAGATATTCTCACCCATTTTTTCTATCTTTAAATTCATTATCAACGGTTCTCGCAAAAAAGTGAGAGCTAATTAAGCTTGCCAAAAGTCCGAAAAGTAAGGCGATAAGTGGCAAGGTTAGATCCTCTCATGGCTTCAATAAGGATTGGAACAATCATTGTAACAATATCATAAATTTATTCCACTATTTTGTGGCAAAGTTGCCCTGCGGCAGCTGACAAAACCAGCTGCCATGCCTATCTATGGAGGGATGGTGCAGCCTTTACTCGCCCCCAAAGTCATCAAACAGCGTGCGGCGGTGGAAACCAAATCGCCGTTCCAATTGGTGTCGGAATACGAACCCGCGGGGGATCAGCCCGTAGCCATTCAAACTTTGATGGAAGGCATCCAAGCGGGCGAAAAAGATCAGGTTCTGCTGGGCGTCACGGGGTCGGGCAAAACCTGATCTTTTTCGCCCA
>Ga0207695_10002206_pt1 | contig 29287 bp, 28 predicted proteins | sample KBSC54metaG_FD_184354 | JGI IMG/M metagenome (GOLD analysis project Ga0207695, IMG submission 184354) | Corn rhizosphere microbial communities from Kellogg Biological Station, Michigan, USA - KBS C5-4 metaG (SPAdes) (version 2) | ecosystem: Host-associated > Plants > Roots > Rhizosphere > Soil...
TACCCTATTCCCTAATCAACTATTCCCCGTCTCTAACTGTATTCCTTTTACAGATCCCCTCTTTGCTTTTTCGTATCGTACCAGTTTCCACTACTACGCTACATGATTTTCTATTTCTTAAAAGAACTTTGCGCTTCGCCATCACGGTTCAGCTTATATGAAATCCCTTTTGACAGGGATAACTTTTCATTATTTTATGATCCGGAAATCGCTTCCTTCTCTTTCGCTTTTTAGCGCCCTTTGTTTTGGGACTGCAAAGGTACGAACCTTTTTCGCTTCTGCAACATTTATTTTAAATTATTTTTGTGTTAATTTTAAATATCTGTTTCCTCATTTGCGGGCTGCAAAGGTATGCACATTTTTGGCTTATTCAAACCATGGGTAACTTATTTTTAAAAGTATTTGATAAGGTGTTGCAAATCAGGTGGAAAAATTTCCGCGGCAATTGTCTGAACTCGAATTTTTGGAATTAAAGAATTAAAAGGATCCTGAAATTTCGTACAATTATTAAAATTCGAGTTCAGATAACCCGCGTTAGGGACAGTAGTGGATACCGGCCATAAGTGTAATGCCTGCAGGCGTATGAACGAATGGCCCGGCCCGCAGGGCAACGCCCAGGTTATAGCAATCAGATATTGTTAATTGGTGGTAGTGAGACCAGGTAACTCATATTACAAGTTTCCTATTTATAAGCCGTACCTATTATAATAACTGCTCAACCACTAACCTCCTATCATGACCCTATTAACTAGCAACCAAAAACGCCGTACTATATATAAAATATCCTACCATCAACTATTAAGCGCCGTTCATAAACTCCATCACCAACTGTTAAAACTTGTTAAATACTATATATATATAAGTATACTGTAAAAAAGGGGCTATATATTAGCCGATAAAATAAATAATTGACTGATTTATATTATTCAACTATCTTTGCACGATGTTTAAAAAACAACAATCTATAATAGGCGGACTTTTAATTGTGTTGATACTTGCTTTCGGAAGCTGTAAAAGCAAGTTTGAAAAGTTAAAGGCGAGTAACGATAACGCTAAAAAGTACAAGGAAGCCATAAGGCTTTATAATAAAAGGGATTACAGTAAGGCGCTGGAATTGTTTGACGTGCTGGTGAGCCGTTACCGCGGGCAGGAACAGGCCGAGGATCTGTACTATTATTACGCTTATACCAACTACAAACTGAGGGATTATACTTCGGCGCGTTACCATTTTAAAACTTTTGCCGATACCTATCCTACCAGTTCAAGGGCTGAGGAGTGCCGCTTTATGGCTGCTTATTGCTATTACCTGGATTCGCCGATATTTTCGCTCGACCAGACCAATACGCAAAGTGCTATTGATGCACTACAGTTGTTTATTAACTTATACCCTAAGAGTGAACGTGTTGCTGAAGCCAGCAAGCTGATACAGAACCTGCGCGATAAACTGGAAGAAAAATCATACGCCAACTCGAAATTATATTTAACTATTGGTGATTACCAGGCAGCTGTTATATCGTTCGGTAATTCGTTACGCGACTATCCCGATACCAAATATGCCGAAGAGATGGAGTTTTTAACCATTAAGGCACAATATTTATACGCCAAAGCAAGTTCGGAATTTTTGCAGGAAGACCGTTATACACAGGCTATTACTGACGCCGACCAGTTTAAAGAAAAATACCCGAAAAGCCAGTATCTTTCGGATGTAGACGGCTTACGGAAAGATGCAGTGCGCGGCGAAAATAACGCGAAGACATTATTAGCCGAAGCAGCGACCAATGAAAAACTTGCACGCAAACTGGCTAAAAAAGACTCGGTAAAAACCCAGCCGCCATCAGAAAAAGGGAACGACAATCAGAAAATACCAAATTAAAAGATATGAGTACTACTAATGTAACCAAGCCTGCCGTTGCAAGCAGCACAGTAACACGCGATTTGCGCGAATTGGATACTGAAACAGGCAACATTTACGAATCGATCGTAATTATGTCGAAAAGGGCAAACCAGCTTTCAAATAATATAAAGGAAGAATTGCACGCTAAACTTTCGGAATTTGCTTCATCAAACGATAACCTTGAGGAGATATTTGAGAACCGTGAGCAAATTGAAATATCTAAATATTACGAAAAACTGCCAAAACCATCACTGGTTGCAGTACAGGAATTTTTAGATGGTAAGGTATATTACCGCAACCCGGCTAAGGAGCAACAATAACAGTCGCTTCGCTTAATTCAAAAGTAAAAATTCAAAATTCAAAAAAGTGGCATGGCCAAGGGGTATTCCTCTCATGCTTTTTGAATTTTGAATTTTTACTTTTTACTTTTATAACATGCTTGAAGGTAAAAAGATCATACTTGGCATTTGCGGCAGTATAGCGGCTTATAAATCGGCACTGCTGGTTAGGCTGCTGGTTAAGGCCGGCGCTGAGGTGCAGATAGTGATGACGCCCGATGCCACCAACTTTATTACCCCGCTAACACTTTCCACCCTTTCAAAAAAACCGGTAATGGTTGATTATTTCGCGCCCGAAACGGGCGAATGGAATAATCACGTTGAGCTTGGGCTTTGGGCCGATGCTTTTATCATTGCCCCTGCTACCGCCAATACGCTGGCGAAAATGGCTAACGGGCTTTGCGATAATTTGCTTACAGCCGTATATCTGTCAGCCAAATGCCCGGTGTACTTTGCCCCTGCTATGGACCTGGATATGTGGAAGCACCCTTCAACTGTGCAGAACATTGCCAAATTACAATCGTTTGGCAATATCCTGATCAATCCTGGCACGGGCGAACTGGCCAGCGGGTTGCATGGCGAGGGCCGCATGGCCGAGCCTGAGGAGATCATCAGCTTTCTATCAGCCGAAATAAAAAAAAAACTCCCCTTAACAGGTAAAAAAATACTGGTAACCACAGGCCCTACTTATGAGGCCATTGACCCGGTGCGCTTTATCGGCAACCATTCATCGGGTAAAATGGGTTTTGCCATTGCAGATCAGTTCGCGCTGATGGGGGCCGATGTTACTTTGGTTACCGGGCCAACAGCACAAACTAGTAAGCAATCATCTGTTGAACGTGTGGATGTTACTACTGCTGCCGAAATGCTACAGGCCTGCGAACTATATTATACTGACGCAACCGCTTGTGTCATGAGCGCCGCCGTTGCCGATTATACACCAGTGGATGTATCGGCACAAAAAATAAAAAAGAAAGACGCGGGCCTAAACATCGAACTAAAAAGTACCGTTGACATTTTAAAAACCCTTGGCAGCAAAAAAAGCGCCGGTCAAATATTGGTTGGTTTCGCGTTGGAAACTAATAACGAAGAAGAAAACGCTATAAAAAAGCTACAAAATAAAAATCTCGACCTGATTGTATTAAATTCGCTTAATGATACCGGGGCCGGGTTTAAGGGCGATACCAATAAAATAACCATTATCGACAGTCGCCTGCAAAAAACTGTGTACGGGCTAAAAAGCAAGAACGAGGTGGCCTTTGATATTTGCCAAAAAGTAGCCGGACTAATAAAATGAAGAAGATAGGTATTCATATCCTACTGTTTTTTTTAAGCTGCACGGCTTACGCGCAGGATCTTGACGCGCATGTGTCTGTACTTTCGCCTAAGATACAAACCACCAACAAACGTATTTTTACTGAGCTGGAAACCGCCATGAAGGATTTTTTGAACGGCCGTAAATGGTGCCCTGATCAAATTTTACCACAGGAACGCTTTGAATGCAACTTTGTGCTGAATGTAACCAGTTGGGATGGCAACAGCAGTTTCAGCGGCGAGTTGCAGGTGCAATCATCCCGGCCGGTGTTCAACTCGTCATACAACTCTACACTTTTTATTATTAACGATAAGGATATTGATTTTAGCTATACTCAGGGACAAACAATTGATTTTTCAGATCAGAATTTCCAAAGTAATTTAAGTTCGATAATGGCATTTTACGCCTACATAATTATCGGTATGGATTATGATACCTTCTCGCGCTTAGGAGGTACACCATATTTTAACGCTGCCCAAAATATAGTTACTCTGGCGCAAACATCAAACAGCAAGGGCTGGAAAGCATTCGACGGTAACATTAACCGCTACTGGCTGGCCGAAAACCTAACTAATAAGGTTTATGAACCCCTGCGCGGTTTTATGTATGATTACCACCGCAACGGGCTTGATGTGATGGCTGATAATACCGGCAAAGGAATAAAAGAGATAGCCAGCATATTACCGATATTAACTCAAATAGACCGTGCGCGGCTGGGCTCGACATTACCTATCGTGATCTTTTCGGCCAAAAGTGATGAGTTGGTATCCATATTCAGTAAAGCTGATTCACGCGACCGGCTGGATGCCATGAACACCCTAAACCAGGCCGACCCTGCTAACGGAAATAAGTATAATACTTTGCAGAAAAGCAACTAAGGCTTTTGTAATTGGGATATAATTTCTTTACCTGAACTATTCGTTGGATCAAGCTTAACCGACATTTGATAATTAAGCAGGGCATTCTTTTTATCGCCCGACTTGTAATAAGCCTCTCCTAAGCTATCAAAAACGTTGCCTGATGCCGGGAACAGCTTCGTATTAAGCTTAAATACAAGTATTGCATCCTCCATCCTTGAATTACCCATTAAATAATATCCTAATTCGTTAAGGGTCGACTCGTTATCAAAACCGTATGTCTGCGGATATTGCGTTTTTAATTTATTATACAAATCTACCAACTGCTTGCCGTTTATCGTATCTATTTGTTTCTGATATACTTTTAATAATGATTTCGCGGGTTGCTGATAGGGTTTATCATTAAGAATATTTTGTATGGCAGTATTTATTTCATAAACGTTATCCTGTTTGTTGTTAGTTAATAGTATCACGGTTCTTTCATCAGGTATATAGCTTGCTAATAAAGCCTGGTAATGCTGCGCTGTGCCATCATGCACATGGCTTATCAAACGCCCCTGTTTCATAACTCCTTCGCCAAGCCCACACTGCTTACCGGGTGCTATTGGTGTAATAATTTCCAGGGTTGATGCAGGGCCTATCAACTTAAAGCTTTCGATGCATTGCGCCCATTTATAAAAATCATCAAGGGTGACGCATGTCCACCCGGATATAGGGTAGGCAAGCCCATCCTGCTGGTGGCTATCGTTGTATGACTTTGCTATTAATGTATCTTGATCAGTTGGGTCGACTATAGCGGAGGCCATCCCGCAGGGCTTTAACATTTTCTGCTCGACAAATTCGCTGAAAGGTATGCCGGTGATCTTTTCAATTATTCTTCGCTGCATAAATACATTGTTATTATTGTATGCATAGCTTTTGCCGGGTTCAAAGTCCAGTTTTTTAATTTCTTTTATATCGTTCCAATTATCAGCATCGTTCTTTACCGTTCTCCATTTTACATCAGGTAAACCGCTGGTATATTGCAGTAAATTTTTGATGGAAATACTATCGGCCCATGCGGGCAGTTCGGGGAAATATTTGGATAGTTCGTCATCAAGGCTAAGTTTACCCTGCTCCTTTAGCATCATAATGCCAATAGCATTAAATTCCTTAGCTATTGAGCCGATGTGGAAACGATATTGCGTAGTAAGTTTAGTTTGTGAAGAAGCATCGGTAAAACCAACCGCGCCTTTATAAACAACCTGGCCGTGATCTACAACCAGGATATTACCGTTGAAAATCCCAATGCTATTCGCCTTATGAATTAATGAATCAATTTGGAGTGCTTTGTTATTCTGTGCCGACGCGAAATCATTCAGTATTAAAATAAATAACGCAAATGCAAAAACAGGTTTGGTTAGCTTCATAACTTATTATTAGTATAGTGTAGACAAACCTGACTATAATGATGTTACAATTTGACGCAACTATTTGTACGCAAGCAGATAACCATGTGAATTATTGGTTGATCAGCTACATTTTTCAGGTGAAGCAAATTTGGCGTTTCCCTGTAACATTTTCTTTTCCCGCGCGTCTTTTTTGTTAAAAAGTGTAAAATAATTTGCATATACGAAAACAATCGTACATATTTGTACGAAGAAATTCGTAATAAGAGATAAAATGGAAATCAAGCCAACAGAAAGCGAGCTGGAGATACTGCAGATAATTTGGGAAAAAGGCCAGTGCAGTGTACGCGATGTACATGATGTTTTGGAGAAAACCAAAGATGCCGGTTACACCACCACCCTAAAACTAATGCAGATAATGCACGACAAAGGATTAGTGGAACGGGATACATCGGCAAAAACGCATTTATACAAAGCGATTATAACCCGTGAACAGGCACAAAACACAGCCGTAAATAAAATACTTTCAACCGTATTTAACGGTTCTTCGTCTCAACTGATCATGCAGGTGTTAAGCAGCCAGCCATCATCAAAAGAAGAACTGGATATGATAAAGGACTATCTGAACCAATTAGAAAACAAACAATAAGGTTATGGTAACTAACATTTTCATCAGCGCCCTGGGCCAGGCCATATTTGAATCGTGCGGGCAAGCACTGCTCATATATGTTGTACTGCAATTAGCCATGCAGTTTTTCCCGTCCATCACCTCAAAATACCGGTATGATGTGTATTACCTGGGTCTGGTTATCGTCACCTGCTGGTTTTTGGCTAACCTTGCAAACATATATATGCACGATGTTGCCATGGCAAAATATACCGTGCTTACCTGTAGCAGCCCTGTAATATACGGTATAAAGTATATGCCTACTTTGTTACAGCAAGCGGAGGCCTTTATATCAAAATATTCCACTTATATAACCGGCTTATACCTTATAGGTTTAACGCTGCACTCATTCAAGCTTATTGGTGGCTTTGTGCATGTACATTATATCCGCAAGCAAAAAAACCTTACCCAAAACAGCCTGTGGAATGAAAAGGTTAGGCTGCTATCGGAAAAATTGAAAATGCTTAAAAAAGTATCGCTTTATTTTTCGGAGCACGTACAAATTCCATTAACCATCGGTTATTTCAAACCCATTATCATATTCCCTATCGCCCTTATCAACAACCTTGACAGCGAACAGGTGGAAGCTATATTAATGCACGAACTGGCACACATTAAACGCCACGATTACCTGATGAATATTTTGCAGTGCATTATGGAAACCATCCTTTGCTTTAATCCATTCGTTTGGCTTATATCAAAAACCATACGCCAGGAACGCGAATATTGCTGCGACGATATGGTAATGGAAGAAGATTATAACCATTTCACTTATTCAAAAGCGCTGTTCATCATTGCCCAGCAAAATAACCAGGATTATGCGCTGGCCATGGCATCTGCAAATCAAAAAAAATATCCTTTATTAAACAGAATTAAACGATTAAATACAATGGAAACTAACAATTCATTACCCAAATTCCACCTGCTTATTATTGTAGCGGTGGCAGCCATAGGCACATTGCTTGCCTGGGGGGTACCACAATATAGCGTGGCTAAAACTATAGCACACAAATTTACTAAAGCAGTATTGCACCCTTTTGCGCCCCAGGCTGAGCTTGCCCCGCCTGCCCCACCGGCATTGATAGCTAAAGCGCATATTTCAAACGTAACCAAACACAAAGTATTAGTAAAAGTTTATCGCGATACCCTTGGGAATAATAGTTTTAACGATACCACCAAAACACATAAAACCAGTTTTAAAATTGTAATTACCGATGATAACGGTAATAAAAAGGAATATAACTCAGTAGAAGAAATGCCCGAAGCCGATAAAGCTGAGTTTTTAAAAGCAAATCCAAACTTTAGCGCGTTGACCTTTAAGTTTGATGACAGCCTGAAGTTTGCCAATATCGAAAAATTTAGGATGAGCCCTGAATTTCAAAAGCAAATGAAGGACATAAAGATACAGGCCGAAAAAATGAAAATACATTTTAACAGCCCTGAATGGAAAAAGCAGATGTTGGCCATGAAGATAGACGCGAAGAAAATGGCTGAAAAGTTCAATAGCCCGCAATGGAAAAAGCAAATGGAAGACATGCGGGTTCAATCCAAAAAAATGGCTGAGCAAATTAAGAATAATCCTGAATGGAAGAAGCAGATGGCTGATATGGCCGAACAGTCAAAAATAATGGGCAAGAAGATGGCTGAACAGATGAACAGCCCTGAATGGAAAAAACAAATGGCCGATATACAGGTACAATCCAAAAAATGGGCCGAGCAAATGAACAGCCCTAAGTTTAAAAAGCAAATGATGGAAATGCAGGTGCAGGCTAAAAAAATGGCCGAAGAGTTTAACAACAACCCTGAGTTTAAAAAACAGATGAAGGAAATTCAGGATAAAGTGAGGGATGAAGTTGATAATGCCCGGGAAGATGCAGAAAAGGCTGAAAAGGCAGAAAAATTAGAAAAAGCTGAAAAGGCCGAAAAGCCGGAAACACCTGAAAAAGCAGAAAAGGACACCTTAAATTCTGACGGTAACCCTGAATAACGAACAATTTCGCCCGCACAATATATAATTATAATTTTCAATAGCGATAGGTTTAAACCTATCGCTATTGTTGCTTAATTCGTATTTTAGCGTTCTTATTTCACAACGCTATGCTCCAACGGCTCACTATAAGTAACTATGCTTTGATTGATGATCTCGAGATCAGTTTTGATAAGGGGTTGAACATACTTACAGGCGAAACAGGCGCTGGTAAATCCATTATACTTGGCGCATTGTCGTTGATATTGGGCCAAAGGGCCGAGAGCCGTTACTTTTTCAATCAGCAAAAAAAATGTGTGATTGAAGGATCATTCAAAATATCAGGTTTTCATTTAAAATCATTTTTTGAGGATAATGATCTGGATTACGAAACCGAAACCCTTTTAAGGCGCGAAATATCGTCCGATGGGAAATCGAGGGCCTTTATAAATGATACGCCGGTAAATCTTACAATACTCAAATCATTGGGTGAAAAACTGATCGATATACATTCGCAGCATGCTACGATGGAAATAAACGACCCGGAATTTCAGTTACTGGTGGTGGATTCTGTTGCTAAGCATGATGGCTTGTTGAATGATTATCGTACAAAATTTAAGTTGTATAAAAAGTCTATCGCCCAATTAAAGCAATTGATTGATGAAGCTGATAAAGCTAAAGCTGATTTGGATTATTTCCAGTTCCAGTTTGATGAATTAGAGAACGCCAAGCTTGCGGAAGATGAACAGGAGTTGCTTGAACAGGAGCTTTACACACTGAATAACGCTGAAGAAATAAAGCGTAATTTACTGGGCGCTTACTATTTGATGAACGAGGGCGAAACATCGGCTATTATACAACTGCGCGAGGCGGGGCATCAGTTATCATCGCTTGAAAAATTCAATCCTGAAATTAGTGAATTGCACCAGCGATTGAACAGCGCAGTTATCGAACTAAAAGATATAGCCGCCGAAATTGAAACTATTGAACAGCGCACGCATACTAATGAGATAAGGGCGGAGGAAGTAAATACACGATTGAGCCTTATCTACAACCTACAAAAAAAGCACCGCGTAACTACTAATGCCGAACTGCTGCAATTACAGAATGAGCTTTCAGAAAAAATACAGCAGGCCGTTTTTGGTGATGAGGCGATAGAGAAGTTGCAAAAGCAAATAGCTGCGGATAAAACAGAATTGGAAGGCTTAGCGAAGCAGTTATCGTCCAATCGCACCAAAATAATACCGAGCATTGAAAAGCAGGTATTGGAAACATTGGCAGAGATGGGGATGGGGAATTCAGCATTGAAGATTGAGAATGCAGTCCGGAAGCCGGAAAGTCAGAAAGACGGGAAGCAGGAAAATTCACCTTCGGACTTCCGGACATCCGGACTTTCGGACTCGGGTATCGATCATATTACATTTTTATTCTCGGCCAATAAAGGTCATGCTTTAGCTGAGATGAGCAAGGTGGCATCGGGCGGTGAATTATCGAGGTTGATGCTGAGTATAAAATCGTTGGTGGCGCAAAATACGGCCTTGCCGACCATTATTTTTGATGAGATAGACACAGGCGTAAGCGGCGAAGTGGCTAATAAAGTAGGGCAGATAATGGAAAAACTAGCCGATAACCTGCAGGTGATCACTATAACCCACCTGCCGCAAATTGCCAGCAAAGGCCAAAGCCATTATTTTGTTTATAAGGATGATGAAGGCGCGACTACCTACACCCGCATCAAACAGCTTGACGAAAAAGAACGTGTAACCGAAATAGCCAAAATGCTGAGTGGTGATAAACCGGGTGAGAGCGCGCTGCAGAATGCGCGGGAGTTGCTCTCTTTATAAGTCACACCAACTAAGCATAAACTTACGATGTTTTAAAAAAGTCGTAACTTTCTATGCCATATTGAAAGCCCTAAGTAGGTACCTTCTATTGAAAATTGGAAGAGGCGTTATTACTCCTGAAACTGTTTCAGTAGAATTTAAACTGACTGACAAATAATTCATCGTTGGGCAGTCTTGTCATGCATGTATACGCCACGAGATTGCTTCACTCGTACCTTATCTGCAATGACAATAGATATAAATGTTTTCCTCAATATTAATTTTTAGATAATAGTTGTAAAACATAATTATCTCATTTACATTTATATAAATTACAAACCTCCTTAAAACTTAAACATCATGAAAACACTTTCATTTTTTTGCGGGCTTATTATGCTTGTTGCAGCAACGTCAACCCTTAATGCTAAAAAGGTACCGCACCACCAGGCTATGGCTACTATAACGCTTACGGCCGTGCCCATACATACGCCACTGGCTGGTTACCATATTGTGCTAACCCCAGCAAACAATCCCAGTAAACATTACACGGCAGGGTTCCCGGTAAATGGCGGTACAAATACCACTACAGTGCCCGCGGGTATTTATACCGCGTCAATAATACCAACCGGCGGCGCGGGGTCGACTCATAATTTCCATGCCCAGGATTGTGTTAATATTTTTAATACTACGGGCACACAGGCTGCCTGGAGTAATTTAGATTTTACCTGCGGACATGCATCATTCTCGATAAATTAGCAGGATAAAATATCCTGCTGCTATTAAAGCCACTTTAATTTATTTTGAAGTGGCCTTTTTTTGTCTGTTTAAAAAAAATTATGCTCGCAGGCAGCAAAGTAAAAACTGCAAACTTATTTTATAACTTTGCCACTTCATAAAAACAACCAAACATGGCTTATAACTTATTAAAAGGCAAAAAAGGAATTATTTTTGGCGCATTGGACGAAAATTCTATCGCCTGGAAAACCGCCCAGCATTGTTATGCCGAGGGTGCTGAACTGGTATTGACCAACGCCCCTATCGCGCTACGCATGGGTACTATTAATAAACTGGCCGAGGAAATAAATGCCCCGGTTATCCCTGCCGATGTTACCAGCGCCGAGGATATTACCAACCTGTTCACCAAAACCAAAGAACATTTTGGCGGGGGCGTGGATTTTATCCTGCACTCAATTGGTATGAGCATCAACGTACGTAAGAATGTGCCCTACACTGAAAATAATTATGATTTTACCTTTAAAGGCATGGACATCTCGGCGCTTAGTTTGCACCGTGTATTGCAGATAGCCATGAAAGAGAATGCTATAAACGAATGGGGTTCAGTTGTAGCCCTTACTTATATAGCTGCACAACGTGTATTCCCAAGCTATAATGATATGGCCGATAACAAGGCTTTACTGGAAAGCATCGCCCGTAACTTTGGTTATTTTTATGGGGTTGAGAAAAAGGTGCGCATCAATACCGTATCGCAGTCGCCGACACGTACTACCGCGGGTTCAGGCGTTAAGGGTTTTGACGGTTTTATCAGTTATGCTGAAAAAATGAGTCCGCTGGGCAATGCAAGCGCCGACCAGTGCGCTGATTATTGTGTAAGCTTATTCTCCGATCTTACTAAAATGGTTACCATGCAAAATCTTTTCCATGATGGTGGCTTCTCCTTTACCGGTGTATCGCAGGCGATTATTGAGCAGATGGAGAAGGAGTAATAGTGATCAGTTAATTAGTGATCTGAGATTAGAAAAATATCATCCTATAAAAAACCCCGGATATCCGGGGTTTTTCTGTTTAATTAAGATAGATACTGACTAATATCTAAATAGCTTGTTTGGATAATTACTGCGAATCAACCAAAACGATTTTAGCGGTTAATGCCGGAGGTGTTGTAATTACCTTCGACCCGTCGGCTGATTGCGCGTACAGTTCAATACCACCTTCGTAATAAATGTAGCTGTAGTTTACATTGTCAAATACATACGGTATTGGTTCATAAGAAGCACCGTTATCAAATGTAAGGGCCACCACCACACCGCCGTGGGTGTTAAAATGACTTGTTATCGGAACCTGGTTAATTACTACAGTATCGGTTTTACCGCCATCGGCCGTTCCCCAATCACTTGGCTTTATATCGGCGTAAACTGTTTGATTAGGCTGCACAGTATTATACTGCTTTGTACATGACGCGATGAATAATGTACCGCCGATTGCTAATAAGAATAAGATTTTTTTCATAATGCATAGTGTTACTTATTATATTGACCAAATTTGTTTAAAAAGGTTTAAATAAAAATTAAAAATAATTTTCTAATGATATTACGTGTGATTATTTTTAATTGATACACTTATTAAAATTAAGACCGGCTATATTGTTTTGGTTTCATCCCGTTGTGTTGGCGGAAGACCCTTGTAAAATGACTGAGGTTGGTAAAGCCCAACCTGTAACCAACAGCTGAAACGGATAGCCTCTCCTCTTTTAGCAAACGTGCAGCTTCCTTCATCCTGAACTGCTGATAATAATTAAAAATGCTGTAACCAAATATCTGCCTGAACAGGCGTTTAAGTTTAGTTGGGCTCATCCCTGCGTTTACAGCCATATCATCAATTATGGGTGGTATTTCCAGGCGCGATAGTATTTGATCCCTCAGTTTGTAAATTACTTTTACGTCGTGGTCATTCAACGGGTACAGTTGTTTTTCTTCCCGCTTATCCAGTTCTATCAATAGCCGGCAGATCAGTTCTTCCGCTTTTATCCTTAAGAAAAAAAGCTTAAAGGTGTCATTTACGGTTTCGGTCAATATTTCATTTATCACCTTTTGTACGGAAGGATAAATAAGCTGTTCAAACAGCAACGGCGGGCTGTTTGATAACAAACTTTGCAAAACCGGTGATCGTTCTGAATAATTGAGCAATTGGCTCAGGTAACCGGTGGTCACTTCAATATTTACAGTTTCCGTATTACTATGGATAGCAAAAACTTCATCAGTATTTATACGGCTGGTAGCAATTAGTACAGAGGGTATTTGCGTGGACAGCGTTTTTGCATCTGCCGCAGCCGTTTTTGGAAAAACATGCTGGAACTTAAAAAACAACGTGCTGCCGGCAGCACGTTCGCAGGGCCTTTCGACTAACAGATCTTCTTTCAGTTCATAGTCGCTAATAAGCATACGTATGTGCTCATTAAATACAAAACCGGCACAATAGCCATTACCAAATTTTCCGGGGATCTGTAGCCTGTTGTTTGCTACCGTTGTTCCCAGTAAGCGGGCAAAGCTGGTTAAAACATGGGGTACGCTTTGATCTTCAAGAGCTTCCATTTTGACCGTTTATGACTATTTTTAAGTCAAATATGGCTATTTTATTCTATTAATGGGGAATATTTTTGTATCCGACTAAAGAATACAATATGTTACTGAAAGATAAGCAAATAGCAATTATCGGCGGCGGGCCCGTGGGGTTAACCATGGCGCGGTTATTACAGCAAAAAGGGCTGCGCGTTAGGGTTTATGAAAGAGACAAAGGCCCACTGGCAAGGATTTGGGGAGGAACGCTCGACCTTCATAAACAAACGGGGCAAATTGCCATGCAACATGCCGGTTTATTAGCGAAATATTATGCTATGGCCTTGCCCATGGGTGTGAAACTGGCTGATGAGCGGGGCAATGTATTATCCATCAAAGACCTTACAGCGGAACAAGCGCATGATAACCCCGAGATCAACCGGAATGACCTGCGGAAAATGCTGCTGGATAGCCTGGAGCCGGGTACTGTGATATGGGATAGCAAATGTACAGGGCTTGAGGCACGTAACGGCGAATGGCTGATATACCTGGAGAACAATGTTTTAGCGACAGCAGATATGATAATAATTGCAAATGGCGGCATGTCGAAAGTAAGGGTCTATGTAACCGATAGCCAGGCAGAAGAAACCGGCACCTTTATTATACAAGGCGATATATCGCAGCCTGAACTGAACTGCCCTGAATTTTATGATTGGTGTGATAGCCATCGCCTTATGGCCGCGCACCAGGGTAACTCAATTGTAGTAAACCCCAATAACGGCGGCAACCTGAGTTACGGCGTAATTTTCCGCAAGCCCGCGGAATGGGGCCATAGGTATAGATTAAATTTTGAAGATACGCGAAGCGTTTCCAATTTCCTTATGGATAGATTTGCGGTCTGGGATAAACCTTATCATGATTTATTTGATGCCACGACATTTTTTGCGGGCCTGCCTACAAAAGTACTGCCGTTACATACAGCTTGGAAAAATGACCGCCCCTTACCTATTACATTAATTGGGGATGCCGCGCATTTAATGCCGCCATTCGCGGGCCAGGGGGTAAATACAGGGCTGATGGATGCATTAATTTTAGCCGGAAACTTAACCTGTGATGGGAAATTTGACACTATTGAAGCGGCGATAAGCGATTATGAACAGCAAATGTTTATTTACGCTATAGCAGCGCAAAAGGAATCAAGAGAAAATGAACTCGAAATGCGGCAACCAGATTTTTCGTTCAGCAGGTTCATTAATTAAACAAATAGTTATATCACCGGCTTCACAATAAAAAGCCCTTGTAAGAAAAACTTACAAGGGCTTAATTATTCTGGACTATTATAATGTTTACTTCTGTTCTTCCTCTTCGGGTTTTTTGCTTTCTCCTTTGCGGTCGATGATCTTGATCTCACCGGATTCTTTGTCGTAATCCACTTCCATTACATCACCTTCAGCAAGTTCGCCTTTCAGTATTTCTTCGGCGATCGGGTCTTCCAAATATTTCTGGATGGCGCGTTTGAGCGGCCTTGCACCAAATTGCGAATCATATCCTTTATCGGCGATGAACTCTTTGGCAGCAAGCGTAAGCTCAATTTTGTATCCTAGGCTGTTCACCCTTCCGAACAGGAAGCCTAATTCAATATCAATGATCTTGAATATTTCGTCTTTACCTAATGAGTTAAACACGATCACATCATCGATACGGTTCAAAAACTCGGGAGCAAAAGCGCGCCTTAAAGCGTTCTCGATAACACCGCGTGAATGTGAATCGGCCTGGTTGGTTTTGGCATTGGTGGTGAAACCTACGCCCTGGCCAAAATCTTTCAACTGGCGTGCGCCGATGTTCGATGTCATGATAATGATGGTGTTCCTGAAATCAACCTTACGGCCCAATGAATCAGTTAACTGCCCTTCATCCAGCACCTGCAACAGTATATTAAATACATCAGGGTGCGCTTTTTCAATTTCATCCAACAATACTACCGCATATGGTTTGCGGCGTACCTTTTCGGTCAATTGTCCACCTTCTTCATAACCTACGTAGCCCGGAGGCGCTCCCACTAACCTTGATACCGCAAATTTTTCCATGTATTCGCTCATATCAATTTGTATCAGCGCGTCCTCGGTATCGAACATAAAACGGGCAAGCTCTTTTGCCAACTCTGTTTTACCAACACCTGTAGGGCCCAGGAATATGAATGAACCAATAGGTTTCTTTGGATCCTTTAAGCCTGCACGTGTACGTTGTATAGCACGGGTTAATTTCTTTATCGCATCTTCCTGGCCGATGATCTTGCTGCCAATTGTTTCAGACATTTGCAACAGTTTTTGGCTGTCGGCCTGGCCCACTTTCTGAACCGGGATACCGGTCATCATGGCTACTACTTCGGCAACATTATCTTCGGTTACGGTGTAACGTTTTGATTTTGTTTCAGCTTCCCAAACGGCTTTGGCCTGGTCAAGTTCTTCCAGCAGGTGTTTTTCAGTATCGCGCAGTTTTGCTGCTTCTTCATACTTCTGGCTGCGGACAACCTTGTTCTTTTCAACCTTGATCAGCTCTATCTTCTGCTCAATATCCAAAATATTCTGCGGAACATGGATATTGGTTAAGTGCACACGCGAGCCAGATTCATCCAAAGCATCTATCGCCTTATCAGGTAAAAACCTGTCGGTAATATACCTGGTAGTTAAGGCAACGCAGGCATTGATAGCTTCGGGCGTATAAGTAACACCGTGGTGTTCTTCGTATTTTTCTTTAATGCGATTTAATATCTCAACAGTTTCATCAGGCGTAGCAGGTTCAACCATTACCTTTTGGAAACGGCGATCCAAAGCGCCATCCTTCTCGATGTACTGGCGGTATTCATCTAAAGTAGTCGCGCCAATGCATTGTATCTCGCCCCTGGCTAATGCTGGTTTGAACATGTTAGAAGCATCGAGCGAACCTGAAGCGCCACCTGCACCAACTATGGTGTGTATCTCGTCGATGAATAAAATTACATCGGGCGATTTTTCCAGTTCGTTCATTACCGCTTTCATACGCTCCTCAAACTGGCCGCGGTATTTTGTACCGGCGACCAATGAAGCCAGATCAAGCGTTACCACACGTTTGTTGAACAACACGCGTGATACTTTACGTTGAACTATGCGCAATGCCAAGCCTTCGGCAATGGCTGATTTACCTACGCCTGGTTCACCAATTAATATCGGGTTGTTCTTTTTACGGCGGGATAATATTTGCGAAACACGTTCGATCTCTTTTTCACGACCAACGATCGGGTCTAAACGACCGTCTTCAGCGGCTTTGGTTAAGTCGCGGCCAAAGTTGTCCAAAACAGGTGTTTTTGATTTAATGTCAGATACTTTTTTAGGCTGACTAAAAGAGTCATCTTCTTTAAATTCATCTTCACCACCTGTTGGTGATCCGGGCATTTCATCGGTCACATCATTTTTGTGCGATTCGACCTCACCCTTAAAAATTTCATAGTTAACATTAAACTGCATCAGTATTTGCGATGCAATATTGTCCTCGTCCCTAAGGATCGACAGCAACAAATGTTCAGTACCAATTACATCACTTTTAAATATCTTAGCTTCAAGGTAAGTTATCTTCAATACTTTTTCGGCTTGTTTAGTTAATGGGATGCTACCTATATGTACATTAGTGCCAATGGTTCCTTTTACGGCGTCTTCAACAGCGCGGCGCAATTTGGCAGTATCAACGGCTAATTCTTTTAATAATTTAATTGCCACACCGTCGCCATCGCGTATCAGTCCAAGTAAAAGATGCTCGGTGCCAATATAGTCGTGCCCAAGGCGAAGCGCCTCTTCCCTGCTATATTGAATAACATCCTTAACCCGTGGCGAAAATTTAGCTTCCATATATACCTTTCTAAATTATGTACGACCCTAATTTATAAAATTGTTTCTAAAACTCAGGCCGACTTGTTTTACACTTATCAACAATATTATTGCCAACTTTTTAAACTGCCAAAAAACAGACATTGATATGATGCGCAATCTATTAAATTAGCTCACATCCAACGAATTTTATTACAAAAAACAAGCATTGGCCCAGTTAAATTACAGTAAGTCAATGTTTATATTTTTTTGAGTGTTTCCGCTTCAAATAGTTTAACAAGGTTACGCACTAAATTCCCCAAATGCGACAAATGTGGAGGAACTTCGACACCTCTATGACAATACGGCATAAATGGCTAATACGTTGTCTGCTTTCATCATTAGTATATACGTAAAAACTAAGGTAAATGATTTGATGAATTGTAAATAAATCAATATTGGAAGCAGTTGGTCATAATTCGTTTACTTAGCCGGCTCTTCTGCTGCGCGGAAAAGGGTATAAGAAAAACACATAAGATTTTCGTTACCTTTTTATTAATTAAAACCTGGGGTTGTAGTTTTCGATTGTTATACCTTATCTTTAATTGAATTATAACATTCAGATACTTTCATCTTAACTATTACAACATGGAAACTAAACTTTTTACAAAATTCACTGCCGAATTTTTTGGCACACTTGTACTTGTTTTAATGGGTTGTGGCAGCGCGGTAATTGCCGGGGCAAATGGCACAAGCGGAGTTGGTTTATTAGGCATTGCTTTTGCCTTCGGCCTCTCAGTGGTGGCAATGGCTTATGCTATAGGGCATATCTCGGGCTGTCATATTAACCCGGCGATCTCGATAGGTATGGTTGTAGCAGGCCGAATGAAGGCTGGTGAGGCAGCTATATATATTATAGCACAGATATTAGGCGCTATCGCAGGCGCGGGGTTGTTGTTCCTGATCGCATCGGGCAAGGATGGATATATGGCTGTTGTGAACGGCCTGGGGCAAAATGGTTATGGTTCAGGGTCGCCGGGCGGTTATAACCTGATGTCAGGCTTTGTAGCCGAAACTATTTTTACCTTCATATTCCTGTTCGTGATATTCGGCGCTACTTCTACTAAGAATATACATGGTGGTTTCGCAGGTTTATCGATAGGCTTATGTTTGGTGCTGATACATATTGTAGGCATACCCATTACTGGGGTATCAGTGAACCCGGCGCGTAGTATAGGCCCGGCTTTATTGGTTGGCGGTACGGCTATCAGCCAATTATGGTTATTTATTGTAGCGCCGATATTGGGTAGCGTGATAAGCGCAGTAGTGTGGCGCTATGTGCTGGATAAACAGTAAATCCTCACCCTGAATCCCTCCAAAGGAGAGAGACTTTGAAAAAAAGTTTCAGCCACAGAAATTTCAGTGTAGTAACTTATTGATAATTAAACACAGGGTGTTCCATGGTTTGGAACACCCTGTAAATACTATATCGTTAATAAACAGACGATTAAGTGTTCAGGGCTGTTCGGGTGCGTTCAGGGGTGTTCCGGTGCTGTTTAGGTTTGTTTAGGTTTGTTTAGGTAGTGTTTTGGTGTTGTTTCGGGGATGTTCGGGTATGTCAAACTTGAGTGAAACAGCCGTTATCCTTTAAAACGGAACGCTGTTTTAAGGTAAATATGTGGGCCAACATCGGATAAACCTGGTAGAAATCGCTAAAATCCTTTAGGTATTCCATCAATTTTCGCTCATATTTGCCCTTGCTAAAATCACGCAAATCAATAATTCAGTCAATCAGTAATTAATCTACATGGCAGACGAAAAGATCATATTTTCAATGGCCGGGGTAAGTAAGGTATATCCCCCGCAAAAAACAGTCTTAAAAAATATTTACCTGTCGTTTTTCTATGGCGCCAAGATCGGCGTTATAGGTTTGAACGGCTCGGGTAAATCATCATTATTAAAAATTATTGCCGGTATTGATAAGACCAATATCGGCGAGGTAGTATTCTCGCCCGGTTATACCGTAGGTTATTTGAGCCAGGAACCGGAACTCGACCCTACTAAAACCGTTCGTGAGGTGGTGGAAGAAGGCGTAAGCGAAACTACCGCTCTTCTTAAAGAATACGAGGAGATCAACGAAAAATTTGGCCTGGAAGAATATTACAGCGATGCCGATAAAATGGATAAGCTGATGGCTCGCCAGGGTGAGCTACAGGATAAAATTGATGCTGTTAATGCCTGGGAACTGGACACCAAACTGGAGCGTGCCATGGATGCTTTGCGTTGCCCTGAGCCTGATACCCTTATTTCCGTACTATCGGGTGGTGAGCGCAGGCGTGTGGCGCTTTGCCGTTTGCTGTTGAAGGAGCCTGATGTGCTTTTGTTGGATGAGCCTACTAACCACTTGGATGCGGAATCGATAGACTGGCTGGAGCAGCATTTGAAACAATATAAAGGTACCGTTATAGCTGTTACGCACGATCGTTACTTCCTTGATAACGTTGCCGGCTGGATACTGGAACTTGACCGTGGCGAGGGTATACCATGGAAAGGCAATTATTCGTCATGGCTTGATCAAAAAGCCAAACGCCTAGCACAGGAAGAGAAATCAGAAAGCAAGCGCCAGAAAACTTTAGAGCGCGAATTGGAATGGGTGCGTATGGGTCCAAAGGGCCGCCATGCCAAATCAAAGGCGCGTTTATCTAATTATGACAAATTAGCATCGGAAGAAACAAAAGAACGGGAAGAAAAACTGGAACTGTTTATTCCGCCCGGCCCGCGTTTGGGTAATATTGTTATCGAAGCCAATGGTGTAAGTAAATCTTATGGCGATAAGTTGTTGTTCGATAACCTGAGCTTTTCACTGCCCCCTGCGGGTATCGTAGGTATAATCGGCCCTAACGGTGCGGGTAAAACTACGCTGTTCCGTTTAATAACCGGGCAAGACAAACCTGATGCCGGCACTTTCCGCGTGGGTGATACTGTGGCTTTAGGCTATGTCGATCAAATGCATGATGACCTTGACCCCAATAAATCTGTTTGGGAAAATGTGACCGGCGGGTTGGAAACCATTATGGTGGGTAACCGCCCGCTGAATTCAAGGGCCTATGTATCACGGTTTAACTTCAATGGTGCAGATCAACAGAAGAAAGTTGGCGTATTATCAGGTGGTGAGCGTAACCGGGTGCATTTATCTATCACACTTAAAAAAGGGTCGAATGTATTGTTACTGGATGAGCCCACCAATGATATTGATGTAAATACTTTACGTTCGCTTGAAGAAGCTTTGGAAAACTTTGGCGGCTGCGCCGTAATCATTAGCCACGACCGCTGGTTCCTCGACCGTATCTGTACACATATTTTGGCGTTTGAGGGAAATTCACAGGTTTATTTCTTTGAGGGGAATTATACCGATTACGAAGAAAACCGCAAGAAACGTTTGGGTGATGCTACGCCACATAGGATAAAGTATAAGAAGTTGACAGTATAAGTCTCTGCTTTAGACTTCGATTACTCATATTTTTTTAAACAAGCAATGCCGCCCAAATTTGAGCGGCATTTTTTTTATAATTTTAACGCTGCCTTCCAAACATCCGTTATTGCAGGCGCATCCTTGTCGTCGTTTATTGGCAGCTTATACATAGCCTCCAAGGTATGTAACACATTATAATGAGTTATATGCTCGTTGTATTTACCTAATTTTAGATGTGCACCATAAAAAATTGTTGGGATATGGTTTTCAGCATTACGGCTATCGTCCTCATCAAATGTTACTATGAGCAAACTGTCGTGCGTTTTGGCCCATTCGGCATATTTTTCCAGGTTATCCTTTAACCACTTATCACCCCTACGTATTGCTGCGGCATCGCCCGGAAAGCTGATATTGTGCATATCATAATCCATATCTGGAACCACAAAAGCAACGGTGGGCAGTTTTTTAAAGTCGGTTGGAAATTCTGTCATTGGCAGGCTGACTTCTGCCGGTATATTATTAACCCCGGTTCCCTGCCAGTTTACCCAGGGCACATGCTTACGCGCGTATAACGTTAAACCTGTTAAATGGCTTGTTTTATTTCTGCAACCCAAAAAACCTATTGAGGGCATGGATTGGGCGAACCCTTCAAACGTAAAGCCATTATTTATCAATGCAGCGCCAAGGTTCGCTGTATGATATGGAGTTACGCTTTCCAGGCATCCGTCCCCTTTCACGCCTTGCGTACTACCCGAAAATAAAGCCAGATAATTTGCCTGGCTGGGATGGGTTATCCCGTGCGAATCAGTAAATAAAACCCCATTTTCCGAAAGGGAAGTAATATATGGCGCATTCGGCGATCCGATAAGCGCGTTATAGTCGTGGTTCTCTTCCATAACTATTATTACATGCTTGTACTGTGGTATGGAGGTTGGGTCTTTAAACGAAAGGCATGCGATTGCAACAAGAGCGATTATTGATGATAGTGGTTTCATGGTTTAATATAATAATACAGGCGTTCAATACAACTGAACGCCTATACAAAAAGAAAATTATCAGTTTTGTTACTTTGGTGGTCCTTGTGTCCCCACAGGCACCGGGTATAAGTTTATTTTACAATCTCTAATAACTAGTCACTGATCTCTAAAAAAACTACCAAACCTTAACCCGTGCGCTATCCGGCCTGTACATTTTGTTATTGGGCTGAACATTGAACGCCTTGTAAAAGCTGGGCATATTGCTCATCGGGCCGTTGGTGCGGTATTCAGGCGGTGAGTGCGGGTTGGTTTGGATGGACATACGCATCGCCTCGTCGCTCTTCTTGGTGCGCCATACCTGCGCCAGCGACAGGAAGAACCTTTGATCGGGCGTAAATCCGTCTATTTTGGTATCGCTTTTGCCTTCAGGCGTCTTTTTAAACGCTTCGTAAGCGATAGCCATACCACCGTTATCGGCAAGGTTTTCACCCTGGGTAAGCGCGCCGTTTACATGCAGGCCATTTAAAACGGTGTACTGGCTGTATTGGTGGATCAGCACGGCTACACGTTGTTTAAACTTGGCGGCATCTTCGGGTGTCCACCAATCTCTTAAATTCCCATCTTTATCGTACTGGCGGCCCTGGTCGTCAAAACCGTGTGTCATTTCGTGGCCTATTACTACACCTATGGCACCATAGTTAATGGCATCATCGGCATCCTTATCAAAAAATGGGAATTGTAGTATACCTGCCGGGAAAACTATTTCATTATTTGCGGCATCATTATAAGCATCAACCGTTGATGGTGTCATGAACCACTCACTCCTATCAACTTCCTTATTTATTTTTTTCAGTTTTACATTATACTCATGCCTGGCTATCGACTGCAGGTTTTGGTAGTAATTATTTTTGGTTATTTCTACATCATCATAATTTTTCCATTTATCAGGGTAACCGATCTTCACCGTGAACTTAGCCAGTTTCGCCAACGCTTTTTCCTTAGTTGCCTGGCTCATCCAGTCCAGCTTTTCAATACGCTCTTTATATACAGATTTCAAGTTGTCAACCAGCGCCAGCATCCGCGTTTTGGCATCAGGCGGGAAATATTTAGCCACATAAAGCTGGCCCAACAATTCGCCCAGACCGCCATCAATTACATCAACCATATTTTTCCAGCGTTCTTTTTGCTGCTGCTGCCCGCTTAATATCTTATCGCGGAACTCAAAATTAGCATCTCTGAAATTTTTGCTTAATGATGATGATGCATTATCAAGCGCGGTAAAATCAAGCTCATCCTTCCACGTTTGTATGGGTTGTGTTTTTAATAAATTATTAAGTGCAGTATAGTATTTTGGCTGCCCCACTATTACGGTATCAGTGTTTATGTTCATTAGCTTAAATACATGCTTAAGATCAACATCAGGCATTTTTTGCTGAAACTGCTCTACCGTAAATTTATTATAGTTCTTTATTGGATTACGCAATTCAACAGGGGTTGAATGCGATTGCGCTACGGCTGTTTCCAGTTTTAAAATACCTTCTGCCTTTTTTGCAGCAGTAGCGGCATCTATACCGGTTAACATAAATATTTTGGCAATGTATTTTACATACTCCGCACGTATTTTTACAGTAGCCGAGTCGTTATTAAAATAATAGTCCCTATCCGGTAACCCTAAACCTACCTGTGCAAATTGGGCCATGTTCTTCTTACTGTTCTTATCATCAGGCGCTACATAAAATCCGAATAAAAATCCGTCGCCATCATTAAAAGTTTCCGCTGCAACATCAACCAGTTGCTTATAATCGGTAACAGCATTTATTTTTGCCAGCAGTGGTTTCACAGGGTCGTAACCCAATTTGTCCATAGATGCAGTATCCAGCCCGCTTAAATATAAATCACCAACTTTTTGCTCCTTACTGCCTTTAGGGTTATCCTGTTTCGATACTTCTTCCAAAATACTATGCAGTTCGGTACGGTTATCGACAGCCATTTGGTACATGCCGCCCGCACCGGTTTCCGATGCCGGTATTTTGGTGTTCTTTAACCATGTGCCGTTGGCGTATAAAAAAAGGTTATCGGCGGGGTTCACCGTGGTATCCATGCCACTTTTATCAAAAAAAACGGTGCGCTTTGGCGCTTCGGACAAATTACTTTTCGGGGCATTGTTACAGGCTGACAGCATTAGTGCCGGTATGGCCAATACTATCCATTGGTTTGTTTTCATGTTATAATTCGGGGTCTGGTTTAAAATAAAGAAGCAAATTACATATAATTTTCTTTATAGCATCCCCTAAACGAGGGAAATTAGATGAACTGCCTGTTAACAATAAAGCAAATGTTAACAAATAAATCATATCATGTTAACGTTTATATGGAAGCTTATCGCTTATTTTTATAAACCTGAAAATCAGGTTGTAACAAATTAATCTAAATCAATTTTTATGACCTGGAGAAAATTTAGCGGCGAGATCATCCAGTCGCCCATTATCGAGGAAGTTGAAAAAGCCATTGAAAGGGAAACCCTGTTAGGTAACAAGCTCAAAGTTTGCATCGGAACAGATTCGCAGGTAAAGGGCACAGTTACTGATTTTGCCACCGTAATTGTTTTTTTGCGCGAAGCACGCGGGGGGTTTATGTTCATCCAGCAGGAACGCACTTCACAAAAAATGAGCATCAAAGAACGGATGCTTACCGAGGTGCAAAAATCAATCGACATAGCCTACAAACTTTGCGATTTGCTCGATCTGTATGATGTTGACCTGGAGGTACATGCCGACATTAACACCAACCCAATGTTTAAATCGAACCAAGCCTTACACGAGGCTATGGGTTACATTTTAAGCATGGGCTTTGTATTTAAGGCAAAACCCGAGGCGTTCGCCAGTTCATACTGCGCCAACAAAATAGTGCAGTAATTAATTTTGAGGCCGATGTTTTTTTATCTTGCAGAAAAAACATCGCGTTATGAAAAAGTTATTACTGTTATTAATGCTTTGCGCCCCTTTCATTTGCCGGTCGCAGGTAGATACCACTGCCACCCTTACCAAAGTTGGTGATGTAGCCCCTACCTTCACCTTTAACCTCGACAAAAATAAAACGGCAAACCTGGCCGATTATAAAGGCAAAATAGTAGTGCTTGATTTCTGGGCCACCTGGTGCCCGCCATGCCGCGCGGAATTACCCCACATACAAAAAGAGATATGGGAGAAATATAAGAACAACCCTAAATTTGCCTTAATTGCGCTTGACCGCGAGGAGAACTGGAACAAAACACTGCCATTTAAGGAGCAGAACCACTACACCTTTTTAATGACCCCCGACCTGAAGCGCAACGCCTATGGCTTATATGCCAGGCAATATATACCGCGTTTGGTTGTTGTGGGCGAGGATGGCCGCATCATTTACCAATCCATTGGTTATATAGAAAAGGATTTTAATGAATTGCTGGCTTTGCTTGCCGAAAAATTGAAGCGATAACCTTCAGTGCTGTGGTTTTCTGCACTACCAACCCTTCTTCGCCTTCGGCGGAAAAAGGGTTGGAGAAGTTATGATTTATTTTATTTCAAACTGCTCAGCTAAGAGGCGGTATGATTCCAGCCGGTCATTAAAATCTTCGGCGATGGTTACAGCTATGATCTCATCTATTTTATAATCATCGGCCATCCATTTTAATTTGAGCTTTATTTCGCCCGGCGTACCGGTAATTACACGCTGGCGGTTGTATTTTATGCGGTCCTGCTCGGCGGGCGTGTATTCGATGTCCTTAATGTCATCAAAACCTACCGGGCCGGGACTGGTGCCTTTTTCAAACTGGTTAAAACGGTAATCCATCAGTGCCTGGTGCTGAAATATTTTTTCCTTGTCTTCAGAACAGAACACAAAGGTAGCCATGTTGGCCTGTGGTTCTGGCATATCGTCGGACGGTTTGAAGCGGTCGCGGTAGGCTGCCACTGCCTGCGGGCCGCCTATAGGATTGATAAAATGCGCGAATGATAGTCCCATACCAAAATGAGCGGCAAATAATCCGCTTTCGCCGCTACTGCTTAACAGCCACATATCGGGTACGGTTTGCACCTGTGGTATGGCGCGGACCTTTGATTGCGGAGTGCCGGGTGCTCCTGTATCATGAAAATAGTTGATCAGGTCATATAACTGGGTGATGAAATCCTGTTCGCTGAATTGGTTGGATGGATTAAGCATTGAAGCGGTTAACCTGTCAGTACCCGGCGCGCGGCCCATGCCTAAATCAACACGCCCGGGGAACAAAGCTTCGAGCATACGGAAATTTTCGGCCACCTTTAATGTGCTATGGTTCGGCATCATTACGCCGCCCGAGCCAATGCGGATGTTTTTGGTTTGACTGCCGAGATAAGCCAAAAGTACTTCGGGCGTTGAGCCGGCCAGCATGCCTGTATTGTGGTGTTCCGATACCCAAAAGCGGTGATAGCCCAGTTCATCGGTATATTTTGCTAATTCTATAGTTTCCTGTACGGCCTGTTCGGCGGTTACGCCTTTGCGGATAGGGGATTGATCGAGTACGCTTAGCTTTATTTTGTTTGCATCCATAAATGCAAAGTTAGATAAGCGTGTGTTGAGTGGGTGTAAAGATTTGGGGGCGCGTTAATGAATATGCTCCGGTTAACTCACCCGGTCTTTGCTACGCTCGACCACCCTCTCTTCGCCTGCGGCGGAAAGAGGGTAGGGAGTAAATAGATGATATGGACTAAACCTTTGCTGAAACGCATGGTCATAATTATAAGAAACTCTTAAAAATTACGACAATGAAAAAGATAAATGAAATTGCAGCTTTCTCGGTTTTAACCGGTGCTGTAGCAACTTTTGTAGCTGCTTTCGCAGTGATATTTACTGTTATACTTTAAGCATTAAAATGGTAAAGGAACACAACCTCGCCAACGTAGGCGGGTTTCTTTTCACCCTCAATTTCCATGGTCACGCCAATGGTGGCTTTGGTTACCCCGCGCAAGTTCAATATTGCCGATAGTTTGGCTATAAGCCTAACCCGGCTGTTAACCAACACGGGTTGGGCGAATTTCATGCTTTCAATGCCATAATTTATTTCCATTTTCAGGTTCTGCACATCGGCTATCTGGTGCCAGAAATGCGGCAGCAGCGAAACCGTTAAATAACCGTGCGCTATAGTGCCTCCAAACGGGCCTTCGGTTTTCGCACGTTCCGGGTCGGTGTGTATCCACTGGTGGTCGAGCGTGGCGTCGGCAAATTGGTTGATCTGTTCCTGGGTAATGGTGTGCCAGTCGGAAGTGCCGAGCTCGTTTCCTAAATAAGATTCAAATTCGGCGTGGTTATGGATGATTATCATGGTGTATAGATTTATAAGAATCCAAATATATAAAAATGGGTTACTTCTGGTATTAATCAGTATTAATATCAAACCATAACCTAAAATGCGAAAATATTGGATAATATTTATTTTAGCCACTGCCATTTGCTTGGCAGGTCTATGTGAGTTGATTTATGTGAACTTTTTAAGCCCAAGAGTTCTTGTTTTAGATATAGGTCGAATGAGAAAGGAAAGTTCTGCTGTACCCGACTCGATCCTCAAATTTCAAATTGATGCGATTTATCCTGCCAATAAATTAAATAATAGTACCGATACTGTTTTTTGGGCAGATGTATACCTATGTACTTCATTCAGTAAAGAAGATTCTCTGTCGGGTAACACAAAGTTTATGTTGCTGGATATAAACACTAAGTCAGGGTTAGGTGATATTAAATATCCTTATGACTATTCGGCTGCTTTGAAAGCAGAGATATTCAAAAAATGCAGGGTAAAAATTCCTCCTGGCATGGTAAATGATGTTACAGGCTATAAATACAAGCTGGCAGATGTAAAGCTTGAATATACTGCTACAGATTAGCCTTTTTGCAAAACGTAAAAATACATCTCCTTACGAGTCACGAAACCTAATCCAGTATAAACTTTTAAAGCACGCTCATTGGTACTTAATACATGCAGATATGGGATGTTACCTTCGGACTGTATGCGGTGTGCCTGGTTAAGCAAAAGTTGCCTTGCATAGCCTCTGCCTAAATAGTCGGGGTGCGTGCAAACGGCGCTGATCTCAGCGTAATTAAAGGAGTGCATACGTTGGCCGGCCATCGCTACTAATTCCTCTCCGTCAAAAATGCCACGATAGTGCCCGAATTCAATAGTTCGTTCCAAAAACGGGCCGGGGTTGGTTAGTTTGGTGAGCGACAACATTTGCGGGATGTGCTCATCTGTCAGGTCAATAATTTCAACCGATGGGTTATTTTCAGCGGGCTTATCAAATATCATTTGCGGTACCCGCATAGCGCGTAGTACACTCCAGTCTTTTGAGAATTGCTGTTCGATATCCCTTATAAATACCGCCGGGCGATCATACGGCAACAGTTCATATAATTGCTGAAAGTCATCATCTGAATTATCTCTCAAGCCAACAAAAGGGGCTACATTATCTGCAAAATGTTTGGCTTGTTCGTTGCCGTTTGCAAGGTGTTTGTTGTTTGATATGAGGGCGTTAAAGGCAGGGTTATCGAGCGGGTGTTGCATGGCGCAAACTTAGGGAATTTGCGGGGATGGGATGTAGAGTAAGTGTAAAAGAATTTGAAGAATAGCTTACACAAATCTTTTAGGATTTCTGCTTGTATGAAAAACCGCGTTAACTACTACAATCTTTTTTTAAATCTTAAAAACCACTAAGTAAGGGAAGTGATCCACATTTGCGAATCGGAATTTTTTCGAGAATTTTTCTTCGTAATGTAAAGGGGCGGTCTCTATTCTTCTGAAGGTATTAATTACTTCTGTTAAAAATCGGCCCCCAAGTCCGTCTTGCTGTTCATTGTACCAATCGGCAGAGCTTCGCATATCGTCTCTCGCCTTTTCAAGAATTTGTAAGTGGTACATTATTTCTTGTTAATGTTAAAATGAGCAATCACCTCATCTAACGAATAGCTTTTCATTTCACCTGCTTCATATTGGCGGTCGCGTTCTAATATTTCCTGTTGCTGTGCTTCAGATAATATAACCAGGCTATCTTCTTTAGTATAGTCAAACTTCATACTGTCAAGAAAGGCTAATAAGGCTTTTTCTTCTGTAGAATTATGTGGATTAACGACTATGGTCATGATAACAAAGTTAACTAAATTTAAATTACCACACCAACAAAGGCAGTTCAAAAACTACTCACCCTATCAACAAAATCAACCACTCACAAATTTCTCCAAAATCTATTTGCTAATCACGCAAAAAGCCCTATCTTTGCAGTCCCGAAAATGCGGGGTATAATAAACGTTTAATTAATTTAATTTAAAGCAAGTGAATACGTTAAGTTACAAAACTGTCTCAGCCAACAAAAAAACCGTTAACAAACAATGGGTTGTTGTTGACGCACAAGGCGAGATTTTGGGGCGCTTGTCTACGAAGATCGCCATGATCAT
>Ga0207695_10002208_pt1 | contig 29280 bp, 32 predicted proteins | sample KBSC54metaG_FD_184354 | JGI IMG/M metagenome (GOLD analysis project Ga0207695, IMG submission 184354) | Corn rhizosphere microbial communities from Kellogg Biological Station, Michigan, USA - KBS C5-4 metaG (SPAdes) (version 2) | ecosystem: Host-associated > Plants > Roots > Rhizosphere > Soil...
TCGCCGAGAACACGACGTGCGGCCGAAGCGGATGGTCCGCAGCCAGCTTCGGATGGTCGAAGTCGCGCCAGGGCTGCGGCGTCATGCCGATCCGGCGCATGACCGCCTGAGAGCGCAGATTGCTGCGCGCGGTGACGGCGAGGATTTCCTCCGCGTCCAGGTTGGCCAGGCCCCAGGCCAGGGCCGCCGCCGCGCCCTCGCTGGCGAGCCCCTGGCCCCAGGTCTCGGGAAAGGTCCGCCAGGCCATTTCCACGGTTTCGCCGAGGGGCGTCTCATTGGGCTCGAAGCGGCCCAGGCCGATCATCCCGACCAGCCGCGCGTCGGTCTTGCGCTCCGCCGCCCAGTAGCCCCAGCCATGCTGCGCGATGTGGGCGTTGAACCGACCGATGGCCGCGTCGCACTCGGCGCGGCTGCGGACTCCGCCCAACCAGTCGCCGACGCGGGGATCGGCGTTGAGCACGGCGAAGGGGCCGTGGTCTTCCGCGCGCCACGCCCTCAGGATCAGGCGCGGCGTCTCGATCAAGCGGGCCGGCCTTGCGTCAGCGCGCCGTAGAGGTCGGGGCGGCGGTCGCGGAAGAAGCCCCAGGCGGCGCGGTGGGTGGCCAGGAAGTCGAGGTCGAACTCGGCGACCAGCGCGCCCTCGTCCTCGCGCCCGAAGGCCTGCACCAGGTCGCCGCGGTGATCGGCGACGAAGCTGGAGCCGTAGAACAGCTGCCCGCCGTTGGGGTAGCCGTCCCAGGGCTCGAAGCCGGTGCGGTTGGCGCCCACCACGGGGATCACGTTGGAGACCGCGTGGCCCTGCATGGCCCGCCGCCAGGGCGCGGCGGTGTCCAGGGTCGGGTCGTGCGGCTCCGAGCCGATGGCGGTGGGATAGAGCAGCACCTCCGCGCCCATCAGCGCCATGGCCCGGGCGGCCTCCGGATACCACTGGTCCCAGCAGATGCCCACGCCGACGCGCCCGAAGCGGGTGTCCCAGACCTTGAAGCCGGTGTCGCCGGGCCGGAAGTAGTACTTCTCCATGTAGCCCGGGCCGTCGGGGATGTGGCTCTTGCGGTAGACGCCGAGCAGGGAGCCGTCGGCGTCGGCCATCACCAGGCTGTTGAAGTAGTGCGGCCCCTCGCGCTCGAAGATCGAGATCGGCAGGACGACGCCGAGCTCGGCGGCCAGCGGGGCGAGCGCGGTGACGCAGGGGTGCTCGCGCCAGGGATGCGCTTCGCGGAACCAGCGCTCCTCCTGGGCGACGCAGAAATAGGGGCCCTGGAACAGTTCCGGGGGCAGGATCACCTGGGCGCCGCGGCCGGCGGCCGCGCGGATCAGTTCGGCGGTGCGGGCGATGTTCGCCTCCAGGTCGAGGCCGAAGGACGCCTGGATCGCCGCGACGGAAAGGGTTCGCGCCATCAGGCGGGCTCCTGCTGGGTGATGCAGTGGAAGGACCCGCCGCCGGCGAGGATGGCGGTCGATGGCAGGCCGATCACCTGGCGGCCGGGGAACAGGTGCTCCAGCGCTTCCACGGCGAACCGCCCGGGCGCCTCGGCGTAAAGGGGCACGATCACCGCGCGGTTGGCGATCAGGAAGTTCATGTGGCTGGCCGGGGCGGCCTTGCCGTCGGCTCCGTCGATCCAGCCCGGCGAGGGGATGCGCATCACCGTGAGCGGGCGGCCAGCGGCGTCGGTCATGGCGGCCAGCCTGCGGGCCGCGTCGTCGTAAGCCTTGGCGTTGGGGTCGCCGCGGCCGAAGGCCACCGGGCAGGCCACGACGCCCGGCGCCACGAACCGCGCCAGGTTGTCCACGTGGCCGTCGGTGTGGTCGTTGGCGAGGCCCTCGCCCAGCCAGAGCACCTTCCTCGCCCCCAGGGCCTGTGTCAGGGCGGCCTCCGCGTCCGCTTGGCTCCAGCTCGGGTTGCGGTTCGAATTCAGCAGGCACTGGCCGGTGGTCAGCACTGTGCCCTCGCCGTCGTGATCCAGCGCCCCACCCTCCAGGACGAAGCCGAACTCGTTCAGCGGCGTATCGGCCGCTGCGGCGATCTGGCCCGCGACGGTGTCGTCGTGCGGCAGCTGGTACTTGCCGCCCCAGCCGTTGAAGCGGAAGCCCTGGGCCACCAGCCCCTGCGGACCACGGGCGAAGATCGGGCCGGTGTCCCGCAGCCAGATGTCGCCGAAGGCGCCGGTGACGATCTCCACCTCGGCCATCTGGCCCAGCAGCCGGCGCGCCTCGTCCGCGCCCTCGGGGGAACCGGTCATCAGCCGCACCCGCTCAGCCCCTGGCCCGGCGAGCGCGCGCGCGAGCGCCGCCACCTCCGCCTGGGCGGCGGGCAGGTCGTCCTCCCAGAGGTCCGCATGGCTGGGGAAGCCCAGCCACATGGCTCGGTGGGGCGCCCATTCGGCCGGAACGGTGACGGTCATCAGGACCCCTGACTTCGCGAGGACGCGCGCAGATGGGCTGGCGGGGTCCGCCCGTCAAGACCCCCAGATACCCTTGGGCGCAAACGAAAGGGGCGGCCCGTCGCCGGGCCGCCCCTCGTACTGAAGCCTGATCCCTGGCGCCTAGAACTGGGCGTGCAGGGTCAGCGTGATCGCCCGCGGGGCGTCGTAGGTATAGAAGTACGACTTGGCGAAGATGGACGTGTTGCCCACCGAGACCGCGGTGGCGTTCGTGACCGTGGACACCCGCGTGGGATAGCGCGTGTTGGTCAGGTTGTAGATGTTGAGCTGCAGGTAGGTGTTCTGCACCCCCCACCAGCTGATGGGCATACGGGCGTCGAAGTTCAGCGTCGTGTAGTCCGGCAGCGAGGCGGTGTTGAGGTCGTCAACGAAGCGCTTCGACGAGTACTTCACCTGCAGGCCGGTATCGATCCAGCCGAAGTCGTACTGCAGGCGGCCCGAGAAGGTACGGTCCGGCGAGAGCACCAGCTCCTTGCCCTGGGTGGGCAGGAACAGGGCCACGCCGCCGGCGGCTGCGATCGCCTCGTTGCTGCGCACGTCGCTCTTCATGAATTCCGCCGAGCCGTAGACCGACATGTGCTCGAACGGATGGGCGCCGGCCTCCAGGTCGAGGCCGTAGATCTTAACCTCGCCGATGTTGCGGTCGATGCTGAGCGAAGGGTCGGTCGGGTCGAACGACTGCACGATGCGGTTGTGGTAGTCGACGTCCCAGGCGCTCAGCGAGGTGGTGATCGACCCCGACTGGTAGCGCCAGCCGGCAGCGTAGCTGTCGCTGCTCTCAGGCTGCACCACGGCGGGCGTGCTGGAGTAGAGGTCGTCCGTCTTCGGGGCCGAGAAGCCCTTGGCGTAGGTGGCGTAGACCAGCTGGTTCTCGCCGATCCGGTAGGTGACGCCGGCGTTCGGCAGCACCTTGTTGTAGTTCAGGGTCTGGCGGAACGGCAGGCGGAAGTTCGGCTGACCAGTCACCAGGTCGTTGTTGATGCCGGTCGCCTTGCCGAACAGCAGCTGGTTCAGGTTCACCGCCGCGGACGGCTTGGCGTTGGCCGGAGCCGCCGCGAAGGCCGCGATGTCCTTGGCCAGGGCCGCGTTGACCAGGGCCGGATCGACCGTGTCGCACTGCACCGAGGTGCCATTGAAGGTGTAGCAGAACTGGTTCAGCTCGCGCTTGAAGAAGGGCGCGCGGACGCCGACGTTGAAGTGCAGCCGGTCGTCCATGAACTTGCCGATGTAGTTGGCGGCCACCTGATTCAGCAGGGCGACCGAGACGCGGTCACGGGTGCGCAGGATGCTGCCGTCGGCGGTGTGCACCTTGGTGGAGCCCCAGCCGTCCTTGCCGCCGAAGATCGAGCCCGGCATGCCGGTCACCGGGTCGATGAAGCCCAGCTCGCCGGTCTGGCGGTGGTGGGCGTCGTCGAGGGTGTAGGCCAGCGAGAAGTGGTTGTTCTCGTCCATGTCGTAGAGGAGCGAGGTCAAGAGGCCGTAGCGACGGGTGTTGGTGTTGCTGGGCCCGTAGAGGATGACCGTGTCGAGGGTGTCGCCGTCGCCGTTCAGGTCGACGCCCTTGGAGGTGAGCAGGTTGCCCTTCAGGCGGGGGTCGGACTCCGAGGTGGAGAAGTCGCCGCCGCCGTTGGCGAGCGTGTAGAAGAACGACGGGTCGAAGGTGAAGGTCAGCTTGTCGGTCAGCGAGAACTTCGAGGTCCCGCGGATGGTGCCGAAGATCACCGGATTGGGGTGCAGGGCCCAGTAGTTGCCTTCCAGACCGCCGCCGAACGGGTCGTTGCCCTGCAGGAAGCCGGGCGCGCTGCCCTTGTTGATCAGCGGACCGGTGCCTTGCGGCGGGGTGTCGGCGTGGCCATTGATGGCCGACGGCGGCGCCCACTGGGTGTTGTAGTCGAGGTTGTTCTTGCCGGCGCCGAGGGCGGCCTGGTCGAACTGGGCGGGCGATGAGGTGTCGTAGAAGTAGTTGTGCTCGAGGATGTAGCTGGCCGACAGGCTGACGAAGTCCGAGCCCTTAAGCGGCTGGTAGATGCGCGCGTCGAAGCCTTCCTTCAGCAGGTCGCCGCGGCCGACCCACTTGGAGGCGTGGTCGTAGTTGCCGGACAGGTAGAAGCGGGTGCCCCAGGGGCCAAACTCGCCGCTCTCGCCCTCGACGTAGTAGCGGGTGAAGTTGTTGCTGCCGACCGTGGGCTGGATGATCAGTTCACGGTCCTTGGTGGGGACCTTCGAGACGATGTCGACGGTGCCGCCGACCGCCGAGGCCGTGGGGCTGTCCACCGAGGTCGCGCCCATGTTGACCGTGATGTGGTCGGTGACTTCCGAGGTGAGGTATTCACCGGGGAAGATCGCGTAGTTGCCGCTGTCGTTCACCGGCACGCCGTCGATGGTGACGCCGATGTGGTTGCCGTCGAAGGCGTGGATGCGCAGGTCGCCGGAGAGGTTGCCCGTGGCGTCTTCGGAGCTGTAGTTCACCCCCGGCAGGAGGTTGATCAGCTGGGCGAAGTTCTGGCCCGCCTGCTGGCGTTCGAAGAACTCGTGATTGACGATGGATTCGTCCTTGGCTTCCTGCACCTGGGTGATCACCCCGGCCACCGTCGGCATACCCCGTGCGCCGGTGACGACCAGTTCCTGCACCTGGGTGGCGGTGGACTGCGCAAGCGCGCTGGAGGCCAGGAGCAGGCCCGTGGCGAGCGCGGTGGACGCGCAAAGCGCGCGGTTGAGTTTCAGCTGCATATAGTTCCCCTTTAGGACGCCCCGAAGCCGCCACCCCAGGCGACTCCGCTGTCTTGATTTCGCCGTATAGCGTGGAATTGGCCCATGATGGTGACGCTTTTGCTACGGTGACAACCGGTCGCGCCATCGAACGGCCAACTGTGGCGCCGGCGCCTTCCTGCGCACGGCCCGTTGCGGCTAGGTTCCGCGCCGATGCTGGCCCCGCGAATGCCTGAGACATTGCGAACGAAGGACGTCGACGGCGACGGGCGCGCGGCCGTCCTGCTGACAGCCGTCCTGACCCTCGCCCATCTGATCGCGCTCTTCCGCACTCCGCTGCAGCTCTATCCGGACGAGGCGCAGTACTGGCTTTGGTCGCGGACGCTCGCCTTCGGCTACTATTCGAAGCCCCCGATCATCGCCTGGGCGATCTGGGCCTCCACGGCGCTCGGCGGGAACACCGAGCCCTGGGTGCGGCTGCCGGCGGTGCTGTTCCAGGCCGGGGCCACGCTCCTGGTGTTCTGGGTCGGACGACGGCTCTACGGCGCGCGCACCGGGCTCGTGGCCGCGGCCCTCTATGGCCTCGCGCCGGCCATCCAGCTCTCGGCGTCGCTGGCGGCCACCGATGCGCCGTTGCTGTTCTTCATCGGCCTGACGCTCGCCGCCTACGTCGCCCTGCAGGGCTCCAGCGGCCGACGCCGGCTGGCGCTGGCCACCGGGGTCGGCGCCGCCCTGGGCCTGGCGTTCCTCAGCAAGTACGCGGCCGTCTACCCCCTGATCGGGATCGGCCTGCACCTGGCGCTATCGCCGGGGGCGCGGCGCAACTGGTCGGCGGCCCCGGCGGCGCTGGCCCTGGTCGCCTTCCTGCTGGTGCTGGCGCCCAACCTGGCCTGGAACGCCGCCCACGGATTCGCCACCGTTCAGCACACCGCCGCCGACGCCCACTGGCGCAAGGGCGAGCTCTTCAACCTGGGGGAGCTCGGCCAATTCCTCGGCCAGCAGTTCGCCGTGTTCGGCCCGATTCCCTTCGCGGTGCTGATCGTCGGCGCGGGCCTGCTCGCCTGGCGGCGGCGGCCGGAGGCGGCCGACCTCCTGCTGCTCAGCTTCATGCTGCCGCCGCTGGTGATCGTGGCGCTGCAGGCGTTCGTCAGCCGCGCCAACGCCAACTGGTCGGGGGCGAGCTACCTGCCGGGCGCGGTGCTGGCGGCCGCCTGGCTGATCCGCTGGCGGGCGCGGCGGCTGTTGATCGCGGCCGTAGCGGTGCAGGCTCTCCTGGCCGCCGGCATCTTCCTGATCGTGATCCAGCCCCGCATCGGCGACGGCCTGGGCATCTCCAATGGCCTGAAGCGCGCCCGGGGCTGGGACCAGACCGCCCAGGCGGTGGTCCGCCGCGTCCGCGCCGAGCAGCCTGCCGGCCTGAGCGCCATCGCGGTCAACAACCGCTTCCTCTATTACGCGCTCGCCTACTACGGCCGGGACTATTTCCGCGAGCCCCTCGCGGCCCCGCTGACCATGTGGCTCAGGGGGACGACCGCCGGAAACCAGGCTGAGGCGAACGCGCCCCTCACCGCGGCGGCCGGCCAGCGTGTCCTGGCGGTCGCCTACGAGGGCTGGTTCAACACCGAAATGGCCGCCGACTTCGCGAAGGCCTCAGGCCCGGAGATCGACGATATCTGGCTTGATCGCAAGCACCAGCGCCGGCTCGACCTGTTCGTGGGCGAAGGCTTCCGGCCCCGGCCACGCGATCCCGTGACCGGCTATCCCAGCCCGGCGTGGAAACCGGGAGATGCGGTGAGGGCGACGGGCGGCGAGGGCGCCGTCGAGCCCGCGGTCAGCCCTTCCCCCAGACCACCCTGAGAGTCCGGTCGCGGCCGCAGCCCACGCGGTAGGCCATATAGGCCGCCGGGTTCTTTTCCGCGTAGTGCTGGTGGTAGTCCTCGCCCACCCAGAAGGTGGTCGCGGGCAGGATCATGGTGCGCACATTGGTCCCCAGCTGCTTGGCGATCTCCGCCTTCACCTGTTCGGCCTCGGCCTTCTCGGTGGCGTCGGCGGCGAACACGGCCGTGCGGTAGGAGGGGCCCTGGTCGCAGATCTGCCCATTGGGATCGGTGGGGTCGATGTGGTGGAAGAAGGCGGTCACCAGCTGCGGATAGCTGATCACCGCGGGGTCGTAGGTCACCCGAATCGATTCCAGGTGACCCTCGTGGTTCTCGTAGGTGGGGTTCTTCCGCGCGCCGCCGGCGTAGCCGACCACCACGTTCTTGATGCCCGGCGTATGCTCGATGTCATGCTCGGCGGACCAGAAGCAGCCGCCGGCGAAGACCGCGGTCTTAAGCGCCGCGGCGGCCGGGGCGGCGTTGGCAATCACGAGGAGGGCGGCGGCGGCGGCCGCGAAAAGAGGGGTCTTCATGGGTCTCGGCATGCCCTTCATGGGGTGAGCGTCATGAGCATATACGGACGAAACCGCCAGATGGTTACCCCCGCGCCCGCGGGGGCTCAAATCACGCGAGCGCGGCGGCCACTTCGAAAGCCGCGCCGGTCTTGGCCTTGACCTCGTCCACGGTGACGCCGGGGGCGAGCTCAAGCAGACTCAGGGGGGTCTTGCCGCGGCTGACGTCGAAGACGCCGAGCTCGGTGATCACCAGGTCCACGACCCCCTTGCCGGTAAGCGGCAGCGTACAGGCCTTCACCAGCTTGGGCGCGCCGGACTTCTCGGTGTGCTCCATCACCACGACCACGCGCTTGACGCCCGCCACCAGGTCCATGGCGCCGCCCATGCCCTTGACCATCTTGCCGGGCACCATCCAGTTGGCCAGGTCCCCGCCCTCGGACACCTGCATGGCCCCCAGGATCGAGAGGTCGATGTGCCCGCCGCGGATCATGGCGAAGCTGTCGGCGCTGGAGAAGTAGGACGAGCTGGCGAGCTCCGTGATGGTCTGCTTGCCGGCGTTGATCAGGTCCGGATCGGCCTCCCCCTCGTAGGGGAAGGGCCCCATGCCCAGCATGCCGTTCTCGCTCTGCAGGGTCACGTGGACGCCGGTCGGGATGTAGTTGGCCACCAGCGTCGGGATGCCGATGCCCAGGTTCACGTAGAAGCCGTCGCGCAGCTCGGCGGCGGCGCGGGCGGCGATCTGTTCTCGGGTCCAGGGCATCTCAGGCCATCTCTTTCGGCCGGGTGGTCATCTGCTCGATGCGCTTCTCGAAGGCCGCGCCCTGGAAGATCCGGTCCACATAGATGCCGGGCGTGTGGATGGCGTCCTTCACCAGCGTGCCGGTCTCCACCAGATGCTCGACCTCGGCGAGGGTCACCTTACCGGCGGTGGCCATCATCGGATTGAAGTTCCGCGCGGTCAGCCGGTAGACGAGGTTGCCCTCGTGGTCGCCCTTCCAGGCCTTGACGATGGCCAGGTCGGCGGTCAGGCCGCGTTCCATCACATAGAGCTCGCCGTCGAACTCGCGGACCTCCTTGCCCTCGGCCACCAGGGTGCCGACCCCGGTGCGGGTGAAGAAGGCCGGGATGCCCGCCCCGCCGGCCCGGATGCGCTCGGCCAGCGTGCCCTGCGGATTGAACTCCAGTTCCAGCTTTCCCGAGAGGTAGAGCTCGGCGAACAGCTTGTTCTCGCCGACGTAGCTGGAGATCATCTTGCGGATCTGCCCGCCGGCCAGCAGCAGGCCCAGGCCGAAATCGTCGACCCCGCAGTTGTTGGAGACCACCGTCAGGTCCTTCACGCCGGCGTCGCGGATCGCGGCGATCAGGTTTTCCGGGATGCCGCAGAGGCCGAAGCCCCCTGCCATGATCGTCATGCCGTCGAAAAGCACACCGCTCAGCGCCTCGCGGGCGCTATCCACTGTCTTGCTGGCCATGGGGCTCCTGTTACGCCGCGACGCCGCCGTTGAGAACGGGTCACGGTGGAAAAAGAGCGTGCAAGCGCGCGGCCGGCGCGCTCCACTGGAGCCATGAACGCCCATTCCCTGTTGACCCAGGCCCTGGTCTATCTGGCCGCCGGCGTCGTCTCCGTGCCGGTGGCCAAGCGTCTCGGGCTGGGGTCTGTGCTGGGCTACCTGATCGCCGGCGTGCTGATCGGCCCCTTCCTGCTGAACCTCGTGGGCGCGGCCGCCGAGGTGCAGCGGTTCGCCGAGTTCGGCGTGGTCATACTGCTGTTCCTGATCGGGCTGGAAGTGCGCCCGGCGCTGCTCTGGAAGATGCGCACCACCATCTTCGGCCTGGGCTCGGTGCAGGTGCTGGGGACCGCGGCCCTGGTGGGCGCGGCCTCGCTGGCCTTCGGCCTCGACTGGCGAGCCGGCGCGGCGGTAGGCCTGATCCTGGCCATGTCCTCCACGGCCATCGTCCTGCAGAGCCTGGAGGAGAAAGGCCTGCGCGCAGGGCCTGTTGGAGAGGTTTCCTTCGGGGTGCTGCTGTTCCAGGACCTCTCGGTGATCCCGCTCTTCGCGCTCCTGCCGCTGTTGGCGCCGGCGGGGGTCGCGCCCGCTGCGTCGGCGGCACATGACACCAGCCTGCTCGCGCCGCTGCCAGGCTGGGCTCAGGCGATGGCCGAGATGGCCGCCGTCGCCGTGGTGGTGGTGGGCGGGCGCTATGTGGTGCGGCCGATGTTCCGCTTCATCGCCGCCGCGCGCCTGCGCGAGATCTTCACCGCCTCGGCGCTCCTGCTGGTGGTGGCGGTGGCGACGCTGATGGAGCTCGTCGGCCTGTCGCCGGCGCTGGGCGCGTTCCTGGCCGGCGTGGTTCTGGCGGAGAGCGAGTTCCGACGCGAGCTGGAAACCGACATCGAGCCGTTCCGGGGCCTCCTGCTCGGCCTCTTCTTCATCACCGTGGGCGCGGGGCTGGACCTCGGCCTCGTCCGCCAGCACGCCGTCCTGATCCTCAGCCTGGTGCTGGGCCTGATGGCGCTGAAGACGCTCGCCATGTACGCGACCGCGCGCCTGTTCCGCACGCCGCACCGCACCGCGCTGACCACCGGCGTGGCCTTGGCGCAGGGCGGCGAGTTCGCCTTCGTCCTGCTGGGGTTCGTCCTGGCCGCGCGGGTGATGGACGCCGAGCTCGCGCGCCTGCTCACCGCTGTCGTCGCGGTGTCGATGGCCGCCACTCCGCTGGCCAGCGCCGCGTATCAGAGGTTCGTGCTGGACCGTCCCGAGGCTCGCGATGAGCCGGAGCGCCTGCCCTTCGACGAACGCGACCCCGACGCGATCGTCGCCGGCTTCGGCCGCTTCGGCCAGATCGCCGCCCGCCTGTTGATCGCCAACAGCTTCAAGGTGGTGCTGCTCGACAGCTCCATCGAAGCCATCGACGGCGTCCGCCGCTTCGGCTGGCGCGTGCACTACGGCGACGCGAGCCGCCTGGACCTCCTGCGCACGGCCGGCGCGGAAAAGGCCAAGCTGCTGCTGATCGCGCTCGACGACCGCGACAAGGCCCTGGAGATCGTCGAGGCGGCGAAGGAAGCATTCCCGAACCTTTCCATCGTGGCGCGGGCCTACGACCGCCCGCACGCCTTCGAGCTGCTGGCGCGCGGCGTCGACTGGGCCGAGCGTGAGACCTACGAAAGCGCGCTCAACTTCGGGCGGCACGCCCTGGAACGGCTGGGCTTCACGGATCGGCGCGCGCTGAAGGCCGCGGTGGTGTTCCGCGAGCACGACAACCGCCTGTTCCGCGACCAGCAGGCGCGGTACGGCCAGGGCGAGGAGCAATATATCAGCGGCGCCCGGGCCTCCCGCGAGACCTTCGACCGCCTGATCCAGGCCGAGATGGCGCGGGTCGCCGAGGAGGAAGAGGCGCCGCGGGGGTCCGAGGGCGAGGCCCCGAACGCCGACCGCAAGCGTCTGGAGACAGACAGGGAGCCGGTGTAGGAAAGCAGGCATGAGCCAAGCCCACACCCTGCCCCCGCGCATCGAGCCGGTGTCCTTCGCCGGCTTCGACCGCGACTTCGCCCGATTCTCCCAGACCCTCGGCGCATCCTTCGAACGCTTCGGTTTCGCGGTGATCAGCGACCACGGCGTCCCGCAGGCGCGCATCGACGCGGCGGTGGAGGCCGGCAAGCGGTTCTTCGCCCTGCCGGAAGCCGAGAAGCTGAAGTACAAGCTGCCTGTAGGCGGCCAGCGCGGCTACACCCCGTTCGGCGTCGAGACCGCCAAGGGCGAGGTCAACTACGACCTGAAGGAGTTCTGGCACGTCGGCCGCGACCTGCCGCCGGGCCACCCTTACCGCAGCCATATGGCCGACAACGTCTGGCCGGACGCCGAGGTCGCCGAGTTCCACGAGACGGTGGGCTGGCTCTACGGCGCGCTCGACCGCATGGGCCTCAAGGTGCTGGAGGCGATCGCCGCCTACCTGGGCCTGGAGCGGCACTTCTTCGACGACACGGTGGACTTCGGCAATTCGATCCTGCGCCTGCTGCACTATCCGCCGGTTCCCTTCGACGGGCCGCACATCCGGGCCGCGGCCCACGAGGACATCAACGTCATCACCCTACTGCTGGGCGCCGAGGAGGCCGGCCTGGAGGTCCTCGACCGCGACGGCCAGTGGCTGGCGGTCAACCCGCCGCCGGGGTCCCTGGTCTGCAACATCGGCGACATGCTGCAGCGGCTGACCAACCACCGCCTGCCATCAACGACCCACCGGGTGGTCAATCCCGCGCCGGAACGCCGGGGCGTGCCGCGCTACTCCACGCCGTTCTTCCTGCACTTCAACTCGGACTACCTGATCAAGACCCTGCCCAACTGCATCGACGCGGCCCACCCGAACCGCTACCCGACGCCGATCACGGCGGACGCGTTCCTGCAGGAGCGTCTGCGCGAGATCAAGCTGGCCTGAGGCCGCCGCCCGGGGCTCCAGGAGACGCGTCCTGCCCTCAGTGCGTCAGGCGCAGGTTGGCGATGGAGTTGGCGATGGAATCGAAGGCCACGCCCAGGTTGGCGACGTTGGTCACGTCGTAGAAGTCCTCGGGGCGCGTCGCGCAGCCCTGCAGCAGGGCCGAGGAGCCGGAAGTGACCTCCACCCGGATGGTGTAGATGTGGATGTTCCTGGCCTTGATGTTGGTGCAGAGCTGCTGGAGCCGCGCGTCCATGGCAGCGGTGCGCGTCGTCATCGAAGACGATGTCGTCAGCGCCGGGACCACGCTGACCATCTGCTGCCAGATGTAGCCCCACCCGCTGTAGTAGGACCCGTTGAAGTTCGCGCCGCGGGTGGTGAAGGTGTCTTCGCCGTCGGTCATCAGGATGATGACCTTCTGCAGGTGCGTGGTGTTGTAAGGCGCGCCGTCGCCGAGCGGCCCGATCGGCGACAAGGTATGCCAGCCCCACATCAGGCCCAGCGGGATGTTGGTGTCGCCGATGGCGGTCATGCCGTCGATGGCCGTCTTTACCGCGTCGGCGTTGGTGGTCAGCCGCATCATCGGTTGCAAGGTGCAGCCGGCGTTGGGGCCGAAGCTGAAGCCGCTCATGAAGGTGCCGGTCTGGTTGCGCCAGGAGGGCGTCGTCGAGTACTTGGCGCTCCTCTGTTCCTTCTGCGTCGACGTCAGGCCGCTTCCGCCGTCGGTGAGATAGTCGTTCACCGCGTTGCTGGCGGCGTTGGACGTGTCGGGCTCATCGGGCCAGAAGTACGGGACGAACAGGGTGGCCGGCACGGTGGAGTCCGGCGCGGTCTCCTGGATGTCGTAGGGCGCGGCCCGGGCTTCGACGCAGCCCGACCAGGACGCGCCGATGTTGCGCATCATGGTCAGCCGGTCGGTCTGGACGTCGAAGGTGTCGAACTGGGCGCCGGCGGCGTGGTGCGCCTTGCCCTGTGGGTCGATCCACGACGGGATGTTGGGGCCGGTATGGTTCGTAGTGTCGTAGTTCGCGCCGCTCAGCGCCGTCGTCGGCTGCACCCGCACTGTCGAGGAGAACGGCACCAGCGAGATCTTCAGCGGGTTGGGATCGGAGCTGCGCTGGGCGGCCGTCACCAGCTTGTCGATCAGGATCTTGGCCTGGGTCTGGAGGGTGGTGATCTTGGTCCCGGCCATGGAGCCGGTGTTGTCGAGCACCAGCGCAATCTCCAGCTGACCGTCACGCTCGACCTCGGAGGTCACGGTGATCGGTGAGTGGGTGTATTCCATCGGCGCGAGGCCCGGCAGGGCGACCGTGGCGGTGGCCACGACCTTGTTGCCGGACAGGCTGAAGTCCGACGACTGCAGGGTCGCGCCTTGGATCAACTGCAGGTTGGCGCCGAGGGCCTTGTCGCCGGCTGCGTCGATCTGGGCGTTGGTCGTCGAGGCGGAGCGCGCGGCGTAGAGGGTCGCCGCGTCAAGCGAGTCCTGCAGTTTCCCGCGCTGGTCGGTCGTCTGGTAGACGTCGAAGATGCCCAGCGCCATGGGGGTCAGCACCGCGAAGGAGATCGCGAAGGCGACGGCGCTGACGCCGCGCTGGTCGCGGGCGCCGCTGGCCAGGAATTCGGTCAGCCGCAGGCCGCTGAAGAGGTTTCGCATATTGCCACCTGAGCCCAATCAACTCGGGTGGAATTTGGCCCATCAGCGTAAAGGAATCTCTTACCAGATACGGTAAATATCTGATTTACCAAGACTTATCTTGAACCCTCAAAGGGGCTTCAGCCGAGACGGAAGAGGTCGTCGAAGCCCGCCACCGTGACGCCCAAATCGTTTACGAGTCCGGACGACAGCGAATAGACCCAGCCGTGGACGCAGACCGGCTGACCGCGCGCCCAGGCGTCCTGCACGAAGACGTCGGAAGCTACGTTCCGCACCTGGCGGATGACGTTCAGCTCGCACAGCCGCTCCAGCCGCGCGCGCTCCTCGGGGATGGCGTCGAGCTCGTGGCGGTGCTCGTGGCAGACCTCGCGGACCGGGTGCAGCCAGTGGTCGATCAGGCCGCGCCGCCCGCCGTCGACGGCGGCCGCGATCCCGCCGCAGCCGTAGTGGCCCACCACCAGGACGTGCTTGACCTTGATCACGTCGATGGCGAACTGCAACACGCTGAGGTAGTTGGCGTCCTGCGGCGGGCAGAGATTGCCGACGTTGCGGTGAACGAACATCTCGCCCGGATCGAGGTCGACGATCTCGGTGGCCGGCACCCGGCTGTCGGAACAGCCGATCCACAGGTATTCCGGCGCCTGCTGCCCGGCGAGCCGCTTGAAGAAGCCCGGGTCGGCCGCGACCTTGCGGGCGGCCCAGGCGCGGTTGCTGGCCTTCAGATCGTCGAGCATCTGCGCATTCTTTCCTAAGCCGGAACCGCGTCGGGCTGGTTGTTGGGATGAGCCGCCCTGAAGGCCGGGTGGTGGGCGCAGCGGTCGCTGACGGCGCGGATCGCCGGCCAGGGCGAAAGGTCCACCTCGTAGCGGTTGGCGGAATAGACCTGCGGGACCAGGCAGCAGTCGGCGATGGTCGGCGTGTCGCCGAAGGCGAAGCCCTGGCCGTAGCGGGCGACCATGGGCTCCAGCGCGTCGAAGCCGTCGCGGATCCATCCCCGGGTCCACTCCAGGATGCCCGCCTGATCGATGCCCATGTGGTGCAGCTTGCGCCCGACGCGCGTGTTGTTCAGCGGATGGATGTCGCAGGCGACGATCAGGGCCATGGCGCGCACCGCCTGGCGGTCGAGCGGCGTGGGGGGCAGCAGCGGCGGCTCGGGATGCTCCTCCTCAAGCCATTCCAGGATCGACAGGCTCTGGGTGAGGATGCGGCCGCCGCCGATGTCCAGCGCCGGGGTCAGTTTCTGTGGATTCACCGCCTCGTACTCGGGCTTGCGCTGGTCGCCGCGGATCAGGTCAAGGGCGGCGTAGTCGAAGGCCACGCCCTTCAGCGCCAGGCCGATGCGCACCCGATAGGGCGCCGTCGCCCGCCAGGCGGAATAGAGGGTGAGGCTCATCAGGCCACCGTGAAGCTGAGTTGGCCCACGCCCTCGACCGCGCCGGTGACCCGGTCGCCGCGGACCAGCGGGCCGACGCCTTCGGGCGTGCCGGTGTAGATCAGGTCCCCGGGCTTCAGCGTCCAGAGCTTGGAGGCTTCGGAGACGATCTCGGCCACCGCCCAGATCATGTCGGCGACGGCGGCGTCCTGGCGCACCTGGCCGTTTACCGACAGCGTGATGCGGCCCCGCGGCGGGCTGCCGGTCCAGGGCTTGATGGCCGAGATCGGCGCCGAGTCGTCGAAGCCCTTTGACGCGTCCCAGGGCTGGCCCTTGTCTTTGGCGGCGTTCTGCAGGTCACGCCGGGTCATGTCGACACCCACGGCATAGCCCAGGATCAGGTCCAGGGCCCCGGCCACCGCCACGTCGCGGCCGCCGGCCTTCAGCGCCACCACCAACTCGATCTCATGGTGCAGGTTGGCGGTCTTGGGCGGATAAGCCGGATCCTTGCCGGGCGGCACGATGGCGTCGGCGGGCTTGGCGAAGAAGAACGGCGGATCACGGTCGTCGCCCCCCATCTCGCGGCGGTGGGCGGCGTAGTTGCGCCCCACGCAGAGGATGCGGCGCACCGGGAAGGCCTCGCTCCGCCCCTCGACGGGCACGGTGACAACGGCGGGCGGATCGAAGACATAGGCGCTCATGGCCCCGCGCCTTACGCCGGAGCCCGCCGGGCGTCCACCCCGCGGGAGCGCAGCCGCCATGATGACGAGGAGGGATCGATGACCCGCACCGCGCCGCCTGAAAACCGGGGCCCGCTGGCCGACCTGGTGGTGATCGAGATGGGCACGCTGATCGCCGGGCCCTTCGCCGGCCAGATCCTCGGCGACTTCGGGGCCGAGGTGATCAAGATCGAGGACCCCAGGGTCGGCGATCCCATGCGCCAGTGGGGCCGCAGCCTGCCCAAGGGCCACTCCCCCTGGTGGCCGGTGATCGGCCGCAACAAGAAGTCGGTGGGCCTGGACCTGCGCACGCCCGACGGGCAGGCGATCGCCCGTGCGCTGATTGCCCAGGCGGACGTGGTGATCGAGAACTTCCGGCCGGGCGCGATGGAGAAATGGGGCCTCTCCTACGAAACCCTGTCGAAGGACAATCCAAGACTGGTGATGGCCCGCGTCTCGGGCTTCGGCCAGACCGGGCCCTACGCCCGCCGGGCCGGCTACGGCCTGATCGGCGAGGCGATGGGGGGCTTGCGCTACGTCACCGGGGAGCCCGACCGGCCGCCCGCCCGGGCCGGCATCTCCATCGGCGACAGCCTGGCGGCGATGCATGCGGTGATGGGGATCACCATGGCGCTGCACGAGCGCGAGCGGACGGGCCGCGGCCAGGTGATCGACGCGGCGCTCTACGAGAGCGTGCTGGCGGTGATGGAGAACCTGGTCACCGAATATGATCTCACCGGCTATGTCCGCGAACGGTCGGGCTCGGTGCTGCCGGGGATCGCGCCCTCCAACGCCTACCCTTGCGCTGAAGGGGAACTGATCCTGATCGGCGGCAACGGCGACACGGTGTTCGCGCGCCTGGCCGAGGCCATGGACCGGCCGGAGCTGAAGACCGACCCCCGGTTCGTCAGCCATGCGGCCCGCGGCGAAAACCAGGCCGAGCTCGACGGAATCGTCGGCGGCTGGACCGTTGGCTTCGCCCTGCCCGACCTGCTGGCGCTGCTGGAGGCCAAGGGCGTGCCAGCGAGCCGCGTGTTCCGCGCGCCCGACATGCTGGAGGATCCGCAATTCGCCGCCCGCGAGGCGATCGTCAGCACCGAGCATCCGGTGTTCGGCCAGGTCCGCATGCAGAACGCCTTCCCCAAGCTTTCGCGCACGCCCGGATCGGTGCGCTGGCCGGGACCGCCGCTGGGAGCGCATACGGACGAGGTCCTGGGAGCCCGCGCAGGCTGCTCGGCGAAACGCCTGGCCGAGTTGCGGGCGGCAGGGGTGATCTGAGAAACCGCTCGGTCCGCGGCTTGGCCGCGGACCTGAGGGTGGAGGTCGGGTCGCTTGACGCGGGCGAAGTCCCTGGGCCGCCGGTCCGGTCCCTGCGAATGATCCGCAGGCCCCCCTGGCGAGCACCCTATGGCGCCGGTCCCCGGAGGGAGAGGCGGCGCCTTGTCTCAGGGGGAGGCTTTGGGGTGCGGCGTGTTGACCTGCAGGAGCTCGGCCACCGCGGCGGCCACCTGGGTCACGTCGTAGGGCTTGCGGATCACCGGGGCGTCGAAGCCCCCTGGCGCGCCAGCCGCCTCGCCGTAGCCGGTGGCGAACACGAAGGGCACCCCGCGGGCGCTCAGCGCCTCGGCCACTGGGGTCACCGAATGGCCGTTGAGGTTGGCGTCGAGCACGGCCGCGTCGATCGGCTGGCCCAGCAGCGCCATGGCCTCTTCTAGTTCGTAGGCGGGGCCGATGATCTGCGCGCCGGCGTCTGAGAGGCCGGTCTCCAGTTCCATGGCCAGCAGCACGGCGTCCTCGACGATGAGCACTCGCGAGCCGCGCAGGTTGGCCGGACCGCTGGATGTGGCCACGGTCTCGGCGATCCGCCCCACCGGAACCTCCGGCACCGTCTCCGGCCTGGGCGCCACGGCCTGGGCGCCAGCCCTGAGCGTCGCCTGCACGCCGGCCGGACGATAGTCGATGGCCGTCTCGCCGTTCAGCTCGCGGCTGGTGACCTGTTCCAGCAGCGTCGAGCCGAAGCCGCGCTTGGCGGGCGGGGTGACCCTGGGGCCGCCGCTCTCCGCCCAGGTGAGCTCGAAACCGCCGTCCTGGCTTCGCGCCCAGCGCAGGTTGACCCGGCCGGTCTCCACCGAGAGCGCGCCAAATTTCACGGCGTTGGCGGCCAGTTCGTGCAGGCCGAGCGCCAGGGCGTTGGCGGCCCTGGGCGTCAGGAACAGTTCCGGCCCCTCCCAGGCGGTCTGGCCGGGGGCCAGCGCCCCCAGTTCGGCCGCGGCGAGGTGGTCAATGGCGGCGCCCCGCCAGCGGGCGGCTGTGAGCAGTTCGTTGGCCGAGCCCATGGCCTTCAGCCGGCCGCTGAAATTCTGCAGGAAGGCTTCCAGCGAGGTGGTCCGCCGCGCGGTCTGCACGGCCAGGGACTGCACGGTGGCCAGCACGTTCTTCACCCGATGGTCCAGCTCGGCCAGCAGGGTCTGGCGCTGGTCCTCCTCCAGCTTGCGGGGCGTCACGTCCTCGACGATGCCTGTGACCCGCTGACCGCGGCCGTCCGTCCCCCGGGCCAGCACCCCGGCCACCCGCACCCAGACGGTCCGCCGGTCGTCGGGCCGGATGTAGCGGAACTCGAACTCATAGACCCCGCCGGCCAGGTCGCCGGCCGGGCGCTGGCTGTCTTTGCGCGCCCGGAAGCTGGCCAGGTCGTCGGGATGGATCCAGGGCTCCAGGTCGCGGGTGCTGGCGATCGGCATCGGCCCGGCGGCAAGGCCGGTGATCGCGGCCATCCTGGCGCTCACGGTGAACACCCCGGCCGTCATGTCCCATTCGAACTCGCCCAGTCCTGCGACGTCCAGCGCGCGTTCGAGCCGGCGATGCTCCGCGCTATGGCCAAGGTCACCTTCGGTCATGGGTCGAACATAGGGCGGCGCGCCGAAGATCGCGACAGGAACCGTGTCCGCGGCCGCTGCGTTCGGCCTGCACGGGAGCGTGGCCCGCCTTTCCGGCAAGACGGGAACCGGCTAGGGTGGGTGACGTTCAGGCTTTTGACATCCCCGTCGTCGGCGGGGTCCACCCTTCGGAGACTGATGCCATGCCCGCCAACAGCGTTGACTACGCCGCCGACGAAACCAAGGCCTCGGTGAACGCCGCGGCCGATAGCGCCACCAAGCTCAGCGCGGAAGCGCAGCGATCCTTCGCCGACGCCGCCAAGCGCATCGAGCGCGCTGTTTCGGAAGGGATCGAACAGTTGCGGGCCCAGACCCGCGCCTACACCGACACCGCCGGCCAGCAGATCGACCAGGCGCAGCAATACATGACCGAGCGGGTGCGCGAGCGGCCGCTGGCGGCCACGGGCGCGGCGCTGGGCGTCGGCGTGCTGATCGGCCTGCTGCTCTCCGCGGCGTCCTCGTCGCGCCGCTGAATTCCCGCACGCGCTCGATCCAGACGCGATTTAGGGGGCCCGAGATTTTCGGTAAAGTCGCCGGCATCGTCGCCGCCTTCGCCGCCATTGGAGCGGCGGCGGCGGTGTGCATGGTCGCGCTGTCGTTCGCGATCTACGCGGGGCTGCGCGACCTGATCGGTCCCGCCTGGGCCGCCGCGGCGGTGGCCGGGATCGTCGCGCTGATCGCCCTGGTCATCGCCTTCTTCCTGACCCGCAAGGCGCGGCCCAAGCCGGTGAAGGGCGAGCCCGCCAGCCTGACGGCCAAGCTGATGGACCTCGCCCGCGAGCGGCCCGTGCTGGCCGGCGGCGTGGCCATCGCCGCGGCCGCCGCGACCCTCACCGTGGGGGTGAAAAACCCGCGCATCCTTTCGGCCATCGTCGCGGGCCTGCTGGCCCCGCGTCCGCCGCCCAAGCGCTAGAGCCCCTCCGGAACGCGGTCGGCCCCAAAGGCGTTGGGTTGGCCGGTAGCGCCATGACGGCGCGGATGGAGGAAACCCAAATGCTCGGCTGGGCTCTGACTTTCCTGGTGGTCGCCCTGATCGCCGGCGTTCTCGGCTTCACGACCATCGCGGGCGCCGCGGTGGGCATCGCCAAGATCGCCTTCTACGTGTTCCTGGTGCTGTTCGTGGTCTCGCTGATCATGAACTTCGTGAGGGGCCGCGGCACCACACTCTAGACAGTCCTGCGCCGCACACCCGGCTAAGCCCGGGCGCGGCGGTCCAGGGACCAGGTGCGATAGGGCTCGAAGTGCGAGCCCGTCCACCCGAGGGCGGCGATGCGGATCGCCGCCCCTTCTATTTCCACCGTATTGAACCCCGGCGGCACGCCGCGCTCGCGGATCGAGAGCGTGCCGGCCCCCACCGCATAGGTCTTCCCGTCGCCGAACGGATAGGGCCAGGTGAAGGGCGCGTGGATGTGGCCCGACAGGACGAGGTCGACGCCGGCTTCGGCGAAGTCCCGCGCGGCGGCTTCGCCCCCCCAAACGCGGGCGGTCATCGGGCCGCCGATCATCTCGGTCAAGGGGTGGTGGCAGGCGACGATGCGCACGCACTCCGGATGGGAATCCTCGAACCACTCGACGGCCGCCTGCACCTGGCGACGGGCGATCTGCCCCTTGGACCAGTTGATGCGCGGCTGGGCGCCGCGGGCGGTGTTCAGGCCCCGCACCGCGAAGCCGCCGCCCAGGTGGGTCTGGGCCGGCGCCGGGCCGATGGCGTGTTCATAGCGCCGGAAGGGCGCGAAGATCCGCTCCGCCCAGGCGAGATAGGGCGCGTCGTGGTTGCCCGGCGTCACCAGCTTGGGCGCCTGCACCTGGGCCAGCCAGGCCGCCGCCGCCTCGAACTCCACCACCTCGGCGAAGCGGGTCAGGTCGCCGGTCACCACCACCAGGTCGAAATCGCCGCCGTTGACCACCTCGGTCGCCGCCGCCACCGCCGGGGCGTTCTCGCCGCCGAAGTGGATGTCGGACAGGTGGGCGAGGCGGATGGTCATCGGCCCGTCAGACGTCCTTGGGAATCGCCAGGATGCGCGCGACCTTGGCGGTGTAGCGCACCTCGGCCAGGGTCTTCAGCTGCACGCTTTCGCCGTCGAGGATGGCCGGCACGCCCCTGGCGCCCCAGATGCGGGCGACCGCGCAAGGCTCGGCCACTACGCCGGGCGAATCCCGCCAGTCACCGGTGACGGCGTGGAAGCCCAGGCTGAGCAGATCCGCGACCCCCTCCACATCCACCGCCGCCGCCTCCAGGGTCTGCATGTCATTCCGCAGGGCGCGGGAGGCCAGCGGGCACATCACCACCATGGCCTCTGCCTTCGCCCTCGGTCCGCCGTCGAGGCTGTAGCGCAGCCGGCCGTGGAAGGTGCGCCGAAGCGCCCGGCGCGCGCGCAGCCACGCCAGGCGGGGCTTGCCGTAGCGCACCGCCTCTCGCGCCGGGGCCCAGAGCGCCGGCGGACCGAAGATACCCGCCACCAGGAAGCTGTGGCCTTCCACCACGCCCCCGCCGATCGGGCGTTCATAGCCCTGCTGCAGGGCGATGGTCAGGGCCATCTGCCAGGGCCGCACCCCGTAGATGGCGTGCGGCAGCATGTTCATGGTCCCGCCGGGCAGAGGCGCGATGATCGGCCCCTCCGGACCGCAGAGCTCGGCCGCCGCCCGCGCGGTGCCGTCGCCGGCCAGCACGATCAGCAGATCCGGCGCCGCGTCCACCGCCTGCCGCAGGCAGCGGGTCAGCTCGTGGGTTTCCGGGGCGCAGACGTGAGCCGCCAGCCCGAAGTCGGAGAGAATCTTGGCGATCTCGGCCGGGCCGTCGGCGCCGACGCTGCCCGAGGCCACGTTGGCGATCACCTCGACCGTCCTGACGCCTGTCATAGCCCCCAATGGCCGGCCCTAGCTCGGAGCGCCGGCGACCTTGGCCTTCGCCGTGGAGCCAGCGTCACGCACCGCCTGGCCGGCCTGGTCGGCGGCGTCGCGGGCCGCCGGCTCGGCCCGATTGACCGCGGCGTTGAGGTTCTGGTCGGCGACGCTGCCGCCGGCGGTGAACGAGCCGTTGACGGCGGCCAGGCCCAGGAGCGCCACGCCGCAGATCGCGGCGACGAACAGCAGGGTCATGCCCACCGGGTGGCGCCGGCGGCTGGCGCGTTCGTCGCGCCGCCCCCGCTCGTAGGCCTCGCGGATGTCGGCCTGGGTCTCCTTCAGGTCAAGCTGTTCGGCGCGGGTCATGGCTTCGGTTCGGTCATCGGGATCCAGGCGTCCGCCAACCATCGGAAAAGCTCCCTCTGTAGAGTTGCCTACACCAACGGCGACGCGCGAGCCTTGTTCCTGTAAGCTGCGCCTTGAGGGGCTTTTGCGGAACTGCCCTTGCGGCCCGGCGTTTGGGCCGCCAGGGGACACGTAAGGAGAGCCCGACCAATGTTGCTCAAACCCATGATCGCCCTCGCTGGGGCCGGCGCGCTGCTTTGCGCCTGCGCCGACGACCCCCACACCACGAACACCGCCGTCGGCGGCGCTGCGCTCGGCGCGATCGCCGGGGCCGTGATCGGCAATAACGTCGGAGCCCACAACCCCGCCAGCGGCGCCCTGATCGGGGCGGCGGCCGGCGGCCTCCTGGGCGCGGCCAAGGGCTGCGCCGACCAGGGCGGCTGCGGCGCGGTCCATGCCAACCACAGGCAGTACTATGACGAGCGCGCCGGGCGGTACTATTACTATGACTCCGCCACCGGCCGGTATTTCTGGGAAGACGGCAGCCCCCGCTGAGGCGTCCGGCTGACGTGCAGATCAGAGGGCGGTCGGATGGTCCGGCCGCCCTTTGTCGTTGTCCGCTCTAGGAAAGGCTTTGGAACATGGTCCTGCGTCAAACCGCGAGCGTGACGATCATTCTGGCGCTGGGGCTGAGCGGCTGCGCCGCCCTGCCCAGGGGACGCGACCGCATCGTCAAGGCCACGCCGCACTGCGTCGACCAGACGGTGCAGATCTACTTCGAACCGGAGTCCGCCGAGGTCACCAAGGAAGGCCGTGCGGTGCTGGCCGCCGCCGCCTCCCAGGCCAAGCCCTGCAAGGTGGCCAGCGTCGACGTGCTGGGTCTGGCCGATGCGGCGGGCGCGCCGGCGGCGAACCTGGAGCTCTCCAAGCGCCGCGCCCAGTCGGTGACCGCCGCGCTGGCCGCCGTGGGCCTGCCCGCCGGCGACTTCAAGGTGTCCGCGGCGGGCCAGGCGGGCGCCGTGACCGCCGACGGCAAGGCCCAGCCGCTGCGCCGCCGCGCCGACGTGGTGCTGCACCTTTCAACCACCTGAGCGGCGCCGGCCTGGATGGGCGCCGCCCTGCGCCGATCCGCAAGGCGCCAAGAAGAAGGGCGGATCCGTTGGATCCGCCCAGTGTGCATCATCGAGAAAAGGGGTGCGGAGACGGCAGACTGGCATGGTCGCCAGTCTCAAGTCGGGGGGGGCGTCGCCGCCTCCGCAGATTTAAGAACCCGCGCCGCCCTAATCCGTTCCGCGAGGGATCGCTTTTTTTCGAAGAAATTTTCGCGTCGGGGGCGACCGGCCTCGACGCCGGCGCAAGTGATTGTTTTCGTGAGCGTTTGACAACAGCGTCGCCTTGGCGGGGAACGCGCGCGGGCGCAGGACGTTTCTGGGCTGGCGACCGACGCGGTCGGCCACGGCCAAAAGGATCTTTCGATCATGCGGTCAAGCTTCGCCAGCGAACGCGGCTCGATGCTGCTTAAGACACCCAGCCACCGCCAGCAGGCCATGCGCCGGCGGCTGGCCGTGCTCTGCGCGGTCCTGGGACTCGCCTTGGTCAGCGGCGTGGTGGGCTCCCTGGTCCGCCCGGCCGATCCGCTTTCCAGCCGACCGGCCACGGGGCCGTTCAGCTACATCTCGTCCCAGTAAAGGAGCCATCCAATGGCTGAGTCCTCGAGCCCCGCCGAACCGCCCGGACCCGTGGTCGCGGCAACGCGCGCCCGGCAAGGACGCTTCGGCCGGCCGGTGTTCTGGGTGCTGGTGATCTCCACCCTGCTGGCCGCCATCGCCCTGTTCATCGCCTGGATGGAGAAGGCTCCTGGGCTGGCGCAGCCGGGTTCGCAGCAGTCCGTCAGCACCAAGGCCGCGGCTTCGAACTTCAGCGCGCCGGAGCCGGCGCCGGTGGCCACGCCACAGGCCGCCGACCAGACCCCCGCGCCGCCGCGCTGACAGAGGGACCGCCGAGGGCGAAACGAGCGGGGCCGCCTGGCCACAGGCGGCCCGCTTTCGTTTGGACGCGGTCCAGGATCAGACCACTGACTGGCCCCTGAAGGCTCGGACGACGAAGCTCACCACCAGCAGCACCAGGAAGACCACGAAGCAGACCTTGGCGATGGTCGCCGCCAGGCCCGCCAGGCTGACAAAGCCCAGGAACCCGGCGAGAACCGCCAGGACTGCAAACACCAGAGCCCAGCCGAGCATCACTATTCTCCTCGAGACGAAAAAGGGCGCCGCGATCGCCGCGGCGCCCTTTCCTAACGTGGCGCTTGTTGGAGCGTTCCGGCCGGCTTCAGGCCGCCTGCTTGGACGCCTTGCGCGGATGGAAGAACAGCGCCTGGCCGATCGCCGCCTTCACCGTTTCCGGCTGGAAGGGCTTGGTGATCAGGAAGGTGGGCTCAGGGCGCTCGCCGGTGAGCAGGCGCTCGGGGAAGGCGGTGATGAAGATCACCGGCACGTTGAAGCGCGCCAGGATGTCCTTCACCGCGTCGATCCCGGACGAGCCGTCGGCGAGTTGGATGTCGGCGAGCACCAAGCCGGGCGTCTTGCGCGCCACCGCGTCGACGGCCTCGGTTCGGGTGGCGGCGATGTCCACCACGGTGTGGCCGAGCTCCTTGACCAGCGCCTCGATGTCGGCGGCGATCACCGGCTCGTCCTCGATGATCAGGACATCGGTGGCCAATTCCTCGTCGATCTCCTGCTGCGCTTCGGCGATCAACCGCTCGACCTCGGAGAAATCGGCGTCGAGGATCTGGGCCGCCTCCGTCGGGGTGAAGCCCTCGAGCGCGGTGAGCAGGAAGGCCTGGCGCGAGCGCGGCGCGATACGCATCAGCCGCCGGGTGGTGTCGTCGGCGCCGGCGAAGTCGTCGTCCTGCGGGTTCTCCAGCTGGGCGCCGGAGGAACACCAGATGGCGTGGAAGACGTGATAGAGCGCGACCCGCGGGGTCAGGCTGGCCTCCAGGGTGCGCTCCCCCGCCGCCAGCGCCTCGAGCGCGACGCGCACGTAGTGGTCGCCGGTGGTCTGATCGCCGGTCAGGGCGCGGGCGTAGCGACGGACATAGGGCAGATGGGGCGCGAGACGAGCTAGCAGACTCAAGGGTTGACCCCTCCCGTTGGTATTAGACGCTGGCAAATGACCATCGATGGGACATCGGCAGGTTCATTCCCCGACGAAGCCCCATCATGCTGCAAAAACGCTACAATGGGGAACTTGTTCCCAAAGACGCGGGTTTTCCGCATCTTGCGCGCTATGGCACGGGAACCCGAAACGGAGCCCTGCGTTGAGCGATGACGAGGATGCCATCAGGGGGCGGCCGCCGCGCAAGCGGAACGCCGAACGTATGATCGAAAACATGCCTTCACCGGATCCACGCAAACCGTCCGCGGCCCTCGACGAGGCCCGCCTGCGCCAGCAGGCGATCGGCGTGCGGCTGCGGCAGATGTTCGACGAGGTCGTCAACGAGGACGTCCCGGACGAGTTCCTGGATATCCTGCGGCGCGCAGACTCGAAGACGTCGGAGAAGGGGTGATGGACGCGGAATCGGCGCGGCCCTCGCGGTCCGGCACGGACGACGAGGGGTTCAAGCGCGAGCTTGTGCAACTGATCCCCCACCTGCGCGCCTTCGCCCGCACTCTTTGCGGCGACCCGGCGGCGGCGGACGACCTGGCGCAGGACGCCATGATGAAGGCGTGGGACGCCCGCGCCAGTTTCCAGATGGGCACCAACATGAAGGCCTGGACCTTCATGATCCTGCGCAACCAGTTCTATTCGGAGAAGCGCCGCTCCTGGCGGCAGAGCCAGCTCGACCAGGAGGCCGCCGAGCGGACCCTGGTGGCGGTGGACGACCCCGAGGCGCCGGTGGCCCTGGACGAGCTGCGCCAGGGTCTGGCGATGCTGCCCGCCGAACAGCGCGAGGCGCTGATCCTGGTGGGGGCCGGCGGGTTCGCCTACGAGGAGGCCGCCGAGATCTGCGACTGCGCGGTGGGCACGGTGAAGAGCCGGGTCAGCCGGGCGCGCCGGGCCCTGCACGCCATCCTGGAAGACGGGTCCTATGACCGCGACGGCGCGTCCGCGGGGGACGCCATGCGGGCTATCCTGGCGGATGCGGAGCGGCTAAGCACCGTCCGTTAGGACGGGAACAGCCTTTCCCATGACGCGTGCAGAATGACCGGCTCGCCCCCATGACCGGCTTCTCCCCCTTTGCGGGCCTGCGCGGGGGCGCGCTGAGCACGATCCGGGTCCGCCTGGCCGCCGCGCTCGCCGCGGCCCTGCTCCCGGTGCTGATCCTGGGGATCGTCCAGTCGGCCATCGCCTTCAACCGCGAACGCGTGACCCTGCGCCAGAACCTAGGCTTCGCCGCCGAGCGAAGCGCCGCCACCGCGCGCAGCCGCCTGGAAGGCGCCGGCATCCTCCTGCAGACCCTGGCGCCGGGCTCCATCGGCTACCAGTGCACCGACCGCCTGGCGGAGGTGACGCACCGCATCCCGGGCTATGCCAATCTCGTGCGCTTCGATCGGCGCGGCCGGGTCGCCTGCGCGGCCGGCGAAGTCCCCGAGGATCGGCTGCGCACGCAGAAGCCCTGGTTCCAGCGGTTGCAGCGGGGCGACCAGCTGGTGGTCACCCGCGACCCCGGCGCGACGCCGGTGGGCCAGCCCTCGGTGCTGGCGGCGGTGCGCGCCGATGCGCCCGGCGGCGTTTTCGACGGCGCCTTCGCAGCCGTGATCACCCTGGCCAGCCTCGAGCCGTCGGCCTCCGACCCGGCCCTGCCGGCGCACTCGGACGTGGCGCTGGCCGACAGCGCCGGGCACTACATCAGCGAGACGGACGCCAAGGCCTTCCCCGCCCTGCCTGCCGGCTGGCGCGACCAGGTGCGGCTGAACGGGGCCCATGTCTGGTACGGCTCAGACATCCGGGGCCAGCGACGGGTCTATGCCGCCGCCCCGGTGGCCGGCGACGAGGTCTTCGTCGTGCTCTCGGCGCAATCGCCGGGAATCCTCTCCTGGGCCTGGCTCAATCCGCTTTCCGGCATCCTCTTCCCCCTGCTCACCTTCGCGCTGGCGCTGGCCGCGGTGCTGGTGGCCACCGACCGGGTGGTGGTGCGCTGGATCGCCTACCTGCAGCGCATCGCCTCGCTCTATGCCCGCGGCCGGCTCTCGGTGCGGCCGGTGCAGGCCGAGCAGATGCCGCCGGAGATCCGCGACCTCGCCGAAACCCTGGAGGACATGGCCGACGCCATCGTCGGGCGCGATGCGTCCCTGCGCGACAACCTCGCTCAGAAGGACGCGCTGATGCGCGAGATCCACCACCGCGTGAAGAACAACCTGCAGGTCATCTCCAGCCTGCTCAACATGCAGCAGCGGGCGCTGGCCGACCCGGCGGCGCGCGCGGCCATGTCCGACACCCGCCAGCGGATCACCGCCCTGGCGCTCATCTACCGCGCCCTCTACCAGGGACCCGACCTGAAGCGCGTGGACCTGCGGCCGTTCCTGGAGGAGCTGACCGCCCAGCTGGTGGCCGGCGAGATCAGCCACGGGCCGCCGGTGCGCACGGAGCTGTCCGTCGACGCCCTGGTGATCGACCCGGACCGGCTGGCGCCCCTGGCGCTGTTCGCCGTCGAAGCCATCACCAACGCCCAGAAACACGCCTTCGCCGCCCGCGGCGGGGTCCTGACGCTGGCCTTCCGGGTGCATGGCGAAGAGGCCGAGCTGGAGATCTCCGACGACGGCGAGGCGGCCGAAGGGGCGCTGGCCAGCTCCGGCGTCGGCCGCACCCTGATGACAGCCTTCGCGCGGCAGCTGCGAGGGCGCGCCGAGCTGGTGCGCAACGCGAACGGCGGCGTCACCGCGCGCCTGCTGTTCCCGACGCCCGCCGCCGACGCGCCCCACCCCGATGAGGCCGCCCGGGGGAACCAAGCGGCAGCATAGGGGTTCTTATCCGGCGAGTTTTCGAAAAACCCCCGGAGAAAGCCAATGCGCAAGTTCGTACTGTTCGCCGTCATGGCCGCCAGCATGGCCGTCGCCGCCTGTAACACCGTGGAGGGCGCGGGCCGTGACGTTTCCGCCGCCGGCCACGCCGTGAGCAACACCGCCGACGACGTGAAGCACTAAGCTTCCACACAATCCATTCGGAGACCCCCGTCGCGCGAGCGGCGGGGTTCTTCTTTGCGCGCTCAGGCGGCGGCGCGGGCCACGGCGGCGCTGAAGAAGGCCGGGTGGTCGGAGGCGGGGTTCAGGCCCGGCGCCTGATCGCCCGGGCCCAGCACCAGCCAGCCCCCTGGCGCCAGCGCGCCCTGCAGATTGGCCAGGAGGCGCGGGCGCGCCTCGTCGGTGAGCTGCCCCATCGGGTTGCGGCAGAGGATCAGGTCGAACCGGCCCAGGCGGCTCAGGTCCTCCATCAGGTTGACGCGGCGCCAGCGCACCATCTGGCGCAGCCGTGGCGAGAGCACGAACCCGTCCTCCAGCCCCTCGAAATGGCGCACCAGGCGGTGGGCGGAGAGGCCCCGCTGCACCTCGAACTGGCTGTAGACGCCGGCCTGGGCCTTCTCCAGGCGCCGTTCGCTGAGGTCCGAGGCGAACATCTCGACGGCCACGCCGGCCGGCGGGGTCTCCTCCAGCGCCATGGCCAGGGAATAGACCTCCTGTCCGGTCCCGCATGCCGCGCACCAGATGCGCACGGTGCCGCCCTCGCGGCGGCGGGCGAGCTCCGGCAGCACCTCGGCGACGATCTTGCCGAACACCTGCGGGTCGCGGAAGAAGGCGGTCTCCCCAGGCGACATGGCCTCCACCGCCGCCCAGATCAGCCGCTCCTCGTCGCGGTCGCGCACGGCGCAGACGAAGTCGTGGACCGAGGCGAAGCCTTCGCGGCGGGCCACCGGCCCCAGCCGGTTCTCCAAGAGGTAGACCTTCTCCGGATCGACCTTCAGCCCGGCGCGCTCGGCGCTGAGTTCGGCCACCAGAGCGCGGTCCTGCGGCGTCACAGGCAACCCGCCAGCATCAGCTTCGAGGCGACGATGTCTCCGTCGAACGGCTTCATGATGTATTCGTTGGCGCCTTCGTCGAGGGCCTCGCGGATGCGGTCGAGGTCGCTCTCCACCGAGCAGAACACCACCTTCGGCGCCTGGCCGCCGGGTTCGGCGCGCAGCCGGCGCAGGAATTCCATCCCGTTCATCACCGGCATGTGCCAGTCCAGGAGGACGACGTCGGGCATGGCGGTGCGCGCCCAGGCCAGGCCCTCCGCGCCGTCAGCCGCTTCCGCGACCCCGAAACCCAGGTCCTCGAGGATGCGGCGGGCCACCTTGCGGACGACGCGGCTGTCGTCGACGACCAGGCACAGCTTCACGCCCTCGGGATCCTTGACCATGCCCCGTTGTCGCGCCGGGATGGTTAAGGACCGGTGGAGGCA
>Ga0207695_10002212_pt1 | contig 29262 bp, 29 predicted proteins | sample KBSC54metaG_FD_184354 | JGI IMG/M metagenome (GOLD analysis project Ga0207695, IMG submission 184354) | Corn rhizosphere microbial communities from Kellogg Biological Station, Michigan, USA - KBS C5-4 metaG (SPAdes) (version 2) | ecosystem: Host-associated > Plants > Roots > Rhizosphere > Soil...
CACCAGCGGATAGCGCTGGGCGAAGTCCTGGGCCATGCGCACCAGGGTGTCGTAGATCGACTGGTCGCCGTGCGGGTGGTAGCCGCCCATCACCTCGCCCACCACCTTGGCGCACTTGCGGGCCGCAGCGTCCGGGTTCAGCCGCATCTCGCGCATGGCGTAGAGCACGCGCCGCTGCACGGGCTTCAGCCCGTCGCGCACGTCCGGCAGCGCCCGGTCGGTGATGACGCTGAGCGCATAGGCGAGGTAGCGGCGGGAGAGCGCCTCGGAGAGCGGCTCGTCGATGATCCGGTCGGCGGGACCTGGGCCGCCGGAGCCTGGGGGAGCGGTGGTGATGTCGTTCATCTCGGGAATCAACTTTGGCTGGCCTTCCCTTTTAGGGCGGCGCGTGCGGGGCGTCCTGCGGCGCGACGCGGCATCCCCAGGAATTGTCGGGCGGCCTTTTGACACCAAGACCACCAAGGACACCAAGACCACGAAGAGGCTTTGCCGGCTGGCCGGCCGCAGGCCCTTCTCGATTGATACGGTGAAGGACAGCGAGCTGCGCTCGCGAAGGCGCGGCCTCCTTGGTGGTCTTCGTGCCCTTCGTGGTCTTGGTGTTCCCTTCTTTCAGGAGGTTGACGGGGCCCCCCGCTTCATATAACTAGACGGTTATCTAACCAGATGGTTATCCAATGACGCCGCAGCCTGCCGATCCGTTGTCCGCCACCTTCGCCGCCCTGGCCGACCCGACGCGGCGGGCGATCCTGGCGCGCCTGGCCGGGGGCGAGACCTCGGTGAGCGAGCTCGCGGCGCCCTTCGCCATGTCCGGCCCGGCGGTGACCAAGCACCTGAAGGTGCTGGAGAAGGCCGGCCTGATCAGCCGCAGCCGCGCGGCCCAGCGGCGGCCGGCCAAGCTGGAGCCCGCGGCGCTCAAAGCCGTGACCGAATGGCTCGAGGATTACCGGCGGCACTGGGAAGCCAGCTTCGACCGTCTGGACGACTACCTGGCCGAAATTCAGAAGAAGGACGACTGACCATGCCCGACACGATGGACGCAGGCCTGAAGACCCGCCTGGCCGCCGAAAAGCCCCCGGAAACGCCCCTGGGCGCCGGCCACGAGGTCACCCTGACCCGGACCTTCAAGGCGCCGGCGGCCCTGGTGTTCGACTGCTTCACCGACCCGGAGAAGCTGGCGAAATGGTGGGGGCCGCTGGGCTGCGAGAACGTCGTCCACACCCTGGACGTCCGGCCCGGCGGCGAGATCTCCCTGCACATGGCGGGTCCCGGCTACAGCCACACCATGGGCGGGGAGTTCGTCGAGATCGACCCGCCCACGCGGCTGGTCTTCCGCTCCAAGGCCTTCGAGGCGCCGGACGGCGGCTGGGGCATCGTCAACTTGAACACCCTGACCTTCGCCGAGCGCGACGGCTGGACCACCGTGGTGCTGCACACCCTGGTGGAGAAGGCCGCCGGCGAGCTGGTGCTGGGCGCGCTGGCCGGCATGAAGACCGGCTGGGGCCAGAGCCTGGAGCGGCTGGGCGACCTGGTGGGCGGCGGCGGCAAGACCGACGTGGAGACCGCCGACCGGACCGTCGTGGTCACCCGCGCCTTCGACGCGCCCATGGCGCTGGTCTGGCGGGCGCTGACGGAGCCGCAGGCCTTCGTGCGCTGGTTCAACGGCGGGACCCTGACCATCGAGGCGATGGACGTGCGGCCGGGCGGCCAGTGGAGCCTGAGGCAGGCCGGGCCCGACGGCGGCCACCGCTTCTGGGGCGAGTTCGTCTCGCTGGAGCCGCCCACCCGGATGGTGATGACCCAGGGCTTCGACGAGCATCAGCCGATCGAGGTGGTCCACGAGCTTTCCGAGGCCTGGGGCCGCACGGTGCTGACACGGACCATGACCTTCCCCGACAACGCCTACCGCGACGGCATGCTGGGCTCCGGCTTCACGCCGGGGATCACCGCCAGCTACGACGCGCTCGCGGCCTGGCTGGCGGCGGCGGGGGCTTAGGACTGGCGCCGCCCCTCCCCCTTGCGGGGAGAGGGTCTCTGAGGGGCCTTGACACCAACGTTTACGCGCGTAATCGATAGGCGAACGATTACGGATGTAAACGTCATGAAGATCAGCAGCGCCGAAAGCGTGGTCATGGAGGCCCTGTGGCGGCGCAGCCCCCTGGCCGCCGAGGACGTGGTGGCCGATGTCGCGCAGCCGCAGGGCTGGACCGAGGCCACGGTGAAGACCCTGATCAACCGGCTTCTGAAGAAGAAGGCGCTGGCGGCGACGCGGGACGGCCGGCGCTTTCTCTACCGGCCGCTGGTGGCCCGGGCGGCCTATGTGCAGGCGGAGAGCCAGGGCCTGCTCAACCGCCTGTTCGATGGTCGACTGGCGCCCATGGTCAGCCACCTGTCGCAGGCGCGCGCCCTCTCCGCCGAGGACATCGCCGAGCTGAAGAAGCTCATCGAAGGGTTCGAGCCATGATCGAAGCCGTGCTGATCGGCCTCCTCAAGGCCAACCTGGCGGCGGGCGCCGCGATCCTGGCGGTGCTGGCGATCCGCCGGCTGGTGCGCCCGAGGTTCGGCGCCCGCGCGGCCTACGCCCTGTGGCTTGCCCCGCTGGCCGCGGCCCTGGCGGTGCTCGCGCCCCACCCGGCGGCCCCGAGGCTGGCGGCGCCCCTGGCGAGCGCCGCGGCCTTCGCGGCCGACGCCTTCGTGGCCACCGCGCCGGCGGGGCCCTCCGCTCCGAACGCGGGCGCCATCGCGCTGGCGGTCTGGCTGGCGGGGGTGTTGGCAGCCGGCGCGATCCTGCTGCGCCGGCAGGCCCGCTTCACCGCCGCCATGGGCCGGCTTAGCCCCTCCGCCGAGCCCGGCGTCTACCGCGCCGAGACCGCCGCGGTGGGGCCAGCGGTGGTGGGGGCGCTGCGACCAAGGATCGTGGCGCCGGCCGACTTCGAGACCCGCTTCGCGCCCGACGAGCGGGCGCTGATCCTGGCGCATGAGCGGTCGCACCTGGCCAGCGGCGACGCGGCGATCAACGGGCTGGCCTGCGCGGCGCAGTGCCTGTGCTGGTTCAACCCCCTGGTCCACCTGGGGGTCTCCGCCCTGCGCATCGACCAGGAGCTGGCCTGCGACGCCAGCGTGATCGGCGCCTTCCCTGAGGCGCGGAAGCCCTACGCCGAGCTCTTGCTGAAGACCCAGCTCGTCGCCCAGCCCCTGCCGCTCGGCTGCTTCTGGCCGCCGGGCGCGGACCACCCCCTGAAGGAGAGGATCGCCATGCTGAAGTCGCCACCGCCGGAAGCCGCCATGCGCGCCATGGGCGTGCTGGTCGCAGGCTGCCTCGTCGCCGGCGCCGGCGGCATGGCCTGGGCGAGCCAGCCGCCGGGCGCGGCGCCCGATCCCACGGGGCCCGGCGCGGCCGAACGCGCGGAGGCGCAGGCCCGCAACGCGGCGCACCCCAGCTACAGCTGCGACCGGGCCCTGGAGCTCAGCGGCGGCGGCTGCAAGATCGTCAACGCGCCGACCTGGCTGGCGCTTCCGACCCATGCGGACCTGATGGCGCAGTATCCGCCGGCGGCGCTGAAGACGGGCGTGACCGCAGAGGTGGCGCTCCATTGCGGGATGACCGGCGATGGCCTGCTGACCGACTGCGTGGCCGGGGAGACCGACCTGAAGGCGCCGGGCGGCGCGGCTGTCGGCGACGGCGTCCGAGCGCAGTTCGGCGCGGCGGCGGTGGCGGTCAGCCGCTACTACCAGTTCGCCATCCCGGCCGGCATGCCGACGAAGGGGTTGGGCCGCAGCCGCGCCAACCTGAGGGTCATCTTCGACCCGAACGCGGTGGGGGCTGCGTTCCCGCCCGGGCCGCCGGGCTCGGTCCCCGCGCGGGCGACGCCGGCCTCGGCGGGGCCGGACGTCCTGCGCGTCTCGCGCAGCACGGTGACGCCCGGGCCCTCCAGTCCGGAAATCCAGCGGGTCGCTCAGGTCACCCAGGGCAAGGCCACCCCTGAGGCCGGACTCGCCGCCTACCTGCAGTCGCCCAACTGGACCAGGCGGCCCGGCGTCGAGGACCTGATGAAGGTCTATCCGCCCGAGGCGGTGCGCAGCCGCATCGAAGGCGACGTCCTGTTGCACTGCCATGTGTTGGCTACGGGCAAGCTTTCCGACTGCGGGGTGCTGCGCGAGACGCCGCAGGGTGCGGGCTTCGGCGCGGCGGCTCTGGAGCTCACGGACCTCTTCGAGGCTCGCGAGCAGGTACCGGACGGCGGCCCCAAGCGCGGCACCGACATCCGCATCCCGATCCGTTTCCGCATGCCGAGCCCCCCCGCCGCGCCGGGGAACTGAGCTGATGCAGGCCGTGGCGCAGCCGCCCGCGCTCCCCGTCGCCATGGTGGTGGCGCGGAGCGACCACACGACGGTGGCGGCCAGCCTCGACCTGCCGCTCAGCCTCGCGAAGGGCGGCCGGCGGGAAGAGATGGTGGTTCGCCGCGTGCTGTTCGTGAACGCGGCGGTGAGCCAGGTTCGGCCGGGGGGCGGGAGCGTCGACGGAAGCGGCGATCGCTATCGCTGGACGTTGGCGAGCTTCCTGGAGCGGCAGTATTGCGTGCGCTCGCTGACCGGCGCGCTGGGCTGCACGACGCCGGAGGTCGAGCCGCTACCGGACAAGGCCGCGGGCGAGGCGCCACTGGGCGCGCCCGGCGATTTCAAGTTGGCGATCCTCGCGGAGGGCGGGCTCACCAGCACGCTCGCCGCCCGCTCGGACGAAATCTTCGCCGCCGACCGGCTGGCGGCGGTCGACCCCTTCTTGAAGGCCGCGGGCGTATCGCTGCCGAAGGCCCCTAGAGCCGCCCGGCCTCGCTGAGCCGGTCCACCAGCCAGAGGCGGGCCGGGGGCAGGGGACGGTTGATCGGGTTGAAGATGAACTGCTCCAGGAAGTGGGCGGTGAGCGCCAGGCCCGCGCCCACGTCGCCCGCCTCCAGCCGAGACTGGGCCGACAGCAGGAAGGGCGGCAGGGCCAGCATGCGCTCGCGGTAGGGCTCGCCGGCCGCCCGGCTGACCGCGCGGCCGGTCTTCGGACTGACGTAGACCAGGTCATCGACGACGCCGGTGGCCGCGCACTTGGAGAGGTCGAGGCCGAACCCCAACTCCTGCAGTAGCCCCGCCTCGAAGCGCACGAAGACGGCGGGCCAGAGCTCGGTGGCGGCGAGCGCGTGGCTCAGCGCCTCGAAGGCCAGGTAGGCGCCCGGATGCGGCTCGCGCTCCGGCAGCGCGCCGGCGGCCACCGCGGCGGCGGCGGAGAGGCCGGCGAGCGCGAGCGCGTCGTCGAACAGCGCCGAGGGCCCCTCGCCCACCGGCTCCAGGCTGGCCGATCCCAGCTGGTCGGACACCCGCGCGCGGTAGCGGACGGTGACCGCCGCGCCGGCCTGCAGGAAGGGCTTCATCTTGCGCGACGCCCCGCCGGCCACGTGGGCGGCGTACTTGCCGTGCCGCGCGGTCAGGAGTTCGACGATGGCGCCCGCCTCCCCGAACGGGCGGGCCGAGAGCACGAAGGCGTCATCCTCGAATTCCATGCCCCCTACTAGCACTGTCCTCCCGCCCTGGCCCCTCTCGCGCCGCCCACCTTCTAGTTGAGCCAGGACGCCAGAATGGCGCCTGTCACGCTACTGTGAGTTGCAACCATCGCTGTGAAGGGATGCGAATGCGCCGGTTGATAACGCCGATATTCCGGGGGCGTCCCGACGGCGGAAATCGACACTGTCCCGATTTCATCCCGAGCGAGGAAAGGAAACGCTATGGGTAGCGATACACTGACCGCCAAGCCGGTGAGCGGCGGCAAGAAGGCTCTCGAGGCGCGGGGCGGCGTCAGTCCGGTCCCCAACAAGGCCGCGGCGGCGGGCCATTCCGGCGCCCTTGAGGCGCTGAGCGCCCAAAGCCCGCCCGGGACCTCTCCAGTCCACCCGTCCTTCAGCTACCACGGCGGGCCGGTGGTGAACTGCCCGCTGGTCAACGTCAGCTTCTGGGGCTCGGCCTGGACCACGGACCCGACGCACCTGGCCCGCGCGGCGCGGCTGGCGCAGTACCACAAGGACCTCGTCTCCAGCAATTTCATGAACGTGCTCAACCAGTACGGCGTCGGCAAGGGCATCTACGTGAACACCTCGTTCTTCTCCAACGTGAAGAGCGACCTCAGCGGGACCGACATCCAGAACACCCTGCAGGCGGCGATCAATTCCGGCGCCCTGGCCGAGCCCAGCAACGGCAACACCTGCGTCATCGTCTACCTGGCCGAGGGGATCACGGTGCACGACGGCGGCATCGTGATGTGCGCGGCCAACAACGACGACGCCTTCGGCTTCCACAGCTTCTTCACCACCACGGCCGGGCACCCGCTGAACTTCGCGATCATCCCGGGGCTGGACAACAGCTGCCTCCAGCACTCCTGCCCCGGCGGCGACGGCACATGCTCGCTGAAGCTCACCCAGACCCAGGAACAGCGGCAGACCCAGGTGGCCAGCCACGAGTTCGCGGAGATGACCACCGATCCGCAGCTCAACGCCTGGTTCGAGGGGAACGCCGGCGGCGAGAATGGCGATCTCTGCAACGGCGAACCGGCCACTATCGTGATCGGCACGAACACCTGGACGGTGCAGAAGACCTACAGCAAGACCAACGACACCGGTGCGCCGGGGGCGGTCTTCTGCCTGTCCGAGGCGGCGGCGCCGATCCCGAAGCTGCCGGGCGGGCCGGCGTCCTCGGTGGGCGCCGACATCCTGGCGGCCAACGTCCTGCCGCACGAGCGGCTGCTGCCGCTGCCCCCCATCCACTTCGACGCCAAGGCGGGCAAGCACCGGCGCGATCCGACGGAGGTCATGGCCTATGTGAAGCGGGTGTTCTCGCCGCTGCCGCACGGGCTGCTGCTGGGCGACCTGGCCCCGTTCCTGCGCGAAGTCGCCGACATCATCGACAAGCCGCCGAAAGGCTGACGGCGGTTCCCACCCACTCCTCTCCCACGACGCGGCCGCGTTCGGGAGAGGAGCAGGCCGCTCCGGGCGGCCCCACCGCGCCTGGGAGAACCGAGCCTTAAGCTTCGCTGTGCCATGAGTTGAGGACACAGCGGGGGCGGCCGATGAAGAGCGGCATGGGGAATCCTGCGCCGGACCGGCGGCGGGCGAGAGTTTCAAGGACCGTCGTGGGCCTGGCGCTGCTGGCGGCAGCGGCGGTCGCCTTCGTGACGCTGTGCCCGATCGGGCTTCGGCCGCATCTCGCGTCGCCGAACCTGGAGCGGCTCATGGCCTATGCGGTGCTGGGGGCGCTGGTTGCGCGCGCCTGCGGGCGCAACGGCTTGCGGGCGACCGCGTGGGTGATAGTGCTGGCCTTCGGGCTGGAGGGCGCACAGCGGCTGGTCCCGGGGCGGGATGCGGTGATGGCTGACGCCCTGGTCAAGGCGTTCGGCGGGGTCCTGGGCGTCGCGGGCGCGCCGCTGATGTTCGCGCTGCGGCGGCTCCTCGTGCGAATGGCTGGGCTCGGGGAAGCCAGTTGGGTCGCGCGGCCGCTCTATGTGACGAGCCGCTAGGCGTCGAAATCCAGTCCGACGTCGCCGTAGAATTCGCGCTTGTCGGCCCAGCGCTCGTCGACCTTGACGTGCAGGAAGAGGTGCACCGGACGGTCGAGAAGCTCGATCAGCTCCTCGCGGGCCTTCTGGCCGATCCATTTCAGGGTCTGGCCGCCCTTGCCCAGGATGATCGGCCGCTGGCTCTCGCGCTCGACATAGATGGTCTGCTCGATGCGGGCGGAGCCGTCGTGGCGCTCCTCGAAGGCGGTGGTCTCGACGGCGGCGGCGTAGGGGAGCTCCTCGTGGACCCGCAGGTAGAGCTTCTCGCGGGTGATCTCGGCGGCCAGCAGGCGCGCGGGGATGTCGGCGGTCTGTTCGGCCGGATAGAACCAGGGACCTTCCTTCATCAGCGCGGCCAGGCGGTCCTTCAGGTCGTCGACGCCATCGCCCTTGGCCGCGGAGATCATGAAGACTTCGCTGTAGACCCCGGTATCGAATAGCTTTTTCGAGAGCGCCAGCAGGGTCTCGCGCTTCATGCCGTCGATCTTGTTGAGCGCCAGGATGGCGGTCTTGCCGGCCGCCTTCAGGCCCTCGATGATGGCCTCCACATCGAGGGCGGCGCGCTTGTCCGCCGCCTTTGCGCCGGGCTCCTCGGCGGCGAGCTCGGCCACGGCGTCCACCAGGTGGACGATGACGTCGGCGTCCTGCGCCCCGCCCCAGGCGGCGCGGATCATCGCCCGGTCGAGCCGGCGGCGCGGCTGGAAGATGCCGGGCGTGTCGACGAGCACGATCTGCGCCTCGCCGGCCATGGCCACCCCGCGCACCGGGAAGCGGGTGGTCTGCACCTTTTGCGTGACGATGGAGACCTTGGCCCCCACGAGGCGGTTGGTCAGCGTCGACTTGCCGGCGTTGGGGGCGCCGATGATGGCGGCGAAGCCGGCCCGGGTGGTGGCGGGCGCGGTCACAGGGCGGTCTCCGAGGGGCCGTCGAGGCCGGGATGCGGACCCTCGCGCTTCAAGAGCATCTGCTGGGCGGCGGCCTTCTCGGCGTCCTGGCGCGAGCGGCCCTGGCCGCGCTCGGGGCCGAAGCCGTCCACCGACACCGCGACGGTGAAGCAAGGCGCGTGGTCGGGGCCCTCGCGGGCCACCAGTTCATAGGCCGGCAGCGGCAGGCCGCGCCCCTGCGCCCACTCCTGCAGCTGGGTCTTGGGGTCCTTGGAGCGCGGCTCGTCGAGGCGGGCGAACTCGTCCGCCCAGAACTTCAGGAAGAAGGCCCGCGCGGTCTCCAGCCCGCCGTCGATGTAGAGGCCCGCGATCAGCGCCTCGCAGGCGTCGCCCAGCACCGCGTCGCTCTCGCGGGCGCCGACCTTGCTGGCGCTGGCGGAGAGCCGCATGGCCTCGGGCAGGCCGCAGGCCCGCGCGGCGCGGGCGCAGGCGTGGTAGTTGACGAGGCTGGCCATCAGCCGCGACATCTCCCCTTCCCGCGCGTCCGGGTCCAGCGCCATCAGCCGTTCGGCGGCGCAGAGGTTCAGCACCCGGTCGCCCAGGAACTCCAGCCGCTCGTTGTGGCGCACGGCCTTGGCCCCGTCGCCGACGCTGGCGTGGGTCAGCGCGCGTTCCAGGAGGTCGCGGTCGGAAAAGCTGTAGCCGACGCGCCGTTCAAGCTCGGCGATCGCCGCCACCCTCGCATTCATGAGCAGGCGGTGTTCATCAGTGGAGCAGGTTGAAGAACCGGTGCGGCTGCAGGTTCAGGACCCAGGTCCACGGCTTGAAGATCGAGGCGCCCTTGGACCAGGAGAGCAGGATGATCTGCGCCTTGCCCTCGAGGTTCTCCGCCGGGACGAAGCCCACGCCGCCGGCCTCCGGCGAGACGCGGCTGTCGGAGGAGTTGTCGCGGTTATCGCCCATCATGAAATAGTGGCCTTCGGGGACCACGAAGACGTCGGTGTTGTCGAGGTCGCCGTCGGGGCCGAAGTCGTTGGTCATGTAGGTCTTCCCGCCGGGAAGCGTCTCCTGGTAGCGGGTGACGTCGTGCATGAAGCCATAGCCGGAATCCTCGCGGAAGGTTCCCTTCGAGACCCGCGGCACCTGCACGCCGTTCAGGTAGAGCAGGCCGTGCTTCATCTGGATGCGGTCGCCCGGCAGGCCGATGACCCGCTTGATGTAGTCGATGTGCGTGTCGTGCGGCAGGGCGAAGACCACCACGTCGCCGCGCTGCGCCTTGTGCTCGACCAGGCGGCCCGAGAACAGTGGCGGGGCGAAGGGGATGGAGAACTTCGAATAGCCGTAGGTCCACTTGGACACGATGATGTAGTCGCCCTCGTAGAGGTTGGGCTCCATCGAGGCCGACGGGATCGTATAGGGCTGGAAGAACAGCACGCGCAGGAACAGCGCGATCAGCAGGGCGTAGACGATCGTCTTGACGATCTCGACGACCTCGGACATCGCGCCGTGCTTCTCGGGAGGCGCAGACGCCTTGGTGGTGTCACTCATGGATAGTCCCTGGAAAGCGCCCGCTGTCGCGAACCGGTGCGTTGCTACGCGTTGGAGGCGCCGCGAGCAAGGTTTGCGCCAGGGAAGAGTTGTCCGGACAGTGTTCCGACGCTGAGGGGCTAAGGAACAACCGGGGCCGCGCGCGGGTTGGCGGCCGAATCTGAAAACTCCGGAACCCGACCCATGACCCGACCCACCTCGATGCTCGCCGCCGGTGCGGCGCGGTCACCGCCCGCTGCCGCGACGGCGCCCTGAGCCACAGCCTGCACCGCTCCGGCGCCTGCTGCCGCCACGGCGGCGTCGCGGCCTGGATGTGACGTTCATGGCCGGGCTTGTCCCGGCCACCCATGATCTCGACGATGAGGGCAGCGCGCGGCCGCGCCTCATTCCAGCCTGCGAAGCGGAGATCATGGGATCCCGAGACAAGCCGGGGAATGGCGTCCAAAAAAAGTGAGTACGAGGGCGCGAGCCCTATTCCGGCAGCGCCTCGATGATCACGAAGGCCTGGGCGTACGGGTGGTCGTCGGTCAGGGTGAGGTGGATCGCGGGGCGGTGGCCTGGCGGCATGATCTCCAGCAGGCGGGCCTGGGCGCCGTTGGTGAGCGCCAGGGTGGGCTGGCCGGAGCGCAGGTTTATGACCCCCATGTCGCGCCAGAAGACGCCGCGGCGCATGCCGGTGCCCAGCGCCTTGGCGCAGGCCTCCTTGGCCGCGAAGCGCTTGGCGTAGCTGGCGGCGCGGTCAGCCTTCCGCTCGGAGCGGGTGCGCTCCAGCTCGGTGAAGATGCGATGGGTGAAGCGTTCGCCGTGGCGCGCGAGCGTCTTCTCGATCCGGCGGATGTCGGAGAGGTCGGAGCCCAGGCCGATGATCACGCCGCTTTCACCGCGCGCGCCTCATCCATCAGCGCGCGCATGCGCTGGATGGCCGGGCCGAGGCCGATGAAGATCGCCTCGCCGATCAGGAAGTGGCCGATGTTGAGCTCCATGAGCTCGGGAATGGCGGCGACGGGCTTCACCGTCTCGTAGTCGATGCCGTGGCCGGCGTGGACTTCCAAGCCCAGGCGCGCGCCCTCGGCGGCGGCGGCCTTGAGTGCGTCCAGCAGGCGGCCGGCGTCGGGCGAGCGCTCGCGCACCGCCTGGCAATAGGCGCCGGTGTGCAGCTCGACCACCTGGGCGCCGGCGGCGTGCGACGCGGCCACCTGGGCGAGGTCGGGGTCGATGAAGCAGGAGACGCGGATCCCGGCGTCGGCCAGGCGGCGGACGACGGGGGCGATGGCGTTGTGGCCCTTGGCGACGTCGAGGCCGCCCTCTGTGGTGACCTCCTCGCGGCGCTCGGGCACCAGGCAGGCGGCGTGCGGGCGGTGGGCCAGCGCGATGGCCTCCATCTCCGCGGTCACCGCCATCTCCAGGTTCAGCGGCCGGCCCCTGCGGCGCGTGATGGCGGCGAGCGCGTCGATGTCGGCGTCGGAGATGTGGCGGCGGTCTTCCCGCAGGTGGGCGGTGATGCCGTCGGCCCCGGCTGCCAGCGCCATCTCGGCGGCCCGCACCGGGTCCGGATAGCCCTCCCCGCGAGCGTTTCGCACGGTGGCGACGTGGTCGATGTTCACGCCCAGGCGCAGCTTGCTCATGTGTCTCTACCGCTCATCCCGGCGAAGGCCGGGACCCAGATGGGATGGCTGAGATGTGGGTCCTAGCGGCTGAGCGCCAGCCCAGCCGGCCGCCGAGCCTTGAGTCTGGGTCCCGGCCTTCGCCGGGATGAGCGGATGGGTCATGCCCGCAACCTCTTCGAGCCCGGCTCCTCGGCCGGGAGGGCGGCGAGGCCGGGGGGAAGCTGGTCGGCGGGATAGGAGGGGACGTCGAGGGTGGCGAGCGCCACCAGGGGGAAGCCCACGTCGGCGCGGCCGCCGGAGCGGTCGACCAGGCAGGCGCAGCAGAGGACAACGCCGCCGGCAGCCTCGATGGGGACCACGGCCTCGCGAAAGGAGCCCCCAGTGGTGATCACGTCCTCGATGACGACCACCTTGTCGCCGGGGTTGATGCGGAAGGCGCGGCGCAGGCGGAACTCGCCGTCCTCGCGCTCCACGTACATGGCCGGCGCCCCCAGCCAGCGGGCGGTCTCGTAGCCCGGGATGATGGCGCCCACCGCCGGGGAGACGATGGCGTCGGGCCTGCCGAAGCGGGCCTCGATCTTCTCGGCGAGCGCCTTGCACAGGCGCGCCGTGCGGTCGGGGAACTGGAAGACCAGGTTCTTCTGCAGGAACATCGGCGAGTGGCGGCCGGACGCCAGGATGAAGTGGCCTTCGCGAAGCGCGCCGGCGCCGCGGAACTCGTCAAGGACCTGTTCGGTGTTCATCGGCTCCAGATAGCGTTCTTTGCGGCGGCTCGGAAGATAGTGCGCCGCCGGCAAGCTCCGCGGTTGCGGCCTTGCGCGGCGCACCCTTAGGTGCGGACATGCGCCGGATGCTGCTTGGCCTCGTCCTTGTCCTGATCGCCTGGATCGCGGCGGGCGCCGTGATGGTGGCGGCGGCCGGGCCGTTCACGCCCAGCGGGACCTATGTGGACATCGGCGGGCGGAAGCTCAGGCTCGTCTGCGAAGGGCCGAAAAGTGACAAGCCCACGGTCTGGATGGAGGCCGGCGCCTTCGGGCTCGCCGCCGACTTCGCGGCGATCCAGGAGAAGCTGACGGCCAAGGGGATCCGCTCGTGCGCCTATGACCGGGCGGGCATGGGGTGGTCGGACCCGGGGCCCGAGCCCAGGGATTCCACGGCCATCGTCGGCGACCTGGAGAAACTGATCGCCGCCTCCGGCGAACGCGGGCCGTTCATCCTGATGGGCCATTCCATGGCCGGGCTGCACACGCGGCTGTTCGCCGGGCGCAATCCGCAGCTGGTGGCGGGTCTCGTCCTGATCGAGGCCACGACACCGGAACAGGTGGACAGCCCGGGGACGCAGAAGTTCCTCAGCGCCTTCACCGGCATCAGCCGTCTGGCGGCGGTGTCGGCGAGCCTGGGGACCACGGCGCCGCTCTATTACGCCGCCGGCGACCGAATCGGCCTGCCGGCGAAGGGGAGCGCGGAGAAGCGCCACGCCTATGTCTCCGGCCGGCATGCGCGGACCGCCGCCAACGAGGTGGTGAACTGGCGGCGCAGCGCCGCGGAGGCGAGGCTCGCCCTGCCCTACGACCCCAAGTGGCCGGTGGCGGTGATCGTCGCCGGCGGGCGCGAGCCCGGGCCCGGCTGGAACGACGCCCGGCGGGTCCCGGAGCGCGCCTCGCGGGCCGGGATGTTCGAGGCGGTGGCCGGCGCCTCCCACACCACGATCCTTGGCCGCACCTATGGCGAGGCGGCGGTGCGTGGGGTCGAGCACGTGCTGGCCCACCTGGCGCCGGTGGCCTGAGATGGGGCCTGAGATGGGCGCGCGGGCGTGGGCCGGGCGGCTGTGGTTGGCGGCGGCGGCGCTGGGGGCGCTGGCGATCCTCGGCTTCTACGCGAGCCGGCTCCTCATGCCGCTGCCGATCTTCGCCGCGGACGAGGCGGCCTATCTGATCCGCGCGATCTATCCGCCGGGCATGGTGGCGGCCGACAGCTCCGTCGCGCCCCTGAACAACGGCGCGCACCTGAGCGTGATCCGGGCGGCCTATGCGCTGGCGAAGCCCCTGGGCGCCTCGTTCATCGTCGTCGACAGGATCGCGGACGCCGCGGCCTATCTCGCAGGGCTGGCCTTGCTCTGGCGGACCTCGATGCGCCGCATCGCGCCGCCCAAGGCTTCGACGGAGCGCTGGGCGTTCGCCCTGATCGCCATCGCCTTCCCCTACTACCGCTTTGCCTTCTCCAACCTGGCGGAGGGCCTGTACGTCGGCGTGCTCGTGCTGTTCTGCCTCGCCACCGCGCGGTGGTATCGCAGCCGCCCGCTGCTGCACGGCGTGGTCGGCGGGGCGCTCGGCGCGGCCCTGGTCCTGGTGAAGCCCAATGGGGTGGCGGCGCTCGCCGCGCTGGCGGTGCTGGCGGTCATCGAGGCCTGGGCCAGCGGCGGCTGGCGGCGGCTGCCGCTGCGGATTCTGCTGTTCGGCGTGACCTTCTTCGCGGTGGGCAACCTGATCCAGTGGGCCGCCGAGGAGCCGGCGGACCATCCCCTGGCCTTCTTCGTCGGCGACCTCTACAGCGCCGCGCTGGGAGCGGGCACGCCGCCGGCCGCGGCCCGCGCAGCATCCCTGACCCTGGCCTCGATGACCGCCGCCATGGCCCTGCTGGCCGGCGCGCCGGTGATCGTGGGCCTGGCGGAGATCGCCGGCCGCTGGCGCTCGCGGCGCGGCCGCTTCGTCCTGGAGGAGCGCGACCTCCTCTTCCTGCTGCTGGTGCTGACGACGGCCGCGACGCTGGTCATGGTCGCGGTGTTCGCCACCAAGATCGCCTTCACCCCGTCTGAGACCAACCGGCTGTGGGGCCGATACTTCGAGTTCTTCGTCCCGCTGTTGTGGCTGGCGGCCGCGCCGGCGCTGACCCGGCCCATGGGCCGCGGCGTGGCGCTGGCCAGCGGCGCGGTGATGTTCGTGGGCCTCTCGGGCCTGCTGGCCAGCCTGCAGGCGGGCATCGTGCTGTTCCCCTGGGATTCCAGCGCGCTCACCGCCTTCTACGCGCCCGACCCTGTCCGGGCGCCGCTGCACTTCGCGGTCCCCTACCGCGCGCTGGCGGCGGCGGCGGGCCTGCTGGCGGCCGGCGCGGTGGCGTTCCGGCTGCGGCCCGCGCAGGCGGGGCTCGGCCTGATCCTGGCGCTGAGCGTGCTTTCCACCCTGCTCGACCAGGCCTGGCAGGCGCCGGTGGTGAAGCAGCGTGACGCCCTGGCGCGGGATATCCGGGCGATCCATCCCATCCTGCCCAGCGCCGGCGACATGGTGGTGCTGGCGCCGAACCCCAACGAAGGGCATCTGCTTTTCCTGGGCCTGGAGGCGCGGCCGCTGGTGCTCGTGGGTCCGGTCGCCCAGACCCTGCCGGCCTACCTGGCCTCGGCCCAGGCGGTGATCGTCGCCGGCCCGGAGGCGCCGCCCGGCGCGGGCTGGACGCGGACCTTCAAGGGCGAGGTGCTGTCGGTGTTCCGCCCGGCGGCGGCGGCGCCATGAGCGCCGAGATCGCCCTCGACCCGGCGGCCGGCGGCGCGCCGGCGACGGACGACCGCGCCTTCCTGGGTCACCCCAAGGGCCTCGCCTACCTGGCCTTCATGGAGGCCTTCGAGCGGTTCTCGTTCTACGGCATGCAGGCGCTCCTGGTGCTCTACATGACCAGCCAGCTCCTGCATGCCGGGCACGTCGAGCATGTGGCCGGGTTCGCCGCCTTCCGCGCCGGGCTGACGCGGGTGTTCGGGCCGATGAGCCCGCAGGCGGTGAGCTCGGAGGTGTTCGGCCTCTACGCCGGCTTCTGCTCGTTCACGCCGGTGTTCGGCGGCATCGTCGGCGACCGCCTGCTAGGCCAGAAGCGCGCGGTGCTCCTGGGCGGGGCGATGATGGCCGCAGGCCATTTCCTGATGGCCTTCGAGGCGCCGTTCCTGCTGGCGCTCACGCTCCTGATGCTGGGTTGCGGCCTCCTGAAGGGCAACATCTCCGCCCAGGTGGGGAACCTCTACCGCGGCGCGGACCGCCGGCGGACCGACGCCTTCCAGCTCTTCTACATGGCCGCCAACGTGGGCGTGTTCACCGCGCCCCTGGTCTGCGGAACCCTGGGCGAGACGGTGGGCTGGCACTGGGGCTTCGGGGCGGCGGGCGTCGGCATGCTGATCAGCCTGGCGATCTATGTCGCGGGCTACGGGCGGCTGCCGCCGGACACCCTGCCGCCACGTGGAGAACGCCGGAAACAGGCCGCGCGGCTGACCCGGCGGGACGTCCCGGCGCTCGCGGCCATGGGCGTTCTGCTGGTGGTGGTGGCGCTCTTCTGGGTCGCCAATGGCGAGGTGCTGAACGCCTACATGATCTGGGCCCGGAGCCACCTCGACCGGCAGCTGGGCCCGCTCACCCTGCCCGTCACCTGGCTGCAGGCGGTGAGTGCGCTGGTGGGCATCGGCATGGCGCCGGTGCTGATCGGCCTTTGGACCGCCCAGGCCAGGCGCGGGCGCGAGCCCTCGGCGCTGGGCAAGATGGCCATCGGCTGCGGCCTGGCGGTGGCGGCCTATGGGCTCCTGGCGCTGGCCTGCGCGGTGAGCGGGGCGCGGCCGGTCCCGCTCGCCTGGGCGCTGGGCTTCCACCTGATCGTCCAGACCGGCTACCTCTTCGTCTATCCCATCGGCATGGCGCTGTTCAGCCGCGCTGCGCCGCCGGCGATCAATTCGCTGATGATCGGGGTCTATTTCCTGTCGGTTTTCGCGGGCTCGCTCTTGGTCGGCTGGGTCGGGCAGTTCTACGAAAAGCTGAGCGCGCCGGCCTTCTGGTTGCTGCACTGCGCCGCCGCAGGCGCGGGCGCGGCGATCATCCTGATCCTGTGGCGGCCGCTCAGCGTCGCGCTCGCCCCTCGGGAAGCCTAGCGCCACGGCGGCGTTGACCGCAGGGCCGCGCGTGCGCAAGCTTCGCCTAAGGAGCGGATCGGAGACGCCGCCGTGCCAGGTGCTCAGCTCTTCGCAGGCCTTGGCTTCATGCTGGCCGCCGCGGCCGCCCAGGCCGAGCCGACGCCGCCGGCCCGCCTGTCGGAGCTCATCGGCGCGACGCCAGCGCAGCTGCAGGCGCGCCTGGGCGGCGATGGCGCGCCCGCCGCCGGCCTGACGGCCCTGACCCCCGACGGCGAACTGCAGCTCATCGAACTGGACACCTTCGGCGCATCGCAGACGGCGGGCGAGGTCTGCTACGCCGACCAGCCGCCGCCGCCCGGCGCGCCGCCGTCCCGCACGGTGATGATGGTCTTCCGGCAGGGGCGGCTCACGGGCGCGGTGGTTCCCGGGCCGGTGCGCGGGCCGTTTCCGTCGCCGCAGGCCGGGTTCAAGGCCATGGACGCCTATATGCGCGCGCCGCTCAGCAATGGGCTCGTGGCGCGGGCGGGCGAGTTGCCGCTGGAGAGCGGCCTCCCCGACCTGGCCGAGCGGCTGGGCGAGCCCTTGGCCGGCGACGCCGAGATCGTCCGCAAGTGCCAGACTCTGGTCCCGGTGGCGCGGCCGGCGCCGGGCCGCCGGCATTTCGACGACGCGGGGTTCTTCCAGGGCCTGGCGCTGCTGCCCATGGCCGTCACCCTGCCGGGCCTGAACGCCGAGCGAAGCCGCGCGCGCAGCGAGGGCCCGCGGACGCTGGCCGAGCTGACGCTGGGCGAGGCGCTGGAGGGCGGCGCCGCCGGTTTCGCCGCGCGCCATCGCGGGGTCTTCGCCGAGCAGGGCGCTGGAAGCTACGCAGTCCTGGTGATCAACCTGGGCGCCGAGCCCAGCAACAACGTCTCGCGCATGAACGACGCAGCCTTCGCCGGCGTGCGCGACGGCCGCGTGGAGTGGATCGCGCCCTCCATGCGCCAGGCGCCGGGGAACAGGGTGGGCCTCGGCCTGTGCGAAGGGGCGGACGGCCGGCCCACCCGCGCGCGGCGCGGCTGCACGGCGTATGGCTTCTTCAGCCCCTAAGCCATGAAGCTCTACCAGACCTACGCCTCGCCCTTCCCCACGCGCGTGCGCCTCCTGCTCTACGCCAAGGGCATCGACGTCGAGATCGTCGAGCCGCCGGGCTTCCATGCGTCGACGCAGAGCAAGGGCGACTACCTGCGGATCAACCCCATCGGGCGGGTGCCGACCCTGGTGCTCGACGACGGCCGGGCGCTGCCGGAGAGCGAGGTGATCTGCGAGTACCTGGAGGACGCCTATCCTGAGCCCAGCCTGCGGCCGGCCGACCCCTGGGACCGGGCGCGCATGCGGCTTCTGTCGCGGATCTGCGACTTCTATGTCGTCATGGCCATGGTCCCGCTGTTCGCGCTCTCCGGCCGGTCGCGGCGGCATTGGGAGCCCGCCGCGGTGACCTCGGCGGTGGGCAAGGTGGCCGAGGCGCTGGGCTACCTGGAGGCCTACATCGGCGAGGACGGCTATGCGGTGGGCGGCCGGCTCAGCCAGGCGGACGGCGCGATCGTCCCGCAGCTGGTGCTGGCGTGCGAGTGGATCCCGCAGGTGTTCGGCGTCACCGACCCGATGGCGGGCCTGCAGAAGCTTGCCGCCTACTGGGCCGCGATCCAGCGCGACCCAATCTGCGCGCGGCTGATCGGCGAAACCCGAGACGCCATCGCCGAGGTGGCGGCGCAGGCCAAGGCGCTGGCGGCCCAAAGATCCTCCCCCCGCGCGGAGCGCGATTGAGGGGGAGGTGTCGCGGCGCGGCAGCGCCGTGACGGAGGGGGTTGCAGCCGCGGCGCCAAGACTAGCCTCCTCGGTGCTCCCGAGCCTTGGCCGGAGTGGGCTTGAACCCCCTCCGTCTCGCGGCTGCGCCGCGAGCCACCTCCCCCTCAATCGGGCTTCGCCCTGGGGGAGGATCTATCAACCCTTGCGCCGGTCCACGGTCTCGACGCTGGGGTTGGCGCGCAGCGCGGCGGCGATGTGGGTGAGGTGGCGGGCGTCGTTGACGTCGACGTCGATGTCGACGTCGAAGAAGTCGGCCTGGCGGTGGTGCATGCGCAGCTGGACGATGTTGCCGCCGGCCTCGCCGATGATGCTGCAGACCTGGCCCAGCACCCCCGGCGCATTGCGGATGGTGGCGATCAGCTTGGCGCGGGCGATGGAGTTGCGCTCCGCCTCCGGCGTCCACTGCAGGTCGCGCCAGACCTCCTCACTGTCCTCGAAGGCCGCCAGCTCCTCGCAGTCGATGGTGTGGACGGTCAGGCCCTTGCCGTCCTCGCGCAGGATGCCGACGATGCGGTCGCCGGGCACCGGCGAGCAGCATTCGCCGAAGTGGATGGTGACGCCCGGCGTCAGGCCGCCGCCGCGGACGTAGAGCCGGGCGGACTTGCCGTCCTCGATGCGGTGGCGCGCCGCGGCAGCCTTGCGCTCGTCGGCCTTGAGCCCTGGGAAGACCGCCTCCAGCACCTGCGGCGGGGCGACCCGGCCGCGGCCGACGGCGTCGAAGAGCTCATCCTCGGTGGCCACCGCGAAGCGGTCGAGGGCGGGCCTGAGCGAGACGTCCTTGCGCGACTTGCCGGCCGCCTCGAAGGTCTGGTCGACGGTGGCGCGGCCGAGCCTGGTGAACTCCTCCTTCTCGGTCTGGCGGATGTGGCGGCGGATGGCGGAACGGGCGCGGCCGGTGACCGTGATCGAGCGCCAGTCGGTGGGCACCACGGGCTTGCCGCCGCGGATCACCTCCACCACGTCGCCGTTCTGCAGGACGGTGCGCAGCGGCTTCAGCTCGCCGTTGATCTTCACCCCGATGGTGGTGTCGCCGATGTCGGTGTGCAGGGCGTAGGCGAAGTCCAGCGGCATGGCGCCGGTGGGCAGGCTGACGAGGCGTCCTTTGGGGGTGAATACGAAGGCCTGGTCGAGGAACATCTCGAGCTTGGCGTGCTCCATCAGCTCCTCGGCGTCGCCACCGTGCTCCAGCACCTGGACGAGGTGGCGCAAGTTGACGAGCGGGTCGCGCCCGCCGGCCGCCTGCTGATGCTCGATGTCGAAGCCGTAGGACTTGTCCTTGTAGCGCCAGTGGGCGGCGACGCCCTCCTCCGCGACCCGGTCCATGGCCTCGGTGCGGATCTGCATCTCGATGCGCATGCCGCGCGGGCCGACGACCGTGGTGTGCAGCGAGCGGTAGTTGTTGCGCTTGGGCGTGGAGATGAAGTCCTTGAACCGCTCGGGGATGCCCGGCCAGGCGCGGTGGATGACGCCCAGCGCGCGGTAGCAGTCGTCCTCGGTGTCGACGATCACCCGAAACGCATAGATGTCGGAGAGTTGCGAGAAGCCGATCGACTTGCGCTGCAGCTTTCGCCAGATCGAATAGGCGTTCTTCTCCCGGCCGAAGACCCGCGCCGGCACGCCGGCGGCCTCCAGCCGGGTGGCGATCTCCCCGGAGACCAGGCTGACCGCCCCGCCCTGCTCGTGGCGCAGGGTCTCCAGGCGCCGGTTGATGGCGTCGCGGGCGACGGGGTTGAGGTGCTCGAAGGCCAGCTCCTCGAGCTCGGTGGTGATCCGGTGGACGCCGATGGAGCGGGCCAGGGGCGCGTAGATGTCCAGGGTTTCGCGGGCGATGCGCTCGCGCTTCGCGGGGCTCGCGATATGCTGCAGGGTACGCATGTTGTGCAGCCGGTCGGCGAGCTTGACCATCAGGACGCGGACATCGCGGCTGATCGCCAGGATGAATTTCCGCAGGTTCTCGGCCTGGCGCAGGTGCTCCGAGGAGAGCTCCAACTTGGAGAGCTTGGTGACGCCTTCCACCAGCTCGCCGATCTCGGCCCCGAACAGCTCGTCGATCTCGGCGCGGGTGACCGGGGTGTCCTCGATGACGTCGTGCAGCAGGGCCGTAACGATGGTGGCGGTGTCGAGCCGGTAGTCGGTGAGGATGCCGGCCACCTCGATCGGGTGGGCGAAATAGGGGTCGCCGGAGGCCCGCTTCTGCGCCCCATGCATGCGCATGGCATAGACATAGGCGCGGTTCAAGAGCGCCTCGTCGGCGGTGGGGTCGTAGGACCGGACCTTCTCGATCAGCTCGAACTGCCGCAGCATCTTCGGCCGCGCGGCCGCGCCCTTCGCGGGGGCCGCGGCCGTTCTGGAATTAGGGGCGCCAGAACTGGAGGCGTCGGTCTTCGGGGCGGCGGGTTGCGCCGCCTGGGTGGTCAGAGGGTCTGCGCCTTCTGGGCTCAGTACCGCTCCTCCTGACCGCCGTCGCGGTCGCTCTGCAGGGCGCGGACCAGCTCCAGCTCGCTCATCTGCATGTGGGTGGGATCGGCCAAGAGGGCCAGGGTCTCGGCCTCTTCCTCGGCCTCCGAACGCTCGTCGACGCGCTGCAGGGTCGAGATCAGGGCCTCGCGCAGCTCCTCGGCGTCCACCACGTCGTCGGCGATCTCGCGCAGGGAGACGACGGGGTTCTTGTCGTTGTCGCGGTCGACCAGGATCTGGGCGCCGGCCGAGATGGCGCGGGCGCGGTGCGACGCCAGCAACACGAGGTTGAAGCGGTTGGGCACCTTTTCGATGCAGTCTTCGACAGTGACGCGAGCCATGGAGTCCTCGGAGCGGGGGAGAACTCACGAAAATAGAGGTTCGCGGCTCATTGTGCAACGCCGCAAAAGCCGCAGGTGCGCGTTCGGCCCCGCGGCGGCCGCGAGGTCTTGAGCCACGGAAAACACGGAAGGAGCACGGAAGGGGCTTGGCCTGATTTCTGTCGATGGGAACGGATCGCGCTCGCGCGATCGCTGAATCCGGCAAGGCTGATGACCCCGCTCTTCCGTGCTCTTCCGTGCTCTTCCGTGCTCTTTCCGTGTTTTCCGTGGTCTTCCTCTTCCTGAAGGCCCGCGGCTCCCCACACGTTCCGTTCACCACAATAGGTTGCAAAGCTTCAACGGATGGGCGTGCAGTATGGCGCTCCTGAGATCTCCCCTGGAGCCTTGATGCCGCCTGCGCCCGCCGCCAAGCCGGACCGTTTCCCCTGGGAGCCGGAGTCCGTCAACCGGGCGAACCTGGTGATGGCGGCGCTGCGCCAGCAGATGCTGCAGCGGGTGCCGACGCGCAGCCCGCAGACCCTCCTGATCGCGGTCGGCGCCCTGGTGGGCTTTGCGGCCCAGAACGCGGCGCTGGAACAGGGCGAACTCTTGACCGCGCGGCGCGACCTGGTGGCGCCGGAGAGCCTGTTGCTCAGGCAGACCCCGGACGGCCAGCGCTACCTGCTGGGGCGCTGGATCAACGCCCCCCTGCTGCTGGGCTACGGCCACGGCTTTCCGCTGCAGCGCTTCGTGATCCAGGCCGCCGCGGCGGCCGGTGTCGGGCGCAGCCAGTTCCCCGACTACTGGGAGCTGGAGCGGCAGGTGGCCAAGGCGGCGGCGGCCGGCGAATTCGGCGCCCTGCAGCCCAGCGAGGGCCGCGAGCGTCTGGCCAGGCCGCAGGACGTGGTGAAGGCGCTCTGGGCGCCGTCGCGGCGCATCTTCCTGGCGCCCATGCCGCTGGAGGTGGCCGAGGAGCCGAAGCTCAGCGTGGCCCACTGGTCGACCGCCCTGGGCGTGGTGGCCTCGCGCCTGATCGCCACCACCGCCGACGCGGTGCCGCCGGCCCTGGCGGCGGACCTGGTCATGGAGTCCGCGATCATCGCCTCCAAGCTCGACCCCGACCTCGTGGACCCCGGCCGCTGGACGCTGGGCCCCGGCCCCCGCGGCCTGCACATCGCCAGGGACGACCGGCAGCACAAGCGCGTGGTGGCCTGAGCATGGCGCCGGGGATCGCATCGCTGATCGGCATCCTGGCGGCGGGCGCGGTGGCGACGCTCGCCACCCTATCGCTACGGCTGTCGCCGAGGGCCCGCCCGTTCGCGGGCGCGTTGGCGGTGCTGGCCCTGATCGCCACGGGCGCCGCGCTCGTGGTCACCGCAATGATCGACGATCCGCCGCGGTGGAGCTCGCGGGCGGCCCCCCTGCTGCTCCTCGTCCTGCCGGCGCTGCTGGCCGGCGCAAGGCTGGTCAAGGCCTGGCGGGCGATGACGCCTGGCCAAGCGCCGTCAGAGTAGGGGCCTCGCGTCCCGTCCCACCGTCGCCGCGGCCGCCAGGTCCGCCGCCGTGCGCCCGCTCACCGGATGGCGCCAGGCCGGCGCGATCTCCGCCAGGGGGCCCATGACGAAGAACCGCTCGCGGGCCCTCGGATGCGGCAGGACGAGGCCGGAGCCGGCGCGGACCTCGCGGCCATGGGCGATCAGGTCGAGGTCGAGGGTGCGCGGGGCGTTGGGCAGGCCTCGTATCCTGCCGAACCACCGCTCGATGGCAAAAAGCGCCTCCAGAACCGCCTCCGGGGGGTCGTTCGTCTCGACAATCACGACGCCGTTGCGATACTCATTTCCTTTCGGATCGGGCCAGGCGGCAGAGCGCCACCAGCGCGACCGGGCCAGAACAGGCAATCCTGCCTGGGGGAAGCGCGAGACGGCCGCATCCAGCAACGCCTCCGACGAGGGATGATCGCCTGGCATATTGGAGCCCAGGGCGACGATCACCGCCTGGTCGAGGGCCGCGCGCGTCGCCGTCCACGACCCCGCCGGCGGTGAAGATTTGGCGTTTGGGAATTTTGCGACGATGACCTTTTACCCCACGGACCGCCTGGCGCTGTTCATCGACGGATCGAATCTCTATTCCGCAGCCAAGGGCCTGGGCTTCGACATCGACTACCGCAAGCTCCTGGAGGAGTTCCGCAAGCGGGGCGTCCTGATCCGCGCCTACTACTACACCGCGCTTGTCGAGGACGAGGAGTACTCGCCGATCCGCCCGCTGGTGGATTGGCTGGACTACAACGGCTACTCGCTGGTCACCAAGGCGGCGCGGCAATACACCGACAGCCAGGGCCGCAAGCGCTGGCGCGGCGACATGGACGTGGAGATCGCCGTCGACATGATGGAGATGGCCGCGGGCGGCGCCGACCACCTGGTGCTGTTCTCGGGGGACGGGGACTTCCGGGCGCTGGTGGAGGCGGTGCAGCGGCGCGGCGCGCGGGTGACCGTGGTCTCGACCGTGAAGTCGCAGCCGCCCATGGCCTCCGACGACCTGCGGCGCCAGGCGGACAACTTCGTCGACCTCGCCGACCTTTCCGAGATCATCGGCCGGCCCTCGCGCCTGCCGCGCTTCATCCAGGAGAGCCGCGGCGAACGGCGCCGCGAGGACGAGCCGGAGGCCGATGCTGAGGCCTGAGGCGGGCGTCGACCCGGAGCCGCCGCGCGACTGCCCGCTCTGCCCGCGGCTGGTGGCCTACCGGGCGGCCAACGCCCAGGCCCACCCCGACTGGTTCAACGGCCCGGCGGCCTCCTTCGGACCCGAGGACGCGCGCCTGCTGGTGGAGGGCCTGGCGCCGGGGCGGACTGGCGCGAACCGCACGGGCCGGCCGTTCACCGGCGACCATGCCGGGGTGCTGCTCTATGCAACGCTGACCAAGCTGGGCTTCGCCCGGGGGCGCTACGACCCGAGTGGCGACGACGACCTGGAGCTGGTGGACTGCATGATCTCCAACGCCGTGCGCTGCGCGCCGCCGGGCAACAAGCCGGAGGGGTCCGAAGAGAGCAATTGCCGTCCGTTCCTGACGGCGCGGATCGCCGCCCTGCCCCGACTGAAGGTGATCGTCACCCTGGGCGACGTCTCCCGGCGCAACGTGCTGAAGGCGCTGGGGCTGAAGGCCTCAGCCGGCCTGCCGGGGCACGGCACGGAGTTCCAGGCGGGGCCTTACGTGGTGCTGAACAGCTACCACTGCTCGCGGCTCAACACGAACACCGGGCGGCTGACGCCGGCGATGTTCGAGGCCGTGTTCGAACGCGCCCGGGCGCTGCTGGACGGCTAGGGCCCGGCGCCCCTCAGGACACCGGGCGCATGGTCAGAGCCTCGATGACGCCGTCGCCGCCCAGCGCCATGCGGAACTCCAGCTTGCCGCCGGCGAAGCTCGCCTCGTAGATGTCCGCGCCGCCCGGTCCGACGCCGCGGAAGGTGAGCGCCTGCAGGGCGCCGAGCTTAGCGAACTGGCCCTGCAGGCCGGGAAGCTGCGCGCGGGTGGCCTGAGCCAGGCCGTCGCCCATCTTCGCATAGTCAGGCTGTCCGGCCGCGATCTCGCCGATCACCCGGCGCATGGCCGCCTCGCTGCCCGGCAACGCGGTCTGGTCGGCGAAGCGCTTGGCGATGGCGGCCTGCTGGCGGACGGCCTGCGCGACATCGATGCGCTTCAGCCGCGTGACGTGGCCGCCCTGGTGCAGCAGGAGGCCGGTGGCCTGACCCTTGTCGTCCAGCTGGAAGTCCAGCGTCGCATTCACCGTCTTGCCGTAGAAGCTGTGCTCGCCTGTGGCGTAGACCATCACCGGCCCCTGGCGGGTCATCCGCGTGCGCAGCCGGTCGCCGTCGCGGTCCACCTGCATGATGGAGGCGGGGTTGAGCTGATAGGCGCCGACGTAGCGGTCCAGCGTCTTGGCGGGGATGGCCACCGCCTTGGGATAGGCCTGGGCGCCCAGGCAGAGGCCGGCGAGGTCGCCGGCGAGCTTGTCCGGCCGCGAACCCGTGAAGTTGGAGAGGGCCACCACCGTCACCCGGTCCTTCGGATAGCGCTGGAAGGAGGTGACGAAGCCGTTGATGCCGCCGTTGTGCCAGATGCGGTCGTGGTCCCACTGGCGGTCGATGACGAAGCCGAAGCCGTAGGCGTGGCCGTAGTCGGTGAACATGGCGGCCTTCGAGGCGGGCTTCAGCACCCTGTCGCCGTAGAGCGCCTGATCCCAGATCAGCATGTCGTCGACGGTGGAATAGAGCGCGCCGGCGGCGAAGGGGGTGCTCATGTCGGTGAAAACGGCGTTTTGCCAGCCGTCGGGCCCGGGGGCATAGCCGGCGGCGCGCTTGGGGATGATCTTCTCGCTTATGTCATAGCCGGTGTCGCGCATGCCCAGCGGGCCGAAGACGTGGGCCTGCAGGTAGTCGGCGTAGGTCTGGCCGGAGACCTTCTCGACGATGGCGCCCAGCAGCACGTAGCCGGTGTTGTCGTAGGCGTAGCGGGAGCCCGGTTCGAAATCGAGCGGCTTGTCGCGGATCAGCTTGATGAGATCGGCCGGCGTCTGTTTCAGTCGCGAGTCCCTGGGGCCGAAGGTCGCCAGGCCGGTATAGGTCGGGATGCCGGAGGTGTGGGTCAGGAGGTGCTTGAGCGTGACCTTGGACCAGCTTGCCGGCGCGTCCGGATAGTATTTGGAGACCAGGTCGTCGACGGAGAGCTTGCCCTGCTCGGCCAGTTGCAGGATCGCCGTGGCGGTGAATTCCTTGGTGATCGAGCCCAGGCGGAACTTGGTGTCCGGCGTGTTGGCGACGTTCCACTCGCGGTTGGCGAGGCCCATGGCCTCGCGCAGCACCGGCTTGCCGTTGACCGCCACCAGCACCGCGCCGCTGAAGGCCTCCTCGGAGCCGAAAGCCTTCAGGGTCTCGCTTGCCTGCCGTTGGAAATCCGCCGCCGGACAGGCCGGCCCCGCCGCCAGCGCCGGCGTCGCGGCCAGGAGGCCCATGGCTCCGATGGTGTTCGCCAGTCCGCGCATGCGGTCCCCCTGTGGTCTCAAACAAGCTCAGCCAGGAAACCGGCGTTTTCGCGGCGCGTCCAGGGGCGTCACGGCGCTGGCGGTGGCGAGCCGGCGGGCCTAGTCTGACCCCCTTACGGTCGGGGGACCTAAGGATGATCTTCGAGCAGGTGGCCACCGGAGGATGCCAGTCCTACCTGGTGGGATGCGAGGCCACGCGGGCGGCGGTGCTCATCGACCCGGAGCTGAGCCGCATCGACCGCTACCTGGGCTACTGCGCCCAGCACGGCCTGTCGGTGAAATACGTGGCGGACACCCACACCCACGCCGACCACTTCTCCGCCAGCCGCGAGATCGGCCGGGCGCTGGGGGCCCCGGTGGTGATGCATCGGCTGGCGCCGGCGCCCTATGCGGAGCTCAGGCTGGACGACGGCGACATGCTGATCGTGGGCGAGCTGCGGCTGAAGGCGCTGCACACGCCGGGCCACACGCGGGACTCCATGAGCCTGGTCATGGACGACCGGGTGTTCACCGGCGACGCCCTCTTGATCGGCGGCACCGGCCGCACCGACCTCCCCACCGGCGACCCGCACCAGCTCTACGAGAGCCTCTTCGAGCGGCTCTTGAAGCTGCCGCCGGACACCAAGGTCTTCCCGGCGCACGACTACAAGGGCCGCAGCCACTCCACCATCGGCGCCGAGATCGCCGAGAACCCCCGCCTGCAGAAGACCGACCGCGCGGAGTTCGTGGCCATGATGCAGGCGCTGGACCTGGCCGCGCCGACCCACCTGACCGAGGCCCTGCGCACCAACATGAGCGGCGGCAAGACGGTGGCGCAGCTGCTGGCGGAGGCGGCGGCCAAGGTGCCTTTCATGTCGCTGGCCGAGCTGGCCGACCGACTGGGGGGTAACCGCCGCGACCTGGTGGTCCTCGACCTGCGCGAGAAGGACGCCTTCGACGCGGGCCATGTGCCGGGCGCCGTGCACCTGCCCCGCGGCCAGCTGGAGCTGCGGGTCAACAGCGAGCTGCCGGACCCGACGGTGCGGATCCTCACCTGCTGCGAGTTCGGCAAGATCTCGACGCTCGCGGCCGCCACCCTGCGGGAGCTGGGCTATGGCCGCGCCGTGGCGCTGGACGGCGGCATGAAGGCCTGGCGCGAGGCGGAGTATCCGGTGGAGGCCTGATGGCCCTCGCCTCGCGGAGAGGGCGCCGCTAGGGTCCCGCCACCCTTGTGCTTAGTGGATTCGCCTGCCTTGAAACCCCGGACCCTGTTCGCCGCCGGCGCGTTCGCCGCGCTCGCCTCCACCGCCGCGCTCGCCGCCCCGCCCGCCGCCAATCCGGCGCTGCACGACAAGGCGCTGGACCTGCTGAAGAAGAGCGTCGCCTTCCGCACCGTCATCCCCGGCGACCAGGTCCCGAAGTACGCGGAATACCTGAAGGGCGTGCTCGTGCACGACGGCTTCAGGCCGGAAGACATCGTGATCACGCCGGTGGCCGGCAGCGCGACGCTTACCGCCCGCTACCCGGGGACCGACCGCACGAAGAAGCCGCTGCTGATCATCGACCACATGGACGTCGTCGAGGCCAAGGCCGCCGACTGGACGCGGGACCCGTTCACCCCGGTGGTGGAGAACGGCTACGTCTTCGGGCGCGGCGCGGTGGACGACAAGTTCGACCTCTCCATCGTGGTCACCGTGCTGGGCGACCTGAAGCGCCAGGGCTGGAAGCCGGGCCGCGACGTGATCCTGGCGCTCTCCGGCGACGAAGAGACCCTGATGCAGACCGCCCGGAAACTGGCGCAGGACTTCAAGGGCGTCGAACTGGTGCTGAACGGCGACGGCGGCGGCGGCCTCCTGAGCGAAGACGGAAAGCCGCTGCTCTACGGCCTGCAGGGCGCGGAGAAGACCTATGCCGACTTCTCCATCGAGGTGACCAATCCGGGCGGCCACTCCAGCCGGCCCGGCAAGACCAACGCCATCTACCAGCTGTCCCAAGACCTCGGCCGGCTGGCCGCCTACGAATTCCCGGCCATGCGCAGCGACCTCACCGACGCCTTCTTCAAGGCCACCGCCGACCAGATTCCCGGCGCAGCCGGCGAGGCCGTGCGGCGCTATGTGGCCAACCCGAACGACCCGGCCGCCGTGGAGGCGCTTTCCGCCGATCCCGACTACGTCGGCCAGCTTCGCACCACCTGTGTGGCGACCATGATCGAGGGCGGGCACGCCACCAACGCCCTGCCGCAGAAGGTCACGGCCAACGTCAACTGCCGGATCTTCCCCGGGACCTCGTCGGAATCGGTGCGCCAGACTCTCGTCCAGGTGATCGCCGACCCCGGCGCCAAGGTGACGCGAAAGAACGACGGCTCCATCGACGCGCCCGCCTCGCCGCTGCGGCCCGACGTGGTGGCGGCGGTGACCAAGGCGGTGCACGCCCGCTTCCCCGGCCTGCCCATCGTGCCGTCCATGGCGGCCGGCGCGAGCGACAGCATGTTCTTCCGGGCCCTGGGGATCCCGGCCTACGGCGTCTCAGGCCTGTTCATGAAGTCGTCGGACGACTTTTCCCACGGCCTCAACGAGCGCGCGCCGATCGCCGCCATCGACGGCGACCTAGCCCACTGGGAGAGCCTGCTGAAGGATCTTGCGAAGTAGATCAGCGCCAGTAGTGGTAGCGCCAGATCGGGCTGAAGCCGGCGCGGCGGTAGAGACGGCGCGCGGGGTTGGCTTCCTCAACCTGCAGGAAGACGTCCTGGACGCCGCGGGCCTGGGCGGCGGCGCCGAGGGTTGCGAGCACGCGGGCGGCGAAGCCCTTGCCGCGGTGGGCCGGGGCCGTGCGCATGCCGTGCACGCCCGCCCAGCGCTGGCCGAAGCTCATCACCCCCACCGCCTGGATCTCCGCGCCTTCCCCGGCCGCGGCGTAGACCGCGTCGGGCGAACGCTTCAGCGCCGCGATCCGCTGGGCGTCGGCGTCGGCGTCGAAACCCTCCCCCAGGAAGACCGTAGCCCAGGCCTCGCCGGGCTCGGAGAACAGCATGGCCGGGCCGTCGGAGAGCCTGGCCATTGCGCCGGAGGAGCCGGTCTTGAAGATCGTCGGCTGCTGGGGGGCGAGGGCCCGGCGCGCGA
>Ga0207695_10002219_pt1 | contig 29206 bp, 27 predicted proteins | sample KBSC54metaG_FD_184354 | JGI IMG/M metagenome (GOLD analysis project Ga0207695, IMG submission 184354) | Corn rhizosphere microbial communities from Kellogg Biological Station, Michigan, USA - KBS C5-4 metaG (SPAdes) (version 2) | ecosystem: Host-associated > Plants > Roots > Rhizosphere > Soil...
TCCGAAACGAGGGTATAGCGCCACTGTCCTGGCCAAGGACTGCCTCCATCGAGTCCTCATTCTACACCATCGATACATAACGGATCCTTCTTTATCTTTGCGACAACACTCTTCATAGATACCTGCGAAAAGCGCGGAGAAAAACGCATGGGAGAAGTGGTTCCAGGTACAGTTTGCGGAGAGAGTTTTTCAGGGTGGTGGCGGAATCGAAGTCTGCCGGGGGTAGGGATGATCCCATTGATGATAGGTGCGTCAAGAAACCCATTCGCCCAATTCTCAGGTTCGTTTCTTCATTTTCAGTTTTTCGGGGGATGGAGGAAGAGAAAGGATGAACGTGCGAAGGGGTGCGTGGTTGGCGGGGTTGATGACGGTCGACATAGCGTTTGGACTCCTTTCCGCGGGCGTGAGTATCGCCTGCTGATAGGCGGGAGGAACGGGGATTCGGGGTGGATTGGGGAAGGCTCTGCTTCTGTTGGCAATATTTTGAGGAAAGGGCGGTGATTGGTTTAGCCGCAAATGAACGCGAGTTTACGCGAATCAAGGAAAGGAGGGGCTGAAGGGTGCGGGTAATGCCGGGTTCTTCCTACGCCACCTCAACAATAGCCGCTGTAGAGTTTGGCTGGGGAATGGGTTCTCCATCCTCATGCATCCCGTGGAGATGAAATGCGATGGCTTCCTCCATATTGCGCCTGGTTTGTTCAACCGTAGGGCCGGTGGTGATGCAACCGGGTAGATCGGGTGCGTACGCCGAATAGTTGTCTCCAGCCTTTTCGATAATGATGGTGTAACGCAACACGTTTACTCCTTTTCTTTCAGAAGTGTTTGAAAAGTGTCATGCGGGTGCGAGTCGATTGAGCATGAGATGCGTGGCGGCAATGTCGAGCAGAGTCTCGGACGTTTTGCACCCTAAACTCGTAGTCCTTGCTGAATCGACGGTTACGCCCGAGCCATGCGAAGGTGCGCTCCACAATCCACGTGAGCCCGGTGATCCTGAAAGCACGCTGCCCACGTTTTGTGATCTGCAGCTTCCAACCAGCCTCATGCATCAGCTCGCGGGCAAGTTTTCGGCTTTCATGACCGGCATCTGCGATCACGGTATCGATTCTCGGAAACAGAAGGGGCAGGCTGGCGAGCAAACGAGCGCCCGCGCGTCGGTCAGACGTGTTGGCTGGTTCCACTCGATTGGCAATCATCAAGCCGATTGTATCCACCAGAATATGGCGCTTGCGCCCTTTCACGCGCTTGTATCCGTCGAAGCCGCGTGTGCCACTACCCGACAACTTGACGCCCAACGGACGAGGTTCCAGTTGACGCGTGATCCGGCGTCAAATGCCCGGAAGTCTGTTGGAGCCAAGACCTTTTTTCTTGAGCTCCCTTGTCAACCAGGCCTTTGCCAGTTTCCAATCGCGCATCACGGTCTGAGGGGAAACTGCCAAAACCACGGCGGTTTCATCGACGCTCATCGCGCCGAAGAAGCGCAATTCGATTACCCGCGCTTTTCGGGCGTCGATCCGGACTAAATCTTCCAAAGCCTCATGGATCGCGACCAGTTCACCGTCCCGACGCGACGACAGATCCGGAATCTGGTCGAGATCGGGAGCGCTGCTGTGTTCCTCGCGTTGTAGATCTCCTCCCCTCTTAGACGAAAGACGGGCTCGCGCCGCGTCGACCAGGATCCGGCGCATCATCTGCGAAGCCACGGCAAAAAAGTGCGCGCGATCCTTCCAGTCAGTCACCTGGACATTTACCAGCCGCAAGAATGCCTCGTGGACGAGAGCCGTGGATTCGAGCGTGTTGTCGGGGCGTTCTTTCCGCATGTGCCGTCGCGCGGCGCGACGAAGGTCGTTGTAAATGCGGGGAATTAGCTGCGCCAGGGCGTCGGCATCACCGCCGGCCCATGCCCTCAACAGGCCAGTGATCTCTCTCGACACCTCCGGCTGCATTGCTGCCCTCCAGAAATACTTCACCGCTATTGTAGTTTCTTCATTGCATTTCTCGCTTACCCACGCGAGAACAGAACCGGTAGCGATTTGCATTTCGCTTTCCGGTGTTCTCCAGAAGGCGAGACATGACTACAAGACTCTGCATTACACTCAACATGCTGCTTTGCTGCTCTGTTTACGGACAGGGCAACGCAGTGACTGACTGGGCAACCATCGTCCAGCCCGCGGTTAACACACCCCCGCGGCTTCCAGGCATACAGTTCATACTTCAAGCGACGATCCAACTCGCTGTGTACGACGCAGTGGTGGCCATTCAAGGCGGTTACGAGTCGTTTACGCCACCTATGCACGCCCCGGGCGGCGCGGACGTGCGTGCGGCCGTCGCTACGGCAGCGTACGTCACTGCCCGTGCGCGCGTCGACCCGTCGCAATATGCCTACCTCGATACGCAGTACGCGGCCTATATGGCGGCTATTCCCGGCGGCGCCGCAAAGGACGACGGCGTGCAAGTTGGCCAGAACGCCGCAAAAGCCATAATCAAGCTGCGGGCTGATGACGGCGTCGATAATGTTGTCCTGTACCAGTGCAGCTCGAATCCGCCACCGCCCGGCGAATTCGAGCCGAATGGCGGTTGCCAAACCCAGCCGGCCGGCGCGAATGTCGGCCAGATCCGGCCGTTCACATTCGAGGATGCCAGCCGGTTTCGACCCGACGGTCCGGACCCGATGACCTCCAGCGCGTATGTCGAGGATTTTACTGAGACGCGCGACTATGGCCGGAAGGACAGCACAATTCGCAGCGCTGAGCAGACTGACATCGCGTACTTCTGGCAGGCTGCGAACACGCACCCGGCGATCGTGAACCTCGCCGTAACTCGGGGCCTGAACGTTCGCGACGCCGCCCGTTACTTCGCAATGGTGTACACCTCCGCCTCCGACTCGAATATCGCAGGCTTCGAGGCGAAGTACTTCTACCGGTCCTGGCGACCCCGGACGGCGATTCCCCGCGCGGACACGGACGGCAATCCCGACACGGACCCCGATCCGACATGGACTCCACTGATATCCGTGAACCATCCGGAGTACCCTTCGGCGCATTCCTTTTCTTCAACGGCTTTAACGGACGCTGTGGCAAGGTTCTTCGGCACGACTAAAGTTCCGTGGACCTTCACGGCGAGCCGGACCGCAATACCTGAGCTGGTCAAAACCGAGCGTACCTACCAGGACGTGAACAGCCTCATGCGCGAGATCTATGACGCGCGTGTCTGGGCCGGTTTGCATTGGAGACACTCGATGCTGAATGGCGCACAGATCGGCCGGAAAGTCGCCAAGCACGTATGTGACAACTTCTTCCGGCCCGTGCAGTAGGTTCGGAAACACCAGGCCGGAGCCGCTGAATGGCGACTCCGGTCCTGCCCGCCGCCTGCTAATCGGCGACGATCCGCGTCGGTTGCTGATGTCCCCGGCCAGCGGTATCCTGGGAGACACCAAGGGAGCGCAGTGAACCCTGAGAGGTGGCGGCAGGTCGAAGAACTTTATCACGCTGCGCTCGATCAACACCCAGCGCAGCGCAGCACGTTTCTTGCCGGACGTGCGGTGAGCGAAGAAGTGCGCCGCGAGGTGATCTCCCTCCTTAACCAGAGCGACTCCGGTGAGAGAATGCTGAACGGTCCCGCATGGGATCGCGGCAGCGATCGAGACGATACCGCGCAGGACGACCGGCTGAAGCTATATCCCGGACTGCAAATTGCGCCCTACATTCTCGAGGCGCGTCTGGGAGCCGGCGGCATGGGTGTGGTCTACAGCGCACGGGATACGAAGCTGAATCGTCTTGTTGCGATCAAGTTCCTATCCGATGAATTGCGAGGCGCGACTGCCCGGGCGCGGTTTCAGCGCGAGGCACGACTCGCTTCGGCCCTCAACCATCCCCACATATTGACCGTCTACGACGCAGGCGAGTTCGAGGGCCGTGATTACCTGGTCACCGAAATCGTCGATGGCGGCACGCTGCGGGAATGGTCACAAGCGAAGCGACTGTGGCGAGAGGTTATCGAGCTTCTGGTGAATGTGGCGGACGCTCTGGCGGCCGCGCATGCGGCAGGAATTCTGCATCGGGATATCAAGCCCGAGAACATCCTGGTCTCGAGGAACGGGTACGCTAAGCTGGCGGATTTCGGCCTCGCCAGGCTGTTCGAGAATGCTCCGCCGCAGCACGGCTTCCCCGGAGGTGAAACATGCACATTGCCCGGAGCCATTCTCGGCACGCGCGCGTATATGTCGCCCGAGCAAATGACCGGCGAAGCCCTGGACGCCAGGAGCGATATATTTTCGTTTGGCGTCGTGCTGTACGAGATGCTCACCGGCCGGCGGCCATTTACCGGAGGGGCCGGTTTCGAAAGCGGCGAGAGGGTCGTCCAGGGTCCACCCGATCCACTCCCGGCTCATCTGCCTGATGTTCTCCGTACGGCTGTAGAGAAAGCGCTGGAGAAGGACCCGAACGACCGTTACCAATCGACGCGCGAGCTGGTGGTGGACCTGAAGCGGGCGTTGCGCTCGCGTTCAGGCGGGGACATCCAGGAGCAGGGGTCCGGTAAGATTCCCCCACGGCGCCGCCGCGTGATGAGGGTGGTCGTGGCTGCAGTCGCTGCAATCGCCGTCGGAGAGCTCTGGTTTGTCTGGCAGAGGGATTACTTCTGGCGTAATCCACTCGCGGATGCAAGGATCGAGCGCGTAACGGATTTCGAGGGCGACGAACAAGACGCTGCGATCTCCCCGGACGGCAAGTTCATGTCATTTATCTCGAATCGCGACGGCCGCTTCGATGTGTGGGCGAGCCTTATCGGTAGCGGCGAGTTTGTAAACATAACCAAAGGCGCATTCCTGACACTGGATCCTTCTCCGATTCGAAGGCTCTCTTTTACGACTAATAGCGCGCATCTCTGGTTTGTTGAGGGCTATGGCGCCGGACCCTATCAGGGCTGGATGGCTCCCGTGATGGGCGGAACTCCGCACGCCTTTGTAGCCGGAGCCATGGAAGTCGCCTGGTCCGCCGACGGAAGCCGGATGGTCTGGCACACCGCCGGCGCCGGCGACCCTCTCTTCATCGCAGACGCGAATGGAAGCAATCCCAGGCAGATTTACGTAGAAACGGCCGGCGGCCATTGTCACCACCTCACCTGGTCTCCGGACGGCCGGTTCATCTATTTCGTGAAAGGCATTCCGACCTCCGATGAGATGGATATCTGGCGGATACGCGCGTCCGAGAGCTCGCCGCCTGCGCGCCCCGAGCGGATCACTTCCCATAACGCTCGAGTCGCATATCCGGCATGGCTCGACGGGCGCACGCTGATCTACTCAGCCCCGGCTGAAAATGGTTCCGGCGAGTCACTGTACACTATTGATGTCGAGCGCCGGATTGCGCATCGGGTCAGCTCCGGAATCTCGGAACAGTATCTCTCCGTCTCCGCAAGTTCAACGAGCCCGCGGCAGGTCATCTGCACGGTTGCTAATCCGACCGTGAACCTCTGGACGGTTCCTGTTTCAGACCGCCAGCAGACCGAGAGTGAGGCCAGCCGTTTTCCCGTAATGAACGCGCGCGCCCTGGCGCCCAGAATGGCATCCGGCTACTCGTTATTTCTTTCTTCCCGCGGTGGTGGTGACGGGATCTGGAAGCGCGAGGACGGCGGCGCCACAAGGGAACTATGGAAAGGCGTCGACGGAAGCGTGATTGCCCCGCCGGCAGTATCGCCCGATGGCGCCCAGATCTGTTTCTCCTACTGGAGGAAGGGGCACGCCGGACTTTACCTGATGGACGCGAATGGGACGAACATCCGTCCACTGGCGCCGGCGCTGGACGTGAGGAGCGCCGTCTCCTGGTCGCCGGATGGCAAGACGATCGCTGCCGCCGCGACTCTCGAACAGGGCACGCGAGTCTTCCTCATTCCTGTCGATGGTGGCGCCCCGAACCGCTTGCTGGACACCGCTTCCTATAACCCTGTCTGGTCTCCTGACGGCGAATTCATCGTCTACTCCGAACCGGTGAGCGGTTCGAATATGTTGGTGAAAGGTGTCACTCGGACGAGGGCTGCCGTTCCGATGCCGCGGATTGTGGTCCCGTATACAACGGGAACTCCATACCGCTTCGTGCCCGGCCGCAGGGTGCTCATATTCCTTAAGGACATGATGTCTTTCCGCGATCGGAATTTCTACTGGATGGATCTGGAGACCGGCCGCGAGCGCCAACTTACACACCTCAAACCAGGCGTCGTGATCCAGAGTTTCGACGTTACCTTGGACGGACAGCAGATTGTTTTTGACCGGCACAAGGAAAATGCCGACGTTGTCCTGATCAATCTGCCCCGCTGAGCCGTCACCAATAGAACTTCAGCCCAAACTGGATCGATCGCGCCGGCAACGCCTGGAAAACCTGACCAAACGTCGGATCACCGAAAATCACGCGTGGTTGGTAGAAAGAGGTCCGGTTAAACAGATTGAAGAACTCGGTTCGAAATTGCAGACGGGAGTGCTCGATCCACGGAAGATTCCAGTACTTCTGCGCCGTAAAATCGAAGTTGTTTACGCCATGCGTTCGCAGACCGGAGGAGGTTCGCGGAGCGTTCCCGAAAGTGAAGGCCGCCGGTTGGGCGAAAGCTGCGGTGTCGAACCACCGGGCTGCCGTGGGGTCATCCAGGGTCGGGTTTCTGAGAACGTTCGGACGCTGGTATCCGCCGAGCGAGTTCGAGTTGTTGTTGAGGGCGCCGACAGAGAGCGGGTAACCCGACTTAAAAGTGCTGATCCCGGCAATCTGCCACCCGCCCAGAATCGCCTCCCCGAAATGACCGCCGGATGGCAACTTGCGGCCCCTCCCCACCGGCAGTTCGTAAATGTAGCTGACGACGAGGCTGCGCGGAATGTCGTTGTTCATCACCGACTTCTCCGGCGAGATGTCGTAATAGTTTCTCATCCTGCCGGCTTGCGGGTTCTGGCTCACCGCGCCCTCGGGGCCTTCCGTGTTGGTCAGATATTTCGAAGCGGTGAAGGAAATCTGGAACTGCAATCCGCGGCTAAAGCGGCGGTTGGCCGCAAATGTGAAGGCGTTGTAATTGCTCATGCCGGCAGGAGCCTGGATGGCGATGACCTGATCGTACTGCGGGAACGGCCGCAGCAGTTGCGCAAGAGGCACGGTGGGGCCGGCCAGAGGCCCGGTTCGGACTGCACCGAAGAAAGGATTGGGAACCGTTTCCAGCAGCGCGTTCCCAAGGCTGAGCAGCTCCGGACGCAACGTATTCTGGTAAAAACCGGTCCCTTCGAATGGGACGAAGTTGAGCCGCGCTCCGCCGCCGAAGAGCAGTTTCACCCCGTGATTGCCCACGTAGTTCGCTTCGAGCATTGTTGCGGAATCCAACTGGTATTGGAGACCGAACATCCACTGTTCCACGTAAGGTGTCGGCCGATGCCTCTCGACGACGGTGATCGACTGGCCGAGAGCCGTGCGGTCGCCTAAGGTCTTGCCCGTGGGTAACAGAAGTCCGTTCGGAAAAGGATTCCGAAGCAGATCCTGCGGAGTGACGCTGTTGTCCAGGGTGCCGACGTAAGGCGTGTCCTGGGTAAATCCAGCGAGAAGAAGTCCCCAGCGGTCACCCGCACCCATTTCTATCGCCGGCATGAAGAACATTCCGAATCCGGCGCGCGCAACAAGTCTGTTGAAGGGCGACCACGCCAAACCAATGCGAGGCGCCACGTTTGTATACTGCGGATCGTAAACGCCCCGCGGATTGCCGCCTCCCGTGTGCCGCAACCCTCCCATCACTTCGCGCCCCACGAGGTCGCTGATCGAGTTACGTTCCAGCGTCCAATAGGTAAGTCTGTCGAAGCGTTCGGTGGGAGCAGTCTGAAAGTCGTAGCGGATACCAAGATTCACGGTCAGATTGCGGCGCAGCTTGAAGTCATCGTTGAAATACCAGCCCACGAAGGATTTTTGGAGGGCCGCATCCGTGGGGTAGGTTATCCCCCCGCCCGAGCCGGTGCCCAGCAGCAGCGATGCGATCGCTGAGCCGCTTAATCCGCTGGGCTGATTTGGATCGGGTCCCTGAGTGAAGCGCCGTTCGAAATCAAAGCGGGCCTGGGCAGTGCTGGAACTGTTCTGGCGGAAGTCGATTGCCATGAAACCGTACGCGAGGGTATGGCTTTTGTGGATAGTGGTGAAATCGAGGGCAAGAGTGCGCGCCTCGCGCGCGGTTCGCTGTAACACTCCCGATTCACCCAAACCGCGCGGCAACCCTTGCACTGAGACGCGTGGGAAGGCGGCCGGCCCGCCAAACGCATCGAGCGCGGCGGGTAGCCCAACGCTCGAGGGTTGGAAGGGAACCGACTGGGGCTGGATGTGCTCCACCCAGCGACCCCAGCCGAGCGTAACGTTCATCAAGAACCTGGGCGTCAGCGTGAGATGGTAACCGAACCCGATGTCCCAGCGCGGGTTAGACTCGAATTGCCCGGGGCCGGCCGGATTCTCCACGCCAAATCCCGGCGCCGTGCCTTGGATCGCCTGGCGTTTCTGCGACCAGCGCGCGAACACTCGCTGCTTCTCCGATACGTTGTGATCGACTCGGATCGTGTACTGGTCGCCGGTGAAAGGAGCGGGCATCGCGCCCGCGAAGTTCTGCTGGCCGGTCGGAGCGATGCCTGGTCGATTCGGGAGTGGAAAGAACGCCAGGAGCCGGCGGGCCACCGGGTCCATCTTCTCCTGTGGGATGCGGTTGTCTGGAAACGGATTTCGAACCAACTCCCGACCCTGCCGCCGGGTGCTGAACGGGTCGTAGATCGTGACTGGGGTGCCGTCACCGTTGAAGGTGCGCGAGAAATCGCCTTGCCGTTCCGCGACTGTCGGCATCGTGAGCGTAATGGGCACGGGGGTCTGCTGCCGCAAACCTTCGTAGGAACCGAAAATAAACGTCCGGTCACGCTGTTCGTAAAACCCCGGTAACGATAGAGGCCCGCCTAAGTTGAAGCCAAACTGATTGCGTTTCACCAGCGGACGCTCGACGGCGTCCCGATTAGAGAACCAGTTGTTGGCATCGAAATGACCGTTCCGTAGAAACTCGAACAGCCCTCCATGAAAAGCGGCAGTGCCCGATTTTGTGACGGCATTGACCGCGTTTCCCATGCTCCAGCCATATTGCGGCGAGAAAGTACTTGTTTGAACCTTGAGCTCCTGCAACTCGTCAACGGAAGGCACGAACAAAAGCCCGCCCCAGTCGCCGGCGCCGGCCCAATGACCATCCAGCAGCAACGCCGTCGCGCCCATTCGACTGCCGCCAAAGTTAAATGCAGAACCCTCCTGGTCCCGGCCAAATTGGCGGCAAAGTCAAGTGAAGCCCTGGTACTCGTGGCCGTTGTTTGCACTGGAATTCAACATCACCAGGCTGAAGACATTACGGAGGTTCAAAGGAAGCTCTGTCACCTGGCTGGTGCTGACCTCCCAGCCGATGTTGGCGTTGCCGGCATTCAGCAGAGGAGCATCCGCTGTGACCTCGATGACCTGGCTTATCGCGCCAACTTCGAGCTTGGGATCAAGATCGGAGGACTGGCCAACAGCCATTACGATGTTCAGGTTGAGGTAAGTCTTGAAACCCTGCTTTTCGACTCTCAGTTGGTATCGGCCCGGAGGAATTGAGGCGAATACATAGTGACCGTCTGCGCCGGTGAGCCACTGCCGCGTAAAGCCAACCTGCGGACCCGAGAGTGTAACCCTTGCCCCAGGAACTGCCGCTTCAGCATCGTCGAGCACCATTCCGGTCAAACGCGCACTGACCGCTTCACCCTGGGCCCAGATGCATGCTGAAGCTGCCAGGAAGAGCATGCCGATCCTCGCCGCTCTAGCGAACACTAAAGACCTCCCTCGCATCCCATGCGCGGCCGTGCATGGCCGCCTGGTTCCCCGTCCGGCCGCCTCGCTATTTTTCTCACCTACTCTACATCAGATCCAAACCGATCGCAGAACGAAATGACGATCTTCCCACCTCTCCCAGGTAAGCGGAAACGCGATTGAGAAACTACCATGGAAATCAAAATATTTTGAAGTCGGCGTTCATGGTTTGGCGGTCGCTGCACAGCACATCGATTCTCTCGTGCGCGGGCACTATGCACTCCTTGAGAATCATCTGTCGAATAAGAAAGTCATGCAAGGTAAACTGTGGCCAACAGCAGATGGTATTCCAGTTCGCTGGCGGATCCCAGTCGCTCACTGAGGCGATAACTCGCAAATTGCAGGGCGGGTTAGACAAATCGGCGGGGCTCAATTGTCTTATCATTGAAACCCTTGAGCGGATGGACACAGAGTCGAAGTGAGGTGGAGGCGTGGTATCACCAACATGGAGCTGCTCTGCTGTTATTCGGTATAGCACTGACCGGCGATCCCGGGCGCTCCCAGGATGCGCTGCACCAGGTGTTCCTCCGTCTGCTGGATCAGCGGAGAGTCGAACCGGTCGCCGATATCCGGACCTATTTATTCACGGCCCTGCGCAACTCGATCCTGAATGAAGTCAAGCGCCGCAGCCGGGATGTTCCGATGGATGCCGAGGAGACGGCGCTGTTTGAATCCCCCAACCGGGATTATGTAGAAGAGCTCAGCTTGCGACGGGCGCTGGCCAAACTGCCGGATGACCAACGACAGGTTACGGTGTTGCATATCTGGGGCGGGTTGACGTTTGCGCAAACGGCCGAGGTCCTGGGAATTAACGCCAACACCGCGGCGGCGCGATACCGCTACGCCCTGACCAAGCTGCGGGAAAGTCTGTCGGCCAGGCGAGAGGAGGATGTCCATGCACGACCCGATGGATGACGATCATCAGCTCGAGCTGTATTTGAAGAGATTTCGTCCGCTGCCTCCGGAACCACTGCTGCTGCCATTGCCACTGCCGCAACGCGAAGGGCCGTGGAGTGTGTTTGCACTGCGCGCCGGGGCGGTGGCATGGGCAGTAGCGACCACGGTGCTGGTGCTGCTTCTGATTCCGCAATTCCGGCATGTACCGGCAACCCCAGTGGGGGCGGAACCGATCACCGCGGGCAAAGCCAACGCGATGCTGGTCCATGCCGCGTCGTGGAAAGAGATGATCGACGATGCCGGATTCGCGTTCCGGCCGCCGGTAAAACGCATGGAGCCGGGCCGGCAGAGCGCCCTCGAATTCTTAAGCCAGGAGGAACTTTCAAAATGATTACCTATCGACGATTCCCTACCATTGCTTTTGCAATCCTAACGGCGCTTTCCTCCACGGTGGTGGCGCAGCAGGCGAGTCAGATGCCGGGCGACAATGCGGCGCTGCGGTATTGGTCCGCCTTCGCGCAGATGCAGGATTCCACGGTCACCGCGGAACAAGCCAAGGGGCTGCAGGCGATCCTGGACGGCGTTGCGCCTTATTCCGATGTGAACTATCGGGAGCTGGTCGAGCGGAATCGCCGCGCCGTGGAAACGCTGCAACGAGGCACGACACTGCCGCGGTGCGATTGGGGGGTGGAGTATCAACTGGGGCCCGAGGCCCCGGTCGATTATGTGCGCAGGGCGCTGGCGCTGGGGCGCTTGAACGTTCTCTATGCCTACCGCCAGCTGGCGTCCGGCAACCGGAGCGGAGGAATGCGGACGCTGGCGGGCGGCATCCGTTTCTCGCATGACGTGGCCGGCGGCGGAACCCTGATTGCGGGTGTGGCGGCGAAGACTTTGATGGTGGCGCACCTGCGGGCGGTGGATTTCGCGGCGCGGACGCAAGCGCTCGCGTCCGAGGAGAAGACGCTGCTCTCCGCCCAGCTCGATCAGATTGGGCCGGAAGGAGTTGACTGGCACGCGACGATGCAGCGGGAATTCGAAGTTCTGGAGCGGTCAGGAGCCAGGGTCCCCGCCAGCTTAGTGGAACTCTATGGCAAGACCGTGCAGGATGCGGCGCAGCTTCCCCAACTGCAGCAGGCGATTGCGGGAGCGCCGCAGGCGGTCGCGAGTGTAATCCCCAGGCCGCAACGGGTGCTCGAGCAAAAGCGGGAACTCAACGAGAGGCTGCGGGAGTTTCGCGCCATGCTTCGGTAGGAGAGCAGAAGCTCGAGAAGGAGTTCTGGCCGCAAATGAACGCAAATTCATGCGGAAGAAAAGCACGAACTCCTTATCGGCGTGAGCGGTGTTCCAGGCGGCAGCTCCCCGCCGCATTCCCACGCTCCTGTTATGGCGGCATTCATCTGGCGCATGAGCTGCGCGGCTTCAGCTGAGATGGTCGGCGGAATGCGGTATTTCCTTTAGGCCGGAGAGCGGCGGAAGCGGTGACTCCACTGGCCGGCACGCGATCAGTTGGTTTCCATCTTGCCGTCCTGGCTCGTTGCCGGGTGAAGGAGTGAGTAATGATGGGCCGCGACGGAGGTGGCGAGGTAGGTATTGGTGGAGGGCGGGCCGAAGTTGCGCTCCTTGGTAGTGAGGGTGAGGGGATGGCGCCAGGTGCCGTCACGGTCCTTATTGATTTTCTGGGTGGAGCCGTAGCTCAGGCCGAGCCGGTCGAGATAGTCGGCGCAGACCAGACAGGCGCCCTGGCTGGAACCGAACGTCAGGTGATCGGTGAAACGCGTCCTCACTTTTTTCCGCCAGTCGTTGTATTTCTTCTCATCCTGGCCGGAGGGAGGCTTGAGGGCATCCTCGGGTGCGGCCCCGCGCAATTCCTTGATGACCAGGAAACGGATCAGGCGGGATTCGCCATGCAGTCCGGATTTTTCGATGCCGGAAATAAACAGCTCGGCATCCTGGACGACCTTGACCGCGTAGATGTCGTCGGCGTAGTCATCGTAGTCGTCCTGTTCCGCCGGCTTGATGCTGGATCGCAGGTTCTGCAGGAAGGCCAGGAAACCATCGTCGCGATAAACCTTCTTGTGGCCTCCCACGACATTGGTCTTATAGGACTTGAGTACCGCGGAGTAGTCACTGATGGTCTGACTGGTGATGTACAGGGTACTGGTGGCGTCGTAGTAGGCGACGGTAGTGGTGCTCTGGTTGTCGTAGCCGGCGCCTTTGTGCAGGGCGCCGGCTACGATTTCAAGGAAACCGGCGAGGTTCATCTGGTCCTCCGGAACGGGCGTGATGGCGATGTCGGTGACATGAGAATCTCCTTCGTCATGCAAAGCGACATTGGAGTGGGGATTCCCTCAAGCGGCGGGAAGAATTATTGACGGAATCTGGCGGCGGCGCTGCTACACTGAACCGGAATGAACCGGCGGCGTGCTATTGGCTTATTCGGTGGTTTGGTCGGCGGCCTGACGGCAAGCGCCTATGCGAGGTCCAGCGTGCGGAATCACTTTATCGGCGTTTGGAAATTAATCAGCTGCGAGCGCAAGTTCCCGGATGGCAGGGTGGAGCATCCTTACGGAGAAAAGCCCGTGGGGCGCATCACTTACGACAAAGCTGGACGGATGTCGGCGCAACTGATGGATCCGGGACGGCGCTCGAGCGGCCCTTCGGGCGTGAATCTGATCGCCGCGAATGCGAGCCAGGAGGAGATCCGGGAGGCCTTGGGCGGCTTCATTGCGTACTTTGGCACGTTCGACGTGGACGAAGCGGCAAAGACTGTGATTCATCATGTACAGGCTTGCCTGGTTCCGAGCTGGGTGGGTACGGATCTCAAGCGCACCTACCAGTTCGCCGGCAACCGTTTGACCCTGACTGCCAGGTTAACTACCAACTCGACCGTGCTGGTCTGGGAGAAGGAAGCGGATTGAGCAACGCGAGGAAAAGTTTCGGCGGGTGAGAATTTCCAGCCTCGTTTCACGCCTTTATTATTGAGCAGGGACATTGCGGGGAGTCACCCGGCGTCAGATCGGGGCTCCCGTGCGAGTTGACTGTGCATCCTTTGCTCCATCCAACAACTCCGGAGGATTTCGTGAAAGCGGTTGTGTGCGCTCGCGCCGTCCCCGCCGGGCCACAACCGCTTTCCTGCACGTTTCTTCCGCTACCGGCGTCAACCCGGCAAGGAGATTTGTGCCGATGCGCAACGGATGGATCACCATCGTGGCGTTGGTCGTCGGATTGCCGTTGTTCTCCCAGGATGTCGATCCGAGGCCGCGGTTTGAAGTGGTTTCCATCAGACTGTGCACCGGTACAGAGCGCCCTGCCTCCCTCACGGCTTCGCCGGGCAGATTGAGTGTGCCCTGTTTCGGGCTCGGTCGCCTGATCCAGGATGCGTATGACGTATTTTCGGATGGGACAAATAATTTCTTTCACCAGCCTCCTTCCCCCAAGCCGATCGAGGGTTTGCCGGACCAGATGTCTGCTTACCGGTATTCCATCGAAGCGAAAGCGGAATCTCCGCAGAGCGTGGGGATGATGAGGGGCCCCATGATGCAAAGGGTGCTCGAGGATCGCTTTCATTTGAAGATCCACCGTGAGGCCAGGGAGGTCCCGGTTTACCTGATGACCGTAGCCAAGGGCGGCTTGAAGCTGGAAGTCACCAGGGAGGGGAGCTGCATGCATGCGGATCCGATGGAGTTCCCGAAGCCCGAGGTCATGGCAGGCGGCAAGCGTGAGTGCGGGGTCCTTGCCCCGCCGACCAGGAATGGATCGCATTTCGTGTTGGATGAGAGGGGAGTTACTCTCGCCAGCTTCTCGAAATTGTTCAAGATCGGCGGGCTCCTGGTGATCGACCGAACGGGTTTGACCGGGAGGTACGACATCCACCTGGAGTGGGAGTCCAGCCCGCCGATTCCGGCTTCACCGGAGACCGATGGAGCGAGTGAATCGCCCGATACGTCGATTACTTCCTCGATGCGCAAGCAACTCGGCCTTCAACTGAGCCCGGGCAAGGGGCCTCGCGACGTCCTGGTGATCGATGGTCTGGAGAGACCTGACGAAAACTGATGGCCTGATCCCTCAAGCGGGAAGAGGTCGGGTGTTTGGCGGAGAGCGGCCGACGAGGCTGACTGCGGGTTGTCTTTCCGTCGCCCCAAAGTTGCGGCAACGCGACTTTTGTAACGTGGCATAAATCGAGTACCGAGGCAGTGGTTTCTGCCATAAATAACCGCGAAAATCTTCCAAAGAATACGGGAGAAATTCTTTTGAACCGGGTACTTGCAGCAGGAACAAATCCGGCCTCTACGTATATGTTACCCGCGTGCTTTCGCAGAATATGTAAGCTGATATTGATCAGTACTACTAAGCGTCTCATATAGTAAAATGAGGGGTCATTCGAAATGTTGAAGCTCCAACGGCTCCGAATAATCTCACCTTACAAGGATTTCAAACGAACAAGGGGAGACAGGTGAATCGACTTGCTAATTGGGTTCAAGTGAATATAATGGAGCGGGTACTTCTGAGGCGTTCCTCGGAGAGCATGTACCTCGTCCTGGGCGGCCACATTTTCTTTGAGACGCTAAGCGCTGCCGTTGAACTGGACCTGTTCGGACTGCTGCAGGCACAAGGAAAACTTACCCGCGAGCAGATCGCGCAGACGCTCAAGCTGGAACTTCAACCCGTCCGGATTCTGCTGCTGGGATGCGTCACGATCGGGCTGATTCGCAAAAGCGGAAGTTATTACTCCAACACGCTGATGTCAAAACAACTCTTCGTACGGGAGTCCAAGCGTAACATCATCGATGTCGTACGGTGGCAGCACCACATCAACTATAAGGCCATGTTCCACTTCGAAGATGCAATCCGAGCGAATTCGAACGTCGGTCTTAGCGTTTTTGCCGGCACCGAGCCCACGTTGTATCAAAGGTTAGTGCACGATCCCAGGCTTGAAGGCATTTTCCAGGACGCGATGAGGGGCATCTCTGTACAGGCCAACCAGACGATCGCCTTGAACCTGGATCTCTCGCGCACCAAGCACCTGGTCGATGTCGGGGGAGGCAATGGCACGAACATCATGACGCTGGCGGGGAAATATCCGCACCTCCGCGCGACGGTATTCGATTCTCCCACTGTCTGCGAGATCGCCAAGAAACGAATTGAGGATGCCCGTATGAGCGATCGCCTGGGAGTGGCTCCCGGCGATTGTTTCGTCGATCCGTTCCCGGCCACTGCCGACTGTATCCTGTTCGCGCATTTCTTTACCATCTGGTCGGAGTCGGAAAACCGGCAACTGTTGAAAAAGTGCTACGACAGTCTGCCGTCCGGTGGTGCTGTCGTGATTTTCAATATGATGCAGCGGGACTCGGAGGATGGGCCCCACAGTGCGGCCATGGGATCGCCCTACTTCCTCACTCTCGCGACCGGCAAAGGCATGCTGTACACGTGGAACGAATATATGCAATGGATGAAAGATGCCGGATTTGCGACCGTTACCCGCCAGGTGCTCCCGCGTGATCATGGCTTGATTACGGCTCGAAAAGGCTAGCGAAATGGCCTTCTTCGACGAACTGGCACGGATTGTTGGCGATTCCAATGTCTGCAAAGATGCGGGCACGATAGAACGTCTTGCCAGATCCACCGGGCCCCGGCAAACAACTCCTGTTGGAGTGGCAAGGCCAGCCAAGCGTGAGGAAGTGCAGGCTATCGTCCGTTTGGCTGGACAATTCCATATTCCGTTGTTTCCGATCAGTAGCGGTAAGAACTGGGGGTACGGCGACGCCTGTGCGCCGACCGACGGCAACCTTATTCTTGATCTGTCGCGGATGAACCGCATCATCGAGGTGAACCCCGATCTGGCTTACACGGTTGTCGAACCGGGAGTCACCCAAGGTCAACTGTTCGATTTCCTGGAGGACAACCATTTACCCTTGATGATGGATGTGACCGGCGCCGGCCGTAGCGCCAGTATCATAGGAAATCTATTGGAGCGCGGATCGGGTCACACGCCGTACGGAGATCATTTTGCCACCTCCTGTAACTATGAGATTGTTATGGCAGACGGTTCGGTGATTCAAACCGGCTTCGGTCCCTATCGCAATTCTCAGGCGCAGCACGTCTATAAGTGGGGAGTGGGCCCATCGCTCGATGGTCTGTTTTCGCAGTCCAACGTCGGCATCGTGACCAGGGCGACGATTTGGCTCATGCCGAAGCCCGAGAAGTTCGTCATGTTTATTGCAACACTGAAAACAAAGGACGGCATCGGGCCGCTATTCGAGGCGATCAGACGATTGCGGCTGGCCGGGACACTCCGCAGCACACTCCACTGTTTTAACGATCGGAGGCTATTAGGCAGCGCTACTGGATTTCCCTGGGATCGCGCGTCTGGGGAACAGGCACTCGAACTGGAACATCCCGACCTCTTCCGGCAGATGTGCAAAGAGTATGGCGTTCCGGCATGGGCAGCGACGGGCTCCCTCCAAGGATCAGCCGTCGAAGTAGCCGCTTCTCGCAAAGCCGTTCGGCATGAGCTGAAAGATGTTCCGGGCCTGGATCGCCTCCTTTTTATCGGTGACGGCACCTTTGCGTTCACGCAAACTTTAGCGCGTTCTCTGCGGCGGATCGCCCCGACTTCGCTTTTGCTGCGCCGGTTGGAAAGCATCAAACTCGGCCGGGACATGCTGCTGGGACGCCCGTCCGATGCCACCTTGAAGGGGTCTCACTGGCGAGCTAGAATCCAACCGACTGACAGCGTAGATCCCCTCGACACAAAATCCGGTCTCGCATGGATTTCACCGATTCTCCCGATGACGGCGGCGGCGATTGCCGAAGTGTCACGCTTGTCGGAACAGACGTTCCATAAACACGGATTCGAGTACCAGGCAACGATCACCTCGATCACGGATCGAGCCTTGATTGCGGTGCAGAGTATTTCTTTTGATCGATCGAGCGAGACGGAAACGATGCGTGCGGGCAGGTGCCAGGAAGAATTGGTGCAAACGCTTCTGGATCACGGCTACGTGCCCTATCGCGGACCATCATCGATCATGCGGCAGGTATGGGCGGCCGCGCCAATATACTGGCAAACACTGGCCGCGCTCAAACATACATGGGACCCGGCTGGGATTGTGGCACCGGGCCGCTATATCGATCAGCCTACGTGAGGGCGGCACACTGCTAGTCGACCGCTTTGACTGGCGAGGATTGATTACCCCGCAAGCAACACCGAGTCATAGACGACGGCTTCCGGTTTCTCCCGCGCTCGCCTCGTTTCGCTGACCGGTCGGGCCGCCTGGCGCAACTTCGAACCGCGAACCATTTTCATTAGTCGCCCTGTTCTCAGGACTTCGCAACGAAACCCTTTCCAGTTACCGCGGACCTGAATGACGCGCATCTTCATTCCGGCTAAGTCAATCAGCGAGTCAATCAGTACCCGCGATCCAACCACGAGTTGAGGGTTCTCAACGCAGCGTAGGCTGTTAAGTCCAAGGTCTCCGATCGGATCGGAGTAGCAACAGAATCTGGTTGATACAAGTCGAAATTTATAAGTACTAACTCGGTTCGGAGGACCCTGTTGCAGGCCTATGTTGGCTAGTACCAAAACCAAACTAATGCCGTGACATTCAATACAAACTCTTGTATAGTACTAAGGTTAACAGTATTCTGGGTTTATAAGGAAACTTGGCCGCTCTTAAGACTTCAACTAAGACGGCGGACTTCCAAAAGGAGGGTTTCACGCCTGTGAATATGATTAGGGTACTCGCTTTTACGGGCGACGTTAATCTGCATCCTTTGCTTGCACCTGCGCTGGGCAAAGAATTTCAACTAGTGGTTCAGTCGGATATCACTGATTTCAAGTCACTTGCGGCAGATCGCGAATGGGATGTTCTGCTTTTCGATCTGGAGGGCGCAACCTGCGGTTTCGAGGAAGTGAGGCGGATTGGCCCACCAGTGATCGTCTTAGCGAACGATGAATCCCGGTCACAAGCGGTCGATCTGACCCAACAAGGCGCTCATAGCTACTGCCGCAAGCCTCCTGCGATTCGCGAACTGAAGGCTTTGATCCGGCGCGCCTATGAAGTGACCTCCATGAAGCGCGAACTGGAGGACAAGTGCCAGGATAATGGAAGGTCGGACCGTAACACCTTCGACGAACTGATTGGAGCAAGTGCCGCCATGCGGCGCGTATACGATCTCGTCCGCCGGGTCGCGGATGTGAATGCTTCGGTCCTGATTACCGGGCCGAGTGGGACCGGCAAAGAGTTGATCGCCAGGGCGACTCACAACATGGGTTGCCGGCGGATGTTCCCTTTTATCCCCGTATCCTGCGGCGCGATTCCGGAAACGCTCATTGAGTCAGAGCTATTCGGTCACGAAAAGGGAGCGTTCACCGGGAGTACGAGTCAGCGCATCGGGTATTTTGAGCAAGCCGGAAGCGGCAGCCTCTTTCTGGACGAAATCGGCGAACTGAGCCTGCTTACTCAAGTCAAGCTTCTGCGCGTGCTGCAGGAGAGAGAGTTTTACCGATTGGGCAGCAACCGGCCCATTCCTTTGAAGGCGAGGGTCATTCTCGCGACGCACAGGGATCTCAAGCGCCTGGTTGCCGAGGGTAAGTTCAGGCTTGACTTCTATTACCGCATCAACGTGATGATGATCAAAGCGCCGGCACTGGCGGATCATCCGGAAGACATCCCTGCGCTGGCAAATCATTTTGTGAAAAAGTATTCGGTAGCTTATAACAAGGCTGTCGACAGCATTACGTTACGGGCCATGCAACTCCTCATCAACCACGAGTGGCGCGGCAATGTTCGTGAACTGGAAAACGTCGTCCAAGGCGCGATCCTTCGCACGGACACCGACATCATCGATGTGGAGGACCTGCCTGAACATTTTCAGGAAAGTGAATGCGCGGATGACGAATCATTCGGCGCGGGGAATGGAAGGTTCGAGCGCATGCTGCGTGAGTATAAGTTCAAGCTGGCAATGCAAGCGCTGGAGGATTGCGGCGGCAACAAGAGCATGGCTTCCCGCAATCTCGACATCTCTCGTACGTATCTGCACCGCCTGTTGAAAATGAACGAACGAGAAGACTATACACTTGGCTCCGATCTCTCAGAAACGGCTTGATCCGTTGACGATCGAAGGCAACGTGCGGAACTCGCGCTAACATCCCCTGATGGCGGTGGCTCAGCGGCCCTCCACGGCTTGGAATAAGCCTATCGAGGCGTTTTCAATTGCGGCTCCTGTCGGTAATCCCGGACACCGGGGAGCTGGAAATAAGGGCTCGAAACGCCCTCGGCGGAGGTAAGCAAGCCGTTGTCCATGTTCAGCACGGTGAGTCGACTCTTATCCCGGTTCACATAGTAGAACTTCTCGAGAACGTGGCCTTCACGCGAGCCCACAATGTCGAAAGCTGGAGCGCCAAACTGAGCGCGTATTTCCGCGGTGGTGAAGCCCTTTTTCAGGGCCTCTGGCGTCGGAAAGGGCAGATCCGGTGCGGCGCCCGGTGCCGGAGCGGTGCTCTTTGGCGCAGGTACGACCTCTGCGTAAGAAGGTACCCTGTTGGCTGCCACCTGCTCCGGAATCTTCTTCGGTCCGCCGATACTTTCCGATTTGCGATGAGGAGTTCCCGGTTCGGGACGTTTGTCGGCCTTGGGGACATCCGGTGGAGCGGCTTCAACTTTTACCACGCCCCGTGTAGAACTCATCATCATGGGTGCGATATTGGGCGATCGGTACAACACGATCGCCACGCCAAGCACGAGAACCACAATTATCAGTAACTTCGGCATTGCCTTTTCCGTGAATCGATAGTACGGTTATTGCGGCGCGGGCCCAGCCGGCGCCCCGGCCGGCGGCGCTGCCGGCGGTGTCGCCGCGCCTCCGCCAGACGGCAGAGAAGAATTTGCCCCGAACGTTCCAGTTGTCGGAGTAACCTGCAATTGCCTCTCCTGCAGACTCCTGATTAGGGTTTCCACCGGCACGTTTGGTGTAACAGGTGGAGGTGTTGCAGCACCGGTCACGCTCGGACCCGGGGTTGCCATCTCGGCGCCGGTATTGGGTGGCAGAAAGGGAACGGGGTACTTCAGCCCCGTGATCGTCTGGCCGGCCGGAACCGGGTGCACAATCTGGGGAGTAACGATGACCATGAGTTCTGTATTGGTTCTGCTCTTCTGCCTCGAACGAAAGAACTTACCAAGGACAGGAACGTCGCCGATGAACGGGATCTTATTCATCGTCTCGGTCTCGCGGTTGTCGAGCAATCCACCGATGGCGAAACTCTGACCCTCGGCCAGCTCTACCTCCGTGTTCACATTGCGTACCGAGACTCCAGGCACCGTGAAACCCTGCAATGTCACGCCGTTCGTATAATCGAGCGCGCTAACTTCAGGCGCAACCTGCAGGCGAATCGTGCCGCTCGGCAATATGGTGGGAATAAAATTCAGGCGCACGCCAAACTGCCGGAACTGAATCGAGATTGCCGTGCTCCCGCCCGCGTTGCCGCCCTGCACAACAGGATATGGAAATTCTCCGCCGGCCAGAAAACTCGCCTGTTTTCCGTTTGAAGCAAGAACATTCGGCTCCGCCAGGATTTCCAAAAGACCCTTGGTCTGTAACGCCTGAATGGTTGCGCCGAGGTCCAAATCGGGACGAAATAAAAACAGATTCAAGATGTTGGACAGGGTGTAGTTCTGAATCGTTGCAGGAGTATTTAGGTTCCCTTTGGTGCTAAAACCCTGGAAATTAAAAGGCGGCAGAGACGAATACTGTCCTGTGGTGGACGAGCCGATGGTATTGGTGGCGCCCAGGCTGAAGATGTTCATACCCAACTGCTCGCTGTTGCTGCGATCAACACTGGCAAATTTCACTTTGAGCAGGATCTGCGTTTCGGGTCCCGGAACACCGACATACAGCAGGTTGACGGCTTTGCCAATGGCGGACGCGATCGCCATGGCGCGATCCGCGCTGCCAAGATTCTTCACCGTTCCGCGCATGAAAATCAGATCGTTTTCTACGGTAGGGTCGATCTTCGTTCCCGGAAGTTCGCGGGCAAGCTGTCGACGCAATGTCTCGAGTCGCGAGTCCGACGGGAAACGGCTGGGTTGGACAGTAACATCGAAGAACAGTTTTTCTCCACCCTCCTGCCATATGATGAGACTGGTCTGTCCCGGTGCTTTCCCGTTCAGCAAGACCTCCTGCGGCCCGACTGCCGTGGTCTCCGCTACTTCTCCCAAACCTACCGAAACGCGCTCGATTGGCTTGGCAGTAGCTACGATAAGCGATTTCCCGACCGTGACAAAAAGATCATTGGGCGCTTCCGCCTGGGCCTGTCCCGGCCTGGCTGGCTGTGGAGGCTGTTGTGGCGCTGCCTGACCCAGTGCTCCCGATATCAAACCAATTCCAAATAAACAAACGACTACTCCTCCGATACTCGCTTTCCGCAAGCTGGTCATTGCATCTATTCCCCTATGAGTGTGAAACATTTCTATTTACAACGCGTGCTACGGCTTTGATTCATTTGCGGAACGGCTGAATTTTTCTTCGGTGCGCTTGTTCCCGTTCAGGATCTGAACCATGAAAACGTGTGGCTCAGGAGCCTTTTCGACAACCGGTGCGGGAGCTGGCGCAGGCGCTTTGGCAACGGGTTTCTGGACAACAGTCCTCTCCACGACTTTGGGAGCCGCGCCAGAGAAGAGGTTAGCCATGGCAATACCCGGCGTCTTCGTAGTATCTGTGTCAAGCGGGTTGCGCAACACCAACTGAATCCGTGTCTCGTTGCTCGCCAGACTTAGAATTTCCGCCTGTTCCGGTGTAACGAGAAGATTGACAACAGGTACTTGCACCGGCTTGCCTTCATTGTCCTTCTGAATGTTCGTACCTGCGGACAGAACCTGAATGTTCTGCAGAATCGTCTTAACGATCGGCCCCTGTGCCCCCGCGGCCCCGCGTTCCGTTCCCGAAATAATAACGTCCACGCGCATTCCCGGGACTACAAAGCCGGCCACACCGACGACTTCATTCACCCGAACGGCGCATGCCCGCATGCCTGGTGGGATAGTCGCGGCAAGGCCCCCGCCGGCGCCCACTGCGGCCAACCGGGCCTCTACAATCGGTTCCCCCTGATATAACTGGGAGACCACGCCGCGCCCGACGACCAGATCTTTCTTAATCACCGCACTTTTGGGCAGCGGTCCAACCCAGTCAGCCGTCGAAATATCCGCATCCTTGATTACGGAGCCGAGCTCAAGGTCGTGAGCTGCCACGAGAATCTGGGTCGTGGAGGCCTGTTGCTGAGGCTGCATTTGTTTACCGGCTACACGGTATACCAAATAGCTCGAGACAGCCGCTATTACGAACGCAAGAGAAAGAATGGACGATAATCTTCGGTTCATTAGTACCTCGCTTCTGAATACTACTTTGGAACTTGCAACATGATAATTGGCAATTCAATAGCCATGCCACTTCATCAGAATCTCCAACATTCTCATGCAGTTAGAGAACTAGTAAGACGGGCGGTGTCCACGTTTGTTTACACCTGAACAGCGAGGGTATCGCGATGTTGACACCCTTCTCACGAGCCACACGGCCAATCGAAATCGCTGTAATCAACCGGATCACTCTGTGTAACGCTTGGAGACGTACGCGGGCTCAGCCAGTTCGAGTCTGGGCCCACGTTCCGAGTTACTGTACAAGCGCGACTTTGTTTAACTTATAAGATGCGGTGCTATTCAGATTCATGACGATTCCGGGGGTCCCCTGGAGGTCCATAGTACTCGTAATGATCTCACCTGTAAGCTTGGTTGTGCCACCGCCACTACCCTGCAGGTTCAGTTTCTGGTACGTGGTACCGTCATTGAAGTTACTGTTCAGGTAGAGGGTACCGGTAAGTTGAAGAGTAGCTCCGCCGTCAATGCTGTGATTGAAGTTTGCCGCAGCATTCCTGTCAATGAAAAGCAGTATACCCTTGTAGCTCGATGCATTGGGTGCACCAATCATCGTTGAAATGGGTGCTGTTGTATATTGCTTGCCTGCGTTTGCGTTGACGGAAAAGGTCCCCGTCACGTTCTTCCCGGCGGACGCTGGTCCGGTCATATAGATCAGCATATTCTGGGTCCAGTTCGTGCCGGTTCCGCAACAGTTCACCGTCGGGCTAATTGTGGGTACTCCGGTCGTGCTGCTGTCCGTGTAGCCGGTCGCCATGAACGGATCACCGTTGGAATCGAGTGTAAAATCGACCCCATACATCCAATAGATCCCCGGCGTGAAAACAGCAGTTTGGCCTTTAACATCGATCCGATTGGTATATTTCCCCGGGAAGTAAACGACGCAATTGGAACTGGCGGTCGCGGGACACCCGTTCACACCAGGAGCAAGAGTCCCGTTTGGAGGATTAAGATCCAACGAATTCGCAACCGTCGGATCCGGAGGCGCAACAACGCCCGCGAGAGGATCCAAAATCATAGGGGACGGATCAATGAAAAAGCCGGTGCTACCAAGATTGGTACATCCGGAGAATTGGCCGGACGTGCACCCAAAAATCGTATTGGCACCGGGAGGACCTCCCGTAATTCCAAAATCCGCACCGGTTCCGGTCGTGCAATTACCGGGGTCTGCGGGACCTGCATGAGACAGGTCGATAACAGGGTTTCCGTTCCAGGTCACGGCCGTTGCGCTTGAGGAGTTCACCTGAATGCTCTGGGACGGTCCTCCGCACACTGTGATCTTAGAGGTACTACCGCTTCCTCCCAGATTCAGCGAACCCGATAGAGTGGGGTGTGTAACGATGATCGGAACCGGCGAGTCGACATAGACGATGGCGGCGACGGCTGAGGCGGAAACCGGAAACGTAGACCAGCCAAGTAAGGCCATCAGTGTAGCCGGAACATTTCGGCTCACCGTCACCTGTAACAGGTTTACCGGATAGGTCGGACTTAGGGCCGGAATGGTGAGTCCCGAGGGACTGGCGGTGTACTTGACCGTATCACTCCCGGTATTGAATCCGTTCAGTGTCTGTGCATAGTAACATGGGGTGGCGGCATCGCTGCTGGTACACGTATAGTTAAAGGGCGAAGCTGGGGTGCCCACCGAAAAAGCATGCGATCCGCTGGTGTTCGTGCCCACGAAAACGCTCATCATGGCAGCCTGTGCAGCAGCATCCGCAGCCGCTTGAGCTAGCTGCCGCTGCACATAGAGGTGGGATCCGTCGATTGCGAGGCCGAGAGCCGCCATCAGGAAAATGCTCATACCAAGCACCGTCATGAGCACGGCCTGTCCCGATTCTAGGGTCCGGTTGCGAAATGATGTCTTCAAAACGTTATAACCCCCTGGCTCTGACTGCTGAGCGTCACATTAATCGGGAAGTAGGTCACCATTGTCTGATATGGATAAGACACCGTCACCTTCACCGGACAGCCTGGAATTTTGGAACCCGAAGCACAAGACGCATAACCCGGATACGTGACATTTACAGTGGCGCTCGATGTATCGATCGCTGCCGCCGTCAGGTAATTGTTGACAATGGTTTGAACCTGGGTGGTGGTGGCAGCATTATCCGATCCATGCACCATGGCGAACCGGATGCCGATGCGAGACGCGTTAGCCACCGTCGTGTAGACCAGGACCATCCTGCCGAACTCGATCACCACCAGAAGCATCATGATCGTCAACACAGCGCAAGCGGCGAACTCGACCAACGTCTGGCCTCTCCTGTGGCGCCTCCGCTCCAAGCTGGCAGTGGTTCTGCAACTCATATAAACCTCATCACAACGCGGCGATGAATTGTGGTCGGTAGTGAGGGCAGTGTGATATGGAACGCCGGAATATTGAATGACGCTATCAGCGGAGTATAGGTATAAGTGAGGTCTACGGAAACGGCGATAAACGTGGACGACTCGGGGTCGAGGGAAGGGGAGGAACACGTGCCCGTTATCGATGACACGGTGCCATTGTTATTCCAACAGACGACAATGGTGGGGTTGGTCGAACTGTAGTTCGGCAAGCTGGCCAGATCAGTCGCGACCAGGCTGGTGATAGCGCCGGCGTTCGGTGTGACGGGGGCCCCCGCGGAATGAGGACCAAGGATTGCATAATTGGCTACGGCCCGGGTTGCGTTTGCCACTTCAACCCAGGCATACAGCCATCCCCCGAAATCGATCGCCAGAACCAGCAGCAGAAACAATATAGGAGTTACGAACGTCAGTTCGAGCAGCGCCTGGCCATTCCTGGCGCCGCCTCTGCTGCGCGGACAGGGCACCCGGCTGTAACCTGTGCTCCCGCCACTCCGATCCTTATCCCCCCGACGTCTATCTCGCAACATATTATCCCGACCTCAGCTTTTGTGCAGTAATTGGATCATCCTGGTGAAGATCATTCGTCTTCAGCTGTTGCTCAATGTCTTCCGGCGAGCAAATGAGCAATTCGTCGCCCACCTGTGTTTGAGACGAGTAGATAGTCCGCGTCGGCAGTTCCAGAACGCTCGCGCATTTCATGCGCAGCGGAGCGATGCGAAACGTTCCAAAGGATTCGATGGTCTCGATCACGCGATGGTTCGAGTCTAGATAGACGAGGTCAATCGCAAAACGGACCCCGATGGTGTGAACACCTTGAGACGGAGTCATCCAGATGCCTTCGTCTGATTTCAGCCTGACGCCCAACAGCCCTTTGAGGCGGGCGAAATGAGTGTCCGCGGGGGTGACTTTTAACGCGAGGAAAGACTCCCGCGTCTTATTAAAAACGCAGTACTTCCGCACCGGCTTTTGCTTTATAGCAATCAATTGTTTATACCTGTGCACCCCATTTTCTGAGGCGCCGCAATGAAAATAGTTTCCGTGTTGGTCCTTATGCCTGCAAGTGAAATGGCTGCACAATCCTCATATTCCGGATACCTTACAACCATGCTGATGTCTTCCGGACGGGCAGGGTGTTCATCGCACTGACTCTCCGGATTCCCCGGAAGCCAGATGGCAGTCTAACCGTGACTGCAATGCGAAAACCGCCTGCCCCACAGTGTGGCTCGATCAGGTACGAGCCCCCAGGTGGGGGCACGGCTCTTAGCGAACGCGGCTTCTACGGCGCTGGATCAGACCAATCAGAATGATCACAAACAATACGCCAGCAATAACACGAATCAGAGTTACGTTATCCATATCTATCTCCTTTCTCCTCAAATCCAAATGCCGTCAGTCTACTTCAAGAACTTCTCGACAGCGTCAGCCATCACCAGGAGCGATGGTCCCAACGCCACAATAAACAAGGTGGGAAAGATGAAGCATACCAGAGGCAGCACCAGTTTCACCGCGGTCTTTGCCGCCTTCTCCTCCACTTCCTGCCGCCGCTTGACGCGCAGGCCGTCCGAATAAACACGGAGTGTCTTCGAGATACTCGTACCGAACTGATCCGCCTGGATAATCGCGGTGGCGAGCGTGCGGACGACCTCCAGATCGACGCGCTCGGCGAGGTTCTTCCAGGTATCCACCCGCGGCCGTCCGCCGCGCTGCTCGAGGACCACCAGTCCCATTTCGTCACTGATTTCGGGTTGGGTGAGCCTTAGCTCCTCGGCGCTCCGCGAGAGTGCCTGATCGATGCTTAACCCGGCTTCGACACACACCACCATCAGGTCCAGGAAATCCGGCAGGCCGAGGCGGATCTCTGTCTGCCGCACGGAGATCCGGTGTCCCAGCCAGAAGTCCGGAGTAAGATACCCCATTCCCAAGGCCATGGCATAAGCCATGAAAGGATTGAAATAATTCGTCACCCCACCCACTGCAACCAGAGCCGCCAGGGCAATTGGAACCAGCACTTTGGACCCATAGAAAAGCCGCAGATAAGAATCCGCACGCAATCCTGCGCGAATCAGCCGCTTTTGGGTGACCGAGACCTCCTGCGGACTTTTAGGTAAAACCCGGTCGAACGGTTCGATGACGGCCTGGATCGATTGTCCCGCCCGGTGGGGCCGCAGCCAGGAGAGCCAATTATCGGTCTGCCCATCGGGAGACAGAACCATCGAGAGGCGCGCCGTCAGTCCGGTCCGCCACGCAATCAAAAACCCGGCGCTGCCGACCAGTACAAAAACCGCTATAAATGTAACAATGGCAAGTCCCATAAAGAATCCTAGACCCGAATGCTGACAATCTTGCGGATCATCAAGGCGCCCAGTGTAATCATGACCGCTCCGGCATAAAGAAGCTTTACCCCGAACGGGCGCGTCCAGAGTAGACTGACAACTTCCGGCTTCAGCAGGAACATCAACGTACCAAGAGCGAGCGGCAGCACGGAAAGAACCCAGCCGGTCAGGCGCCCTTGAGCGGTTTTCACTCTGATCTCTTTCTTGAGCCGGAACCTTTCACGGATCACATACGAACACTTCTCGAGAATTTCCGCCAGGTTTCCACCGGTCTCCTTCTGAATGAGGATGGCGGTCACGATGATCCTGACATCTTGAATCGGGACGCGGACGGATAAGTTATCGAGCGCTGCACGCAACTCGAGGCCATAATTTTGCTCATCGTAACAGATGCGGAATTCCGGGCCAATAGGGTCCTGCGCTTCGCGCGCCACCAGCGAGAGGACCGAATTCAGACTGTGACCTCCGCGAAGCCCACTGACCATCAGATCGAGCGCGGCGGGCAAACCTTCTTCGAACTTGAGAAATCGTGCGGCCCGTTTGCGGGCAACGAATGACAGTGGGCCGCATGCCGGGATCAATCCCACGAGGAGTGAAAAGACGACGGCTTCGCTCCGCAAATAGAACAGATATGAGCTGACGAGCCAGGCGACCACGGAAATGAGCAAAAAGCCTCCCGGCGTCCACTTCACATTGGCCTGATAGAGCAGCCTGCGCAATCGAGGCGCGATCTCAAACCGCAGCAGTATCCGGTTGAGCAGCGGAATGGAGCTCATCAATTCGCGCTTCTCGAGGTCCACCATCTCATCGAGCGCCTCCCCGTCCCGTCTCGAAATGAGGAGTGCATCGAGACGCGCCAGGGTGCGCTTCACCTGTTCCGATTGACCCATTCCACTCGCCGCGATGAGGAGAGCGGCGATCAAAAAGACACTGCAGAAAACGATGACAGTCAGTAGCATGGGTTATCTCTCAGTCGCCCTACGCGACCTCCATGGTGGTTTCAAACATCGACATCGGCGTCTGAATACCGGCCACGCGCAGCCGGTCGAGGAATTTGGGCCGAATACCGGTTGGGCGGAAGGTGCCGACGACGTTCCCGTTCGGCCCAATTCCCTTTCGCTGGAAAGTGAAGATCTCCTGCATGCTGATGACGTTTTCATCCATTCCGGTGATCTCGGAAATGTTGACCACTTTCCTCGTACCGTCGCTCAGACGCGAGCATTGGACGACGATGTTAATGGCGGATGCGATCTGCTGGCGTACGGTTCGTTCCGGCAGATTCATGGTACCCATGGCAACCATCGACTCGAGCCGCGATAGTGCATCTCGCGGGGTGTTG
>Ga0207695_10002220_pt1 | contig 29197 bp, 21 predicted proteins | sample KBSC54metaG_FD_184354 | JGI IMG/M metagenome (GOLD analysis project Ga0207695, IMG submission 184354) | Corn rhizosphere microbial communities from Kellogg Biological Station, Michigan, USA - KBS C5-4 metaG (SPAdes) (version 2) | ecosystem: Host-associated > Plants > Roots > Rhizosphere > Soil...
CTCGGCATGTTGCGCGACATCCTGCGCTTCAATCGCGCTGCTGAAAGCAATCTGGCCGCCAGCCTGGCGGCGCCGGCATCGCTGGAGCAGCTGCTCGTCGCAGGCCGCTATGGCGCGATGTTTCGCGACGCCTACCTGCTGCCGATGGCGGCGGCGATCTGGTCGAGCGCGCCGGCGGACATCCTGCAATTTCCCGCCGCCACTTTCCTGCGCTTCTGCATCAACCACGGACTGCTGCAGGTCAATGATCGACCGCAATGGCGCACGGTCAAAGGCGGCGCGCGTGAATACGTCAGGAAGATCGTCGCCACGCTGCCGACGGTACGATCCAATACTCAAGTGCGTGCCGTACGGCGCGGCGACGATGCGGTGGTCGTTCGTACCGACGCCGGCGATGAACAATTCGACGGTGTCGTGTTCGCCACGCATGCGCCCGATACGTTGCGCATGCTGGTCGACGCCGACGGCCCGGAGCGGGACCTGTTAGCGGCAGTGCGCTATCAAGCCAACATTGCGTATCTGCATACCGATCTGTCGCTGATGCCGCAACGGCGCAAGGTCTGGTCCTCTTGGAATTACCTCGGCGGCGCCGCGACCGGATCAGGCGGCGCGCGCGCCGTTTGCGTCAGCTACTGGCTCAATCAGTTGCAGGACTTGCCCTGCAAGAGTGCGGTGATGGTCACGCTCAATCCATTCATGGCGCCGGCGGCCGACAAGATCATCGCCAAGTTCGACTATGAACATCCGGTGTTCGATCAGGCCGCCATCTCTGCACAAACCGCGCTGGCCTCAATACAAGGACAGCGCCGCACCTGGTTCGCGGGCGCCTGGACAGGTTATGGCTTTCACGAAGACGGTCTGAAGTCCGCTTTGCGCGTGGCGGCCGATTTTGGCCTGGCGCCGGCATGGGCGAAGGTTTGATGATGCCGGCCCCGCGCGCAGCAGCCTACCTGGTTCGTGGCCAGGTCATGCATGAGCGGCTGCGCCCGGTGCATCACCGTTTCGTTTATCCGGTGTTCTGCGTACGTCTGAATCTGGGCCGGCTGGCGGAGGCAAACAATGCCTGGTTCGGCGTCAATCGCAAGCGGCTGATGTCGGTCCGTACGCGCGACTACGGTCCGCGCGACGGCAGCGATCTGGACGGCTGGATACGTGCGCAATTGGTCGAGGCGGGATTGCCGGCCGACGGCGAAATCTGGCTGCAGACTTTTCCACGGATGTTCGGATTCGTTTTCAACCCGGTCAGTTTCTGGCTGTGCCACGACAGCGGCGGTGCCTTGCGCGCCGTGCTGGCCGAAGTAAACAGCACCTTCGGTGAAACCCACCGCTATTTGCTGGCCGACGGCGAACGCAAGGCGATTACGCCCGACACCCGGCTGGCATGCGCCAAAGAAATGCATGTGTCGCCGTTTTGCGAAGTGCGGGGCGCCTACCACTTCCACGTTCGCGACACCGCAATAAGCACATTGATCGGCATCGATTACGACGATCTCGCGGGCGACCAATCCGAGGCCCCTGCCGCGGGTAATGCCGGCTTGCTGATTCGCACCACCGTCGGCGGTCGCTTGTACGCGATGACTTCCGACGGCGCCTTGCTGGCCTTGCTGACGCAGCCATTCATGACCTTCGGCATCGTCGCGAAAATCCACTGGCAGGCCTGGAAACTATGGCGCAAGCGCGTGCCGTTTTTTCGCAAGCCGGACCGTTCGAAGGACAGCGTGGCAGCGACCACCAATTTCAACAAGGAGATGTCACCGTGAACCCGACCGAGATGAAGCGCTTCAATACACCCATGCCCGAAGCTGCGCTATCCGACTCATCGCGTCCCACCGACGCCTCCGTGCCACCGTCCATGCGTCTGTTCCTGCGCCTGCTCAATTGCCTCGCCCACGGCCACCTGCAATTGATTACGCCGCACGGCAATACGCTGATGTTCGGCGATCTGCACCAGCCGCCCAGCGCGCAGATGCACATTCGCGATTGGCGCGCCTGCGCCCGCATGCTGCAATCGGGCGACATCGGCTTCGCCGAGAGCTATGCCGCCGGTTGGATCGATACGCCGGACCTGAGCGCGCTGCTGCGGCTGTGCCTGCGCAACCAGGCCGAGTTGGAGCGCATGATGTTCGGAGGCAAGCTGGCCGGATTGTGGTATCGCCTGCGGCATCTGATGCGCGCCAACACGCGCGCCGGCAGCCGCAAGAATATCCATGCGCATTACGACATCGGCAATGCCTTCTATCACCAGTGGCTGGACCGCAGCTGGACCTATTCGAGCGCCATCTTCGACGGCGACCATGCTCAAAGCCTGGAGCAGGCGCAGGCGCGCAAATACCAGCGCATCATCGACCAGCTCGGGTTGCGGGCCGGCGACCATGTGCTGGAGATCGGCTGCGGCTGGGGCGGTTTTGCCGAACACGCGGCGCTGCTCGGCATCCGGGTGCATGGCGTGACGATCTCGCAGGCGCAGCTGCAGGTGGCGCAGCGCCGCGTCACCGCGCGCGGGCTTGATCACCTCGCCACGCTGGAGTTGCGCGATTATCGTGACTTGACGGGCGAGTACGACGCCGTGGTTTCGATCGAAATGTTCGAGGCCGTCGGCGAGCGCTTCTGGCAACAATATTTCAACACGGTGTCGGCGCGCCTGAAGAAGGGCGGCCGCGCGATGATCCAGTCGATCACGATTGCCGAACAATACTTCGAACGCTATCGCAGCACGTCCGATTTCATCCGCCAGTACATTTTTCCCGGCGGCATGCTGCCCAGCCCTGAACGTTTCTGCGCCAAGGCCCGCAGCGCCGGCCTGCAGACACTGGACCAATACCGTTTCGGTTTCGACTATGCGGAGACGCTGCGCCGTTGGCACGCTTCGTTCCTGAGCGCCCGCGATGCCATCCAGGAGCAGGGATTCGACGAGCGCTTCATGCGTTTGTGGCAACTCTACTATGCCTATTGCGAAGTGGGCTTCGACGAGGAGCGCACCGATGTCATTCAGTTCATGTTGCGGAAAACCTGATCGCAGGGCCGCGCGCGCCACAACCCGGATCATGTGCGCCGTCGACATTTCCCGCCGTGCTTTGGTCGCCTGCGCGTTCCTGCTTGCCGTGCTGCAGTCCGGCCCGGTGCTGGCGGTCGGCTGGCGCGACGACATGCCGCAGGCGCGCCTGCAGGGCCAGGCCGGGCTGCGCTGGTTCGGACTGAAAATCTATGACGCGGCGCTGTGGAGCGCCACGACGCCTTTCGATCCCGAGCAGCGGTTCGCGCTCGAACTGACGTACCAACGCAGCATCAGCCGCACGCGCATCGTTCAGGCCAGCGTCGATGAAATCCGCCGGCTGTTCGGCGACCGTTACGACGACGCACGGCTCAGGCGCTGGGAAGCCGACATGGAGCGCCTCTTCATCGACGTCCATGAAGGCGATCAGCTGACCGGCGTCTATCTGCCCGGTGCGGGATGCCGTTTCTACAGTCGCACGCAGTTGTTGGGTGAAGTGCGCGATCCGGAGTTCGCCAGGGCCTTCTTCGCTATCTGGCTTGACCCACGCACCAAAGACACGCAATTGCGCAATCGCCTGCTGGGAACGGAAAAATGAAGGCAGTCCAATGAAAAGCGAAAGCTGGCTCCGCTACATCGCCTACGGCCTGCTCGGTCTGCCGCTGGCGATGTCGGCCCTGCCTGTGTACATCCAGGCGCCGCTGTATTACACCTCCTATCTCGGCGCGACGCTGGCCGGCACCGGCTGGGTGCTGTTCCTGGCGCGCATCGTCGACACCGTGCAGGACCCATGGCTCGGGCGATGCATCGACAGGTTGCATGGCGCACGTCTGAACTTGTGGATGCTGCTCGCCGGCGTGCTGCTGGCGCTGGCGTTCTTCGGCATCTGGTTGCCGCCTGAAATAGTCCGCATCTCCGGCGGTTATCTGCTGGCATGGCTGGGCGTCATGCTGATCATTGCCTACACCGCGCACAGCATGCTCAATATCGCCTACCTGGCTTGGGGCGCGCGCTTGTCGGAGCATGCCGGCGGTCTGCTCGGCGCTTCCGCCCTGCGTGAACTGATGGGATTGGTGGGCGCGGTGCTGGCCAGCGTGATCCCGGGCTTCATCATGGCGAGCGGCGCACGCAGCCAGAGCGGCTTCTCGCTGTACTCGGGCGCGTTCGCCATCACGTTGGCGGTGGCGCTGGCGGCCTTGCTGTGGTTGGCGCCGCGCTGGAACAAGGTCGCGGCGCACGCGGGCGGCTGGCGCAGCGCCATGGCCACGATGAAAGCCAATCCCGGATTTCGCCGGCTGCTGCTGCCGTACTTTCTGAACGCCGTGTCGGTGGCGATACCGGCGACGCTGGCGCTGTTTTTCATCGGCGACAGATTGCAGGCGCCAGGTTACGCCGGTGTATTTCTCGCGACGTATTTTTTGTCGACGGCGATCGGCTTGCCGCTCTGGATAGTGGTCGCCAAACGCCTCGGCGTATTGCCGGCCTGGCGCGCAGGCATGTTGCTGGCGATCCTCGCTTTCGGCGGCACGGTATTGCTGGGAGCTGGCGATATCTTGCCTTACGGCGCAGTCTGCGTGGCGGCCGGCCTGGCGTTGGGAGCCGACCTCGCGCTGCCGCCGGTATTGCTGGCAAACGTGATCGGCAGGCACGAAAGCACCGCCGCCTATTACGGCGTCTGGACGCTGTTGGCGAAGCTGGCGCTGGCGATTTCCGGACTTGCCCTGCCGCTGCTGGCGCTGCTGGGCTACCAGCCCGGCGTGAGTGGAAGTGTTGCGTTGGGATGGGTCTACGCCGCCGTCCCCTGCGTGTTCAAACTGGTCGCTTTGCTGTTGCTGAAAACGGCGCCTGCATCCGATTCTCTTGCTGTTTCACCGGAGACTGTCTCATGAATATCCTTCGCCGTTTTACCTCGCTATCACTGCCTTTGTTCCTGCTTCTGCTGCTCGGCGCTTGCGCCGGGACCGATGTCTCGCACTACGCAAGGAACGAGCCGGTATTCGATCCGGTGCAATTCTTCAGCGGCAAGACCGATGCCTGGGGCATGTTCCAGAAGCGCAGCGGCGAAGTCGTCAAGCGCTTCCATGTCCAGATCACCGGCAGCGAAAAGGACGGCAAGCTGACGCTGGATGAACGTTTTCGCTATGACGACGGCAGCACCCAGCAGCGCGTCTGGACCCTGACCAGGCAAGCCGACGGCAGCTGGCGCGGCACCGCCGGCGACGTGGTCGGCGAGGCGGTGGGGCACGCCGCCGGGAACGCGCTGAACTGGCGCTATACCCTGCTGCTGCCGGTCGACGGCAAGACCTACGAAATGCACATGGACGACTGGATGTATCAGGTGGACAAGCAAACCATGATCAACCGGACCAGCATGAGCAAGTTCGGACTGGAAGTCGGGCAGGTGACGCTGTTCTTTCGCAAGCAGGACTGACGGAGATGACGATGTTTAGTCCAATGAACAAGCCGGTGCAGGATTGGGCCGGCAAACGCATCTGGCTGATCGGCGCCTCCAGCGGCATCGGCGCCGCGCTGGCCAAACAGGCGCTGGCGATGGGCGCGCAAGTGGCGATCTCGGCGCGCCGGGTGGAAGCCTTGCAGCTGGTCGCGGGAGCGAGCAACAACGCCTTGATCGTGCCATTCGACGTGCTCGACCACGCCGCCTGGCGCGCACGGCATGCCGAGATCTGCGCTGCATTCGGCGGCGTCGACCTGATGCTGTTCTGCGCCGCCGATTATCGTCCCGAGCGCAGCTGGGAAGTCAGTGACGACCTTGCGGAGCAGACCATCAAGACCAACCTGGTCAGCGTCTATTCGGCCTTGTCCAGCGTGTTGCCCGACATGCTGGCGCAGGGCAGCGGCGGCATCGCGCTGGTGGCCAGCGTGGCCGGCTACATGGGCTTGCCCAATGCCAGCGTCTACGGCCCCGGCAAGGCCGCCCTGATCAATCTGGCCGAGATCCTCTACAGCGACCTGCACAGCAAGGGCATCAACGTCTACCTGATCAATCCCGGATTCGTGAAGACCGGCCTGACCGAGAAAAACGACTTCGCCATGCCGGCCCTGCAAACGCCCGCCACCGCAGCAGCTGAAATCTGGAAGGGCATCGCCCAAGGACGGTTTGAAATCCATTTCCCGCGCCGCTTTACGCGTATCCTGAAGCTGCTCCAGATGCTGCCTTATCGCTGGCGCTTCGCCTTGTTCCACCGTTTCCTGCACATGACATGACTGAGATGAAATTCAAAGGCCGGCTCGATGCGCTGGCCGAATGGTACGTCACGCTGACCCGACAGAGCGTGCGCCACATCGGCCATTTCTATGCGTCCGACGTGCACTTCAAGGATCCGTTCAATGACATCCGCGGCATCGCAGCGATGATCGCCGTGTACGAACACATGTTCGATACCACCGACAATCCGCATTTCATCATCCATGACCGTATCGTCGACAACGACCATGCGTTCATCACCTGGGTGTTCGAGTTCGGCCTCAAGGGCAAGCACTACAGCATCGCCGGCGGCACGCATCTGAAGTTCAACGACGAAGGCCTGGTCGTCCTGCATCGCGACTACTGGGACGCGGCGGAAGAGCTGTTCCAGAAATTGCCTGTGATCGGCGGACTGATACGCTGGCTGCGCAGATTGTTCGAGACCAGGATCGACCTCACGGCAGGCCGCGGATGATGTCGTAGTTCCTGTCCAGCACCGGCACAAACTCCTGGGCGCGCAGGTTGCTCAGCGTCGCCTGCACGTTGGCGCTCTTCTTGTTGAAGAAAACGGCGCGGATCTTCTTCCGGATGTCTTCGCACAGCTGGCCGCGATAGACGAAGGGATCAAACGGAATCGGCGCCGATTTCCACAGCACGCGCAGGTCGTTGCGCTTGACCTTGCCGGCGGCGATCAGCGCACCCAGATTGGCGCTGGCGACGAAAGCGGCGTCGACTTCCTGGCTGAGCACGGCAGTGACCGATTGCTCATGATTGCCGGAGTAGCCGATGCGCGAAAAATACTTGTCCAGCGTGGTGCCCAACTGACGTGCAAATACATGCAGCGGGATCAGTGCACCCGAAGTGCTTTCCGGGTCCGCCAGCGCCAGACGCTTTCCCTTCAATCCCGAGATCGAGGTCACGGGCCCGTGCTGCCGCACGATCAGCAGGGAATAATAAGCCGGCGTATTGCCGTCGCTGAATGCATCGGCCATGCGCATGAGGGTCGCAAACGGCGTTATCTGCGGATCGCTTTTACGCGCCGATACATACGTCGCCGGACCGAGTCGCGCGACGTCGACGGCGCCGGCCAGCAAGCCTTCGTTGACCGCGCCGTAGGAGGCCGGCGTAATGGCCTCGACCGGGACACCGAGTGACTTTTCCAGGTCATTGAACAGCGGCTTCAAGGCCGCGCCGTCGTCCTGAAAATCACCCTGCGGCACGAACGAGAAGCGCAGTCGGGCCGGCCGCTCGCATTGGGCGGCGTCGGCCGGCAGGCTGTTGAGCGTCAGGATCAGCGACACGATCAGCACCGACAGCGGGAAGAAGGGCAGCAGCGGCAGCGCGACGCCGCCACGCAGGGTGCGTGGAATTTTCCGGATGGCCTGCGCCAGCGTCAGCAATGTATTCAACGCATTCAACTTGGTCATAGCGGATCGAATCTCCCTTTTTGCAATACCGGCTCAATCTGTTCCGCCGATACCGGCCGTTGCAGGTAAAAGCCCTGCACCTCGTCGCAACCGATGACCTTCAGATGCATCAGTTGCTCTTTGCTTTCCACGCCTTCGGCGATGACCTTGAGGCCGAGGTTGCGCGCCAGCGACACGGTCGAGGCGACGATCATGGCGTCGCTATTGTCGTTGCGGATGTCGCGGATGAAGGAGCGATCGATCTTGAGCGCATACACCGGCAGTGTCTTGATGTGGCTCAGGCCGGCGTAGCCGGTGCCGTAATCGTCGAGCGAAATGCGCAGGCCTTCCGCACGCAACTTCTCCAATACATCCTTGGCGCTGTCGATGTCGTCGATGAAGCAGCTTTCGGTGACTTCGATCTCCAGCAGGAACGGCGGCAGCTTGTATTTTTTGAGCGCGTCCAGGATGGTTTCCAGCAACTGCGCATCCTGCAGTTGCTTGACCGAGACGTTGATGGCGACCGGCACCACCTTGAGGCCGCGCTTCTTCCAGTCGGCCAGCTGGCGGCAGACCGCCTTGATGACCCAGTGTCCCAACGGGATGATGAGATCGTGGTCTTCGGCCAGCGCAATGAAGTCGTTGGGGAAGATCAGTCCGTGCTCGGGATGCTCCCAGCGGATCAACGCCTCCATGCCGACGATGTCGAAATCATGCATCTCCACCTTGGGCTGGTAGTGCAGGCAGAACTCGTCGTTCCTGAGCGCCTGGCGGAAGCGCGCCAGCAACTCCAGCCCGCGCGCGGCCGAGGCGTTGAGCGAGGCGTCATAGAAGCGATAGGCGCCGCTGCCGGCCTTTTTTGCGGTGTACATGGCGGCGTCGGCGCTGGTCAGCAACTGGTCGACGCTCTGGCCGTCGCGCGGATACAGCGCAATGCCGATGCTGGTGGTGGTCTGGACTTCATGACCTTCGAGGTCGGGGTAGGGCTCGCTGATGGCGGCGATCAGTTCGCGGGCGATCTGGGCGACGCGTTCTTCCGCGGCAATCTCGGACACCAGCACCACGAATTCGTCCCCCCCCAGCCGCGCCACCAGATCGTACTCGCGCAGCACCGCACGCAGGCGTTTGGCGACGGTCTGCAGCAAGGCGTCGCCGACGGCGTGGCCGAGCGTGTCGTTGATGACCTTGAACTTGTCGAGGTCAAGGAAGAACAGCGCGTACAACTTGCGGCTGCGGCGTGCGCGCGACAGTTCGGTGGCGGCAATTTCGTGGAACAGCATGCGGTTGGGGATGCCGGTCAGGTAGTCGTGCGAGGCCAGTTGATAGGCACGCGACTTTTCCTGTTCGAGCTGGTCGATCAGGCCGCTCTTCTCCCGCTCCGAGTACAGCAGCTTTTCGTACAGGCGCCTGCGACGGTGGGCGATGTTGATCAGCCCGTAGCAGAACAGCAGCACGATGACGGAAATGATGATCGCCTGGTAGCGGTATTCGCGATGCGGCGGCGCCAGCTTGCCGAGCACGAAGTCGGGGTCGCGGCTGACGATGACTGCCAGCGGATAGCGTTCCAGCTTGCGCTGCACGCCGATCTGCTGCTCCAGCTCGCCGGGACGAATTGCCCGGATCTCGCCGTCGGTCTTGTTGTCGACCAGGAACAGCGCATAGTCTTCACCGGCGAAATTGCTGCCGCCCGAGAGCGTGCTGCCGCTCAGTTCGGCCAGTTGGAAGCCGGTGGCGTTGAGAATTTCGATGCGGCTGCCGCTGCCGACGCTGACGTCCTTGTAGGTCTTGAGAAAGTAACCAAGGTCGAGGATCGCGGTGAAGAATCCCTGCAATTCGTTGTTCTTGCTCTTCAAGGGGATCAGCAAGGGCACGCGCCAGGTATAGCCATCCTTTTTCAGCGGTGGGCTGATGATCATGCCGCCCTGGCGTTGCGAATACATCAGCGACGATACGTAAGCGGCGTTGATCAGCTGGGAAAACTCGGGTTCCTCTTTTTGCCGCGCCGAGGAATAGACCAGCCGGACGTTGGCGTCGAAGATGGCCACGCGCAGATATGCCGAGTCGCCCAGGAACAGCGGTGACAAATAGCTGGAGGCGTGCGCGTCGCCGTCCAGCACCGACTGGCCGATGCGGGAATAGAGCAGTGCCTTGCTGAGGATTTCCTCGAGATTGGAAGAGATGATGGCGGCGACGTTCCTGCTGTCGGCCAGCGAACTTTCAACCGCCAGCGCCTTTTCGTTGCGGATGCGCGTGAAGGTGATGGACCAGATCACGATCAGCAGGAGCAGGACAGCAGCAAATAAACCGACGACAGCCCCCGGCCGTCCTGGAACGCCGAGCTCAGCCAAGCCGGCCGCATCGCTGATCGTAACCGCAGTAACCGCAATTTTTTCCTCAATGTGAAATGCCTTTGCGTGGTCGCAAAGTGTTTTCCAGAGAGTAAGCGGCAAATGTGTCGAATTGATGACAAGGTCGCACGATTGTGCGACAGGGCCGCGCAATCGTACGCAGCGCGCGGAGAAGAAACAGCAGAAGACCGCGCCGGAATGAAGCTGAACGTACCGGCGCGGCCGGGTTGATGCCTGAAGACGGTTAATACACGCCGCGCGTCTTGAACGGCTGGTATTGATAGAGCCAGGTTTCCGACAGGGTCTGGTTCTTGTGGCGCAAGTACAGGCGCAGGTCGACCGGATCGTCGCCGTCGACGGTAAGGTCGAACTGCGCGCGCCAGTGGCCGGCTACGCCGTTCGGCACGGCTTCTGTAAAGATATACGAGAAGCTGCCGCGCGAGGACGACAACACCGCTTCGGGCAATTCGCCGAAGGCCAGTTTCTCCAGTGGCGCCCCTTTGAATTCGACCATGAACTTGCGCACGTTTTGCGGACGGACCTGGCCCGGCTGGCCGCCGTTGCCGAGGCGCGTGGCGACGCAGCGCGCCAGCGGCGACGGGAACGGCTCGTCCTTCATCCAGTGCAGGCGGTAGCGCAGGCGATAGCTGCTGCCGGCGGCGGCTTTGGCTTTCGGCACCCACATCGCGACGATGTTGTCGTGAATCTCGTCGTCGGTCGGGATTTCAATCAGCTGCACCGAACCTTCGCCCCAGCCTTCCAGCGGTTCCACCCACAGGCTTGGCCGGCGTTCGTAGTGGACGCCGTCCTGGTAATGGTCGAAATTGCGGTCGCGCTGCAACAGGCCGAAGCCGCGCGGATTGTTGTCGCCGAACGCCGAGGCGGTGATGCGCGCCGGATTGTTGAGCGGACGCCAGATGTGTTCGCCGTTGCCGTTCCAGATTGCAAGGCCGTCGGAATCGTGTACCTCCGGACGCCAGTCGGCACCGGTGCCTTTGACGGCTTCGGAGTACCACAGCATCGAGGTGGCCGGCGCGATGCCGAGACGCCCCACATCCTGGCGCAGGAACAGCGCGCAGTCGACGTCCATGACCACGTCGGCGCCGCGGCGCATGATGAACTTGTAGGCGCCGACGATGCTCGGGCCGTCGAGGACGGCATACACCACGACGGTGTCGCTCTTGTCGGCCGGCGCTTCAAAATAGAAGTGCGTGAAGTTGGGAAACTCTTCCGGCTTGCCGGCCTGGGCGACGTCGATGGCGATGCCGCGCGCCGACAGGCCGTATTGATACAGGTCGCCGATGGCGCGGAAGTAGGAGGCGCCAAGGAAGGCGACCCAGTCATTCTTGCGCCAGTCGAGTTTGGACTGGTCGCCGCTGCGGCTTTCCTGGAAGCGGAAGCCGGCAAAGCCGCTGCCGCGCGGCAGCTTGCGCGCCGGGCTGTCGGCCGGCATGTCGAAGTAGCTTTCGTCGTAGAGGATCTCGCGCGCCTTGGCGTTGTTGCCTGTCCCCTCCAGCGTGTACATGTGCACCGGCGCCTGGAAGAAGCGGCCGAGATGGAAGAAGGTCACCGGGAATTGTCCCGGACCGTTGGCGAACAGCGAGGAATCGGTATTGAATTTGATCTTGCCGTGCGCCTCGTAGTCGATCTTGTCGAGGATGTCGGCCGGCGGTTTGTTCTGCGGCTTGTAGGGCGACTGTGCGGCGGTGCGCACTTGTGCGATCAGCGCGTCGAACGAGAAGGGCGCAGGGTTGCCGAGCTTGATGCGATTGGCGGCGAGCGCTTCGGGAGGAATGCCGAGGGCGGCGAGAGCGGCAGTCGCGGTGGCAGAACTCAGGAAGGTGCGTCGATTGATCATGGGCAATAGATGTCGAATGAATAATGCTGCATGCAAGCAGCAAAGGTTGGTCGGGGGTGCAGCGCGAAACATGAAGGCGATGGACCGCATCATGAAATTCGATGAATGAAGTCATCGCTGCAAAGGCGGAAATCCTAGCATGACGGTGGCGCTCGCGTGGGAGCCTTGCGCCGGGACCGTCATGCTTGCCCGGAGGCTACTTGATAAAGAGTCTCATGCCGGGGCTTGGTTCCTGCTTCTTTTATATTTTCTATGGACGCATAAAAATTAATTGAGTAAAATTCGCCGGTCATTGGGGAGTAGTCGCCTTCCGCCCTGAGGAGGGGCTTATGTCAACATACTTGGTCCACACGACCATGGCATAAGCGGTCCTAAAAGCTTGACAAGACCTTTGACCACGTTGCCTCCGGAATGGCCGGGGAGAGGCGTGGTCAATCGTTTTTTTGTCCGGCCATGGAGACCCCAATTGGATGCATTTCTCATTTCCACCGGCGTAGTCGCTTTAGCTGAAATCGGCGACAAGACGCAACTTCTGGCTTTTATCCTCGCTGCAAAATTCCGCAAACCGATTCCCATCATCCTGGGCGTTCTGGTGGCGACCATTGCCAATCACGCCTTTGCCGGCGCGCTCGGTGCATGGATCACGTCGCTGGTCTCGCCCGAAACCATGCGCTGGGTACTGGGTGTGTCCTTTATCGGTATGGCGATCTGGACGCTGATTCCCGACAAGTTCGACGAAAGCGAAGCCAGGTTCGCACGCTTCGGCGTGTTCGGCACCACGGTGATCGCGTTCTTCCTCGCGGAAATGGGCGACAAGACACAGGTGGCGACAGTGGCGCTGGCGGCGCAATACCACGCCTTCGTACCGGTGGTGGCCGGCACAACGCTGGGGATGATGATCGCCAACGTCCCGGCGGTGCTGCTGGGCGACCGTATCGCCGGCAAGATCCCGGTGCGCATCGTGCACGCCATCGCTGCGCTGATCTTTGCGATCATCGGTGTGGCGACGCTGCTCGGTGCCGGTAAATCGATGGGGTTCTGATCCCCGGCGCAGATCGTTGCTCACAATAAAAAACGGCCCGTGATGCGGGCCGTTTTTCTTGCAGCAGACGTCAATCAATACGAATAGAAGATCTTCTGGATTTCTTTGGTATCGGAGGTCTTGGTCAGTGCCAGCATCAGCAGGATGCGTGCTTTTTGCGCATTCAGCGTATCGGAAACAACGAAGTCCAGCTTGTCGTCGTCCGCTTCGCCGTTACGTGCCACGATGCCTTGGCCGACGCGGCTGGCACGAACGATCACGACGCCTTTTTTGCGCGCTTCGGTCAGCGATGGAGCAACCATGTTGTTCAGGCTGCCGTCACCCACGCCGGCGTGGATGATGCCCTTGGCGCCGGCGGCGACGAAGGCGTTCAGCGCGATCGGGTTCATGTTGGCATAACCGTAGACGATGTCGACTTGCGGCAGGACGTCCAACTTGGAGATATCGAATTCCGAATCAACGGTGTGCTTGCGGGTCGACTGGCGATAGAAGAATGGCTTGCTGCCTTGGATGTAGCCCAGGAAACCCAGTTCAGGCGTCTTGAAGGTGTCCAGGGTGGAGGTGTTGGTCTTGGTGACTTCGCGCGCTGCGTTGATCTGATCGTTCAGCGTTACCAGCACGCCCTTGCCGATGGCTTCCTGGCTTCCTGCCAGCAATACGGCGTTGTACAGGTTGATCGGGCCATCGGCGCTGATCGCGGTCGATGGACGCATTGCGCCGACGATCACGACCGGCTTCTTGCTGTGTACGGTCAGGTCGAGGAAGTAAGCTGTTTCTTCGATCGTATCAGTGCCGTGGGTGATCACGATGCCGTCGACGTCGCTTTGCGCCAGCAGCATGTTCACGCGCTTGGACAGCTTCAGCCAGTAGTCGTTGTTCATGTTTTCGCTGGCGATCTGGAATACTTGCTCGCCCTTGACGTTGGCGACTTTCTTCAGCTCGGGTACGGCATCGATCAGCGCGTCAACGCCGATTTTTGCTGCGGTGTAGCCGACGGTTGTCGTGCTGGTGGCGCCGGTGCCGGCGATGGTGCCGCCGGTTGCCAGGATCATGACGTTGGGAAGTTTTTGCGCGTGCGCGATGGATACCAGGGCGGCACAAGCCAGGATCAGAAACTGGCCGAATATTTTTTTGGAATGCATGTCGTTCCTCTTGATGAAAGTATGTTTTTAGTCTCTTCCCCAATGCATCCCGGCGCGAGCAGATGAACGCCGGGGCTTGCCCTTGTGAGGCGCGGAGAGCAGCCAAGATAGCACTCATTGGGGCTTCTTTGAAGATATCCGCAACGATTTGGAGAAGTATTTTTTGGGATAAATCGAGGTGTCGATTTTCTGCCCGCTAGGGGTGCGCAGGATGCGCTTTTTGAGGGCGTGGGGACGCCTCTTTTGCACTCTAATCGAACTTCTTCTGAGGCTTATTCGCATACCGAAAGGAATGCAAAAAGCCATCCGATGCCATGTACGAATACTTTAAATTTTTCAGTCGTCTGATTTTTGTTAAATGCAAAAATTGACACCTTGGATATTCGATTCTATTCAAGAATCGCCGCCAGCGGGAAAATGAAAGAAAGGGCGTTGCGAGGCGCGGTCAGTTTCCGGAATTCAGTTGGTCTTTTTGTTTATATAGGTACAATGAAATCGGACGTTGCCGTGCTGAATCAATGCGCAATGCATGTTGAATTCGGAGAGAACCGCGGCGACCAGTCGGGAACCTGTGAACCCGTGAACCGGAATTGATTGGAGCCAAGTTGTTGACCGAAAAATTTACCGATCCGCAAGCGGCGGTCGATCGCGTGATCGAAATCTATGAGAGCAATACCGCCATCCTCCGTGACGCCTTCAAGCTGTTCGCCAAAGGCGAGGTGCTGCAGGACCGCGTGCGAGCGTGCTATCCCTTCGTGCGCATCACCACCGACAAGGTCACCCACACCGATACGCGCCAGTCGTTCGGCTTCGTCGCCGGCCCCGGCACCTATCAGACCACGCTGACGCGTCCGACGCTGTTCAAGAATTATCTGCTGAGCCAGTTCACGCTGCTGCTGCAGAACCATCAGGAGCCGCTCGAGGTCGGCGTCAGCGACTTGCCGATCCCGGTGCACTTCGCCTTCGCCGAAGGCATCCACGTTGAAGGTGATCTCGATCCCGATCATCTGCGCCTGTTGCCGGACGTGTTCGACTTGCCGGACCTGGCCGAGATGGATGACCGCATCGTCAACGGCACCTATGAAGTCGACAACGGCGGCTGGCGCGACGGCGTGCATCCGCTGGCGCTGTTCACCGGGCCGCGGATCGACTATTCGCTGCATCGCCTGCGCCACTACACTGCGACCGCGCCTCAGCATTTCCAGCGTTACGTGCTGTTCACCAATTACGCGTTTTATGTCGATGAGTTCGTACGCATGGGGCGCGAGCTGATGCAGGCCACCGACGATCCGGAACTGCGCACCTACCGCCAGCAGTACACCGCCTTCGTCGAACCCGGCAATGTCACCACGCCCAACGCCAACGTCGAGGGCATGAAGGGCGTGGCCGGTTCCGGCACCGCGCCGGTACGCCAACCGCAAATGCCGGCCTACCATTTGCAACGCTCCGACGGCTCCGGCATCACGCTGGTCAACATCGGCGTGGGACCGTCCAACGCCAAAACCATCACGGATCACATCGCCGTGCTGCGTCCGCACGGCTGGATCATGCTCGGCCATTGCGCAGGCCTGTCATCGTCGCAGCGCATGGGCGACTACGTGCTGGCGCATGCCTACGTGCGCGACGACCACGTGCTCGACGACGACCTGCCGCTGTGGGTGCCGATTCCGGCCCTGGCCGAAGTGCAGCTGGCCTTGCAGGACGCGGTGGCGAGCATCACGCAACTGGAAGGCTACGAGCTCAAGCGCATCATGCGCACCGGTACGGTGGCCTCGGTCGATGACCGCAACTGGGAGCTGCGCGATCATCGCACACCTTTGCTGCGCTTCAGCCAGAGCCGGGCGATTGCGCTCGACATGGAAAGCGCGACGGTGGCGGCCAACGGTTTCCGTTTCCGCGTGCCTTACGGTACCTTGCTGTGCGTGTCGGACAAGCCGTTGCACGGCGAAATCAAATTGCCGGGCATGGCCAATCGTTTCTACGAGCAGCGTGTGGCGCAGCATCTGAAGATCGGTATCCGCGCGCTGGAATTGCTGCGCAACCATGGCGTCGAGCAGCTGCACAGCCGCAAGCTGCGCAGCTTCGGCGAGCCGGCGTTCCGTTGATTCGCTGATTTACTGATTCACGCGCAAACAAAAAAAGCGCCGGTGCGAGAGATCGCACCGACGCTTTTTTTATGCCCGTTGTCCTTTATGCCGCTGCGTACTTGCCGGTGCGATCGCGGGCAGCAAGCCAGCCGTACAGGGCGGCGCCGGTCAGCAGCGTGGCGGCCGCAATCGACAGCGACGGCGTGAACGAGCCGCTGATGTGCACCAGTTTTGTCGCCAGCGGCGGTCCGGCGATCTGGCCGATGCCGTAAGAGGCGGTCATCAGTCCCATCAATCCCGGTGCATGATGGCTGCGCAGGCGGCGCGCTTCACGCATGGCGAACAGCGTGATGGCGGTGAACGGCAGGCCCAGCAGGATGCTGCCCAGTGCGAAGCCGAACTCATTGGGCAGGATCGCGCTGATGATGACGCCGATCGCCTGCATGACGTAGCTGATCGCCAGCAACAGGCGCTGGTCGGCATGCACCGGAATGCGTGTTGCACCCAATGCGCCGAGCGCCACGCACAGGCCGAACAGCGGCCAGAAGAAATCGGGCCAGGACGAACCTGGCAATGCCTGGCGCGCGATCACCGGCAGGAAGGTTGCGGTGATGATGTAGCCGAAGCCGGCGAGACCGTACGCCAGCACTTGCCAGCGCACTTCACGCGTCACGGCGGCAGGCTCGGTATAGTCCTTGCCGTCTGCGTCTGCGCCTGCACCTGCGCTCGCGCGCAGGTTGACCTCACCGCGAAAGGTTTTCCACACCAACAGCGTCAGCACAGCCGCCATCAAGCCGAATGCCAGCCATCCCGCAGCGGCATGCCAGCCGCCCGCCACCATGGCGCTGGTCGACAGGCCGGTCAGCATGATGCCCAGGCCGGGACCGGAATAGATAATCCCGCCCAGCGCCGGCAACTGCAGTTGCGCCAATCTTTGCAGGCACCAGCCCGAGCTGTAGACGAACACCAGCGCGCTTGCCATGCCCGACAGCAGGCGCAGCAGCAGCCACAGGCCCTGGGAATGGAAGGCGCCCATCCCTGCCGTCAGCAGCACTGTTGCGAGCAGTCCGGCGCGAATCGTGCGCGTCGGCGGCAGGCCACGCCAGAACGCACATAGCAGGGCGCCGACGAAGTAGCCGAGGTAATTCGAGGTTGCCAGCCAGCCGCCGCTGTTGAGGTCGATGGTCTGGTCGTGCAGCATCATCGGCAGCAGCGGCGTGAAGGCGAAGCGGCCGATGCCCATGGCCACCGACAGCGCGATCAGGCCGGAGAGGGCGATGCGCAAGGCTATCTTGCGGTTGGCTTGCGTGTCCTGAATAGATTGAGTAGTCATGTCTTCCCGTGGTGACGCCGGTCGGCGAGGGCTGTGCGTCGGCGGCGCCCTGTCGCGGCATTTCTGTTATTGCGCGGATATTGCTGGTGACTCAATGGTAGCTTGTCTTTACCATCCTAAAAAATGAATAATAAGAATGGATTCATCTGTTTCAGGGATGTTCGATGAAAATTATTGAAGCGAGGATTGACGGATTGGCGGTACACGCGCAACCCGTGCGACCTGCAGGAGAACAGCATGGACATTGCAGCACTTGAAATTTTTCGCGCCGTGGTCAGTGAGGGTGGCATTACACGCGCCGCGGAGCGATTGCATCGCGTGCAGTCCAACGTGACCACGCGCATCCGCCAACTGGAGGAGTCGGTCGGCGTGCCGCTGTTCATCCGTGATCGCAAGCGGCTGTTGCTGACGCCGGCCGGCGAGGTCTTGCTGGATTATTCCGAGCGCATCCTCGGCCTGGTGCAGGAGGCGCGACAGGCCGTGTTGCCGCAGGGTCCGCGCGGCAGGTTGCGCGTCGGTGCGATGGAAAGCACTGCGGCCAGCCGCCTGCCGGGGCCGCTGGCGGCATTCCATCAGCGTTGGCCCGAAGTGCAGCTGGAACTGACCACCGCCGCGACGCAGACGCTGGTCGACCAGGTACGCGCCTTCAAGCTGGACGCCGCGCTGGTAGCCGGGCCGGTTGACGATGATGTCTTTGTGGCAACGCCGCTGTATCAGGAAGAACTGGTGATCGTGGTGCCGCGCGGACATGCGCGGGTGAAGAGCCCGGATGACCTGAATGTCGACACGCTGATTGTGTTCGAGCAAGGTTGCGCCTATCGCAAGCGCGCCGAACATTGGTTCGCCTCGGGGGCGATCAAGGGGCGTCGGCCTGCACGTTTGCTTGAACTGGGTTCGTATCACGCGATGCTGGCATGCGTGGCCGCCGGCGCCGGGATCGCATTTGTTCCGCGAACGATATTAAATATGCATGGACAACAGAATTTTTCGACCTATTCTTTAGGCAAGGAGGGGCGCATCACCACGTATCTCATTTGTCGACATGATCAACAGACAACGGTTTACGATGCGTTGCGAACCTTGTTGCTGACGGAGTCCTGACGTCCGCGGTGCAATCAGTGAGGCCCGGTCGGGGCGGCGTAACAATTTGTAAAAAACGCTGCGGTCCGGCAATGCTTTTTTTATAGTCATGTTTCCCCCTCCATTCTCTCCCCCGAGAATGGGATTTACCCCGCGAGCCGCAAGGCGCGTGGGGTTTTTTCTTTGCGCATCGTTTTCTGCGATGTCGTTGTCCCTTTCCCTCCTTCGTGGTTTCATTTTCCTTTTGCAATGATCAGGCTCTCGCGCGCCGCAGACTGGATTGCCAGCACCGCCGGATGTGTCAGGCGGCGCTCCACCGAAATGGCATAGAACTGCTCGGTGATCTGGTCGGTCTGGCCGATCTGCACCACGCCGAGTTGCTGCTTCAGTTGAGCGGCAACCGCAGAAGGCGCGGCAAAGATGCCGGCGCCTGCTTCGCCGAATGCGTTGAGCAAGGCGCCGTCATCGAATTCGCCGGCAATGTGCGGGCGTATCTTTTCCTTTTCGAACCAGCGCAGCAACCTCGGCCGCACCGCTGCGTCCTCGCCGGGCATGAGGAAGGGGGCGCCATCCAGGCCCTGCGGGAAATTCTTCTTGTGCGCTCTGGCCAGTGCCGGCGTGGCAAAAAAGCTGGTGCTGCATTCGCCGAGCAGGTGGCTATAGCCGCGCACGTCGATGTTGCTCGGCATAGGGCTGTCGGCGATAACAATGTCGAGCCGGTGGATGGCAAGGTCGCCGAGCAGGCTGTTGAGCTTGCCCTCGCGACAGACAATGCGCACCGGATCTTCAAGCTTCAATGCCGTTTCCAGCAGCAGGTAGGCGATGGTCTTCGGCACCGCATCGGCGACGCCGACACGGAACTGCAGCGGCCTGCCGCCGGGGCGAAAGCGCATCACTTCTTCGAGTTCTTCCCCGAGCGTGAAAATCTGGTCGGCATACGCAAACACGGTGCGACCGGCGTCGTTGAGTTCCAGCTTGCGGCCGACACGATTGAACAATCGATAGCCGAGCGACTCCTCGAACAGCGCGATTTGTCCGCTGATGGTCTGCGCGGTGAGGTGCAGGCGCTCGCCGGCGCGCGCAATGCCGCCGGTCTTGGCGACGGTCCAGAAGTAATGCAGGTGTTTGTAATTGAGCGCAGCCATGGTGTTTTCAATACATCGGTTTTTACGAAGAGAATGAAAAGTATATTCGAATTTTCAAGAGTATCGGATTTGGCTAAAGTGGCATCTGTCTATTGCACAGCCATGGAGGCCAACATGAAATGTCCCGTTTGCACTACCGTCAATCTGAGCATGAGCGATCGTCAGGGCGTGGAGATCGACTACTGCCCGCAATGCCGCGGCGTCTGGCTCGATCGCGGCGAGCTCGATAAATTGATTGAGCGTGCGCAGGCTGTAGCGCCTCACGCCGCGGCAGTCCGCGCATCGACGCCGCCTCAATATGCGCCGCCGATGCCGCCGCCGCAACAGCGCGGCTACGACGACCGCTTCGGCCACGGTCGCGAGTATAAGGATCATGGAGATTACCGCTCGCGCAAGAAGAAGGGTTTTCTGGGCGAGATCTTCGATTTCGACTGAAGTAAGAACGCACATATATAACCAAGGGGAAATACCGTGAACGGTGTAGAAAGTTTTGCAAGTCCGTTGATGTGGGGCGGCTTTATCGTATTCGTGCTGGGCATGCTGGCGTTCGACATGCTGGTGCTCGGTGGCCGCCATGCGCACAAGGTGACCGTCAAGGAAGCGCTGGGATGGTCGGTGGCGTGGGTCATGCTGGCGCTGTTGTTCAGCGGCCTGCTGTGGTGGTACCTGGATCACAGCATCGGACGTGAATTCGCGAACCAGAAGAGCTTGGAGTTCCTGTCCGGCTACCTGATCGAGAAGTCGCTGTCGGTGGACAACATCTTCGTGTTCCTGGTGATCTTCGGCTACTTCGCGGTGCCGGCGGAAATGCAGCGGCGCGTGTTGCTATATGGCGTGGTCGGCGCAATCATCATGCGCGCCGTGATGATTTTGCTGGGTGCATGGCTGATCGCACAGTTCAGTTGGATCATGTACCTGTTCGGCGCGTTCCTGATCGTGACCGGCATCAAGATGCTGATCTTTGCGGACAAGGAGAGCGACCTCAACGACAACCCGCTGCTGAAATTCCTGCGCAAGCACATGCGCATCAGCAATGAGTACGACGGCGAGAAGTTCTTCACCATGCGCAACGGCGTGCGCTATTTCACGCCGCTGATGCTGGTGCTGATCCTGATTGAAGTGACGGACCTGGTTTTCGCGGTCGACAGCATCCCGGCGATTTTCGCGATCACCACCGATCCGTTCATCGTGTTCACGTCGAACATGTTTGCGATCATGGGTTTGCGGGCGCTGTACTTCCTGCTGGCTGACGTGGCGGATCGTTTCCACTATCTCAAGTACGGTCTGGCGCTGGTGCTGGTGTTCGTGGGCGGCAAGATGCTGTTGGCGTACTGGTTCCACATTCCGGTGATGGTGTCGCTGCTGGTGGTTGCTGTAATCCTGCTGGCCTCGGTGCTGATCAGTCTGGTGTTGTCAAAAAAGAAAGCGATCTCCTGATTCGTTAGGAGCCGTGAAGGTCGAATAAATTAGGGTCGGAGTGATTTACAATCGTGAATCCTCCGGCCCTTTTTCTTTGATCCTTCACGCTTTCGCTATGGCCCGTTTACCTCGCCTGGTTGTCCCGCATCAGCCGCATCACATCATCCAGCGCGGCCATGACGGCCAGCTTGTATTCCGCGACGCCGCTGACCATACCGCCTTCCTCGACTGGCTCAAGGAAGGCGCGAAGCGCTTCAAGGTCGCCATCCATGCTTACGTCCTGATGCCGGACCACGTGCATTTGCTGGCTACGCCGGTGGACGCCGACGGGCTGGCACGAATGATGCAATGGGTAGGCCGGTATTACGTGCCCTATATCAACCAGAAATATCAGCGCAGCGGCACCTTGTGGCAGGGACGCTACAAGGCGACGGTGCTGGATGCGGAGCGCTACCTGCTGCTGTGCAGCCGTTACATTGAGCTCAATCCGGTGCGCAATGGCCTGGTCGGCAGTGCGTTGGACTACCCGTGGTCGAGCTACATGCATCACATTGGCGCAAAGCCGGACCCGCTCATTACCGACCATCGCGTGTATTGGGCGCTGGGGAACACACCGTTTGACCGCGAAATCGCCTACAAGCTGCAGGCGGAGCAATCGCTGGGACAGGCGGAGGTCGATGCGATCAGTCAAGCGACGCTAAAAGGCTGGGCGCTGGGGGCGGAGGAGTACAAGAGCGGGTTGGAGAAGCAGGTCAGCCGGCGCGTCAGTCCGGCAAAACGTGGTCGGCCAGTGAAGAAAGTTGATGAAATTGCACTTTCGAAAGAAGCTGTAGTAATCAAGTCGTCCACATAAATCTCAATAAATACAAGAGATTAGCGAGTTTCATTAAATATGCCATCACTCTGTCCCTAATTTAAAATTAATAAAAATTCTGAGGTTTTTAATTTTACTCTGACCCCTTTTGTTCTTATTGAAGATTTGGGTGCAGTGCACTATCCTTAAATCCTTACTCTCAAAGTGGTGGAGCACCGTTATGCACGCGCAAGGCCTATACGACCCAGCTAATGAACACGACGCCTGTGGTGTCGGTTTTATCGCCCATATCAAGGGCAAGAAAAACCATTCCATCGTTGAGCAAGGCTTGCTCATCCTGAAGAATCTGGACCACCGGGGTGCGGTCGGGGCAGATCCGCTGATGGGCGACGGCGCCGGTATCCTGATCCAGATTCCGGATCAGTACTACCGCGAAGAAATGTCCAAGCAAGGCGTCGAGCTGCCGCCGCCTGGCGAATACGGCGTCGGCATGGTGTTCCTGCCGAAGGAAAACGCTTCCCGCATCGCCTGTGAACAGGAAATCGAACGCTCGGTGCTGGCCGAAGGCCAGGTCGTGCTGGGCTGGCGCAACGTGCCGGTCGACATGGACATGCCGATGTCGCCGACCGTGCGTGAAAAAGAGCCGGTCATCCGCCAGATCTTTATTGGCCGCGGTCCGGACATCATGGTTACCGATGCGCTGGAACGCAAACTGTACGTGATCCGCAAGTCGTCCGGCCACGCCATCCAGGCGCTGAACCTGATCCACGGCAAGGAATTCTTCGTGCCGTCGATGTCCGCGCGCACCGTGGTCTACAAGGGCCTGTTGCTGGCCGACCAGGTTGGCGTGTACTACAAGGACTTGCAGGATCCGCGCTGCGTGTCAGCACTGGCGCTGGTGCACCAACGCTTCTCCACCAACACCTTCCCTGAGTGGCCGCTGGCCCACCCGTACCGCCTGATCGCCCACAACGGCGAAATCAACACCGTCAAGGGCAACTTCAACTGGATGCGCGCACGCGAAGGCGTGATGCAGTCGGCCGTGCTGGGCGACGACCTGAAGAAATTGTTCCCGCTGATCTATGAAGGCCAGTCCGACACCGCGTGTTTCGACAACGCGCTGGAACTGTTGCTGATGGCAGGCTATCCGCTGGCGCAGGCCATGATGATGATGGTGCCGGAAGCCTGGGAAAACCACACCCTGATGGACGACAACCGTCGCGCCTTCTATGAATACCATGCAGCGATGATGGAGCCGTGGGACGGCCCGGCCGCGCTGGCGTTCACCGACGGCCGCCACATCGGCGGCACGCTGGATCGCAACGGTTTGCGTCCTGCGCGTTATATCGTGACTGATGACGACCTGGTCGTGATGGCGTCCGAATCCGGCGTACTGCCAATTCCTGAATCGAAGATCATCCAGAAATGGCGCCTGCAACCGGGCAAAATGTTCCTGATCGACCTCGACGCCGGCCGCATCATCGACGACAAGGAACTCAAGGACACCTACGCCAACGCCAAGCCATACAAGCAATGGATTTCGTCGGTGCGCGTCAAGCTCGACGAACTGAAGGCCGAGCCGGTCGAATCAGGTTCCACCATTCCGCTGCTGGATCGCCAGCAAGTGTTCGGCTACACCCAGGAAGACGTCAAGTTCCTGATGGCGCCGATGGCCTCCGCCGGTGAAGAAGCGATCGGTTCGATGGGCAACGACTCGCCGCTGGCGGTTATGTCCAACAAGAACAAGACGCTCTACAACTACTTCAAGCAACTGTTCGCGCAAGTGACCAACCCGCCGATCGATCCGATCCGCGAAGCCATGGTTATGTCGCTGGTGTCCTTCATCGGCCCGCGTCCGAACCTGCTCGACACCAACAACATCAACCCGCCGATGCGCCTTGAAGTATCGCAGCCGGTGCTCGATTACGCCGACATCGCCAAGCTGCGCAACATCAGCGCGCACACCGGCGGCAAGTTCAAGTCGCACGAGCTGAATATCTGCTACCCGGTCGCCTGGGGCAAGGAAGGCATCGAAGCACGCCTGGCCTCGCTGTGCGCCAAGGCAGTCGATGCGGTCAAGTCGGGCCACAACATCCTGATCATTTCGGATCGCAAGGTCGACTCCGAACAAGTCGCGATCCCGGCATTGCTGGCGACTTCCGCGATCCACTTGCACCTGGTCAGCAAGGGGCTGCGCACCTCGACCGGCCTGGTGGTCGACACCGGTTCGGCGCGCGAAACGCATCACTTCGCGCTGTTGGCAGGCTATGGCGCCGAAGCGATCCACCCGTACCTGGCAATGGACACCCTGACCGAAATGGCCAAGGGCTTGCCGGGCGAGTTGTCGGGCGACAAGGCGATCTATAACTTCCAGAAGGCGATCGGCAAGGGCTTGCTGAAGGTCATGTCGAAGATGGGCATCTCGACCTACATGTCCTACTGCGGCGCGCAGATCTTCGAAGCCATCGGCCTGAACAAGGCGCTGGTCGACAAGTACTTCAAGGGCACCGCATCGAACGTCGAAGGCATCGGCGTGTTCGAAGTCGCCGAAGAAGCGCTGCGCCTGCATCGCGCTGCCTTCAGCAACGACCCGGTCCTCACCAACGCGCTCGACGCCGGCGGCGAATACGCCTTCCGCATCCGCGGCGAAGAACACATGTGGACGCCGGACGCGATCGCCAAGCTGCAGCATTCGACCCGTGCGAACAACTTCAATTCGTACAAGGAATACGCGCAGATCATCAACGATCAATCCAAGCGCCACATGACCCTGCGCGGCCTGTTCGAATTCAAGATCGATCCGTCGAAGGCGATCTCGATCGATGAAGTCGAGCCGGCCAAGGAAATCGTCAAACGCTTCGCCACCGGCGCCATGTCGCTCGGTTCGATCTCGACCGAAGCGCACGCCACGCTGGCCATTGCGATGAACCGCATCGGTGGCAAGTCGAACACCGGCGAAGGCGGCGAAGACGTCAATCGCTACCGCAATGAATTGAAGGGCATCCCGATCAAGCAAGGCGCTACCCTGGCCTCGGAAATCGGCAAGGACGTCATCGAAGTCGACATCCCGCTGCAAGCCGGCGACTCGCTGCGTTCGCGCATCAAGCAGGTGGCTTCGGGACGTTTCGGCGTCTCCGCTGAATACCTTATCTCGGCCGACCAGATCCAGATCAAGATGGCGCAGGGCGCCAAGCCGGGCGAAGGTGGTCAGCTGCCGGGCCACAAAGTTACGGACTACATCGCGACATTGCGCGTGTCGGTGCCGGGCGTGGGCCTGATCTCGCCGCCGCCGCACCATGACATCTATTCGATCGAAGATCTGGCGCAGCTGATCCATGATCTGAAGAACGTCAATCCGCGCGCGTCGATCTCGGTCAAGCTGGTGTCGGAAGTCGGCGTCGGCACGGTTGCCGCAGGCGTGGCCAAGGCCAAGTCGGATCACGTCGTGATCGCCGGCCATGACGGCGGCACCGGCGCGTCGCCGCTGTCCTCGATCAAGCATGCCGGTTCGCCATGGGAACTCGGCCTGGCCGAAACTCAGCAGACGCTGGTGCTGAACGGCTTGCGTAACCGCATCCGGGTGCAGGCCGACGGTCAGATGAAGACCGGCCGCGACGTCGTCATCGGCGCGCTGCTGGGTGCTGACGAATTCGGTTTCGCCACCGCACCGCTGGTGGTCGAAGGCTGCATCATGATGCGCAAGTGCCATCTGAATACTTGCCCGGTCGGCGTGGCGACACAAGATCCTGTGCTGCGTGCCAAGTTCTCCGGCAAGCCTGAACACGTGGTCAACTTCTTCTTCTTCATTGCCGAAGAAGCGCGTCAGATCATGGCGCAACTGGGTATCCGCACCTTCAACGAACTGATCGGCCGTTCCGATCTGCTCGACCGCACCAAGGCCATCCAGCATTGGAAGGCGCAAGGTCTGGACTTCAGCAAGATCTTCTATCAACCGGTCAGCGCAACGCCGTACTTCCATACCGAAAACCAGGACCACGGTCTGGACAAGGCACTGGATCACAAGCTGATCGCACAAGCCAAGATCGCGCTGGAAAAGGGCGAGAAGGTTTCCTTCATTTCGCCGATCCGCAACCTGAACCGCACCGTCGGCGCCATGCTGTCGGGTGAAGTGGCCAAGCGTTACGGCAACGAAGGTTTGCCGGACGACACCATCCACATCCAGCTACAAGGTACTGCCGGTCAATCCGCAGGCGCGTTCCTCGCGCACGGCGTGACATTGGACCTGGTCGGCGAAGGCAACGATTACGTCGGCAAGGGTTTGTCGGGCGGCCGCATCATCGTGCGTCCGAACACCGAGTTCCGTGGCCGCGCGGTTGACAACATGATCTCCGGTAACACCGTGCTGTACGGCGCGACGTCGGGTGAAGCATTCATCAACGGCGTGGTCGGCGAGCGTTTCGCAGTCCGTAACTCCGGCGCGATTGCGGTTGTCGAAGGCACCGGCGACCATGGTTGCGAATACATGACCGGCGGCACCGTCGTCGTACTGGGCGGCACCGGCCGCAACTTTGCAGCCGGTATGTCGGGCGGCATCGCTTACGTCTACGACGAAGCCGGCGACTTCGCAGGCAAGTGCAACATGGCCATGGTCGCGCTGGACAAGGTCCTGTCCGACACCGAACAGGAAGCTTCGACCGATCGCGCCATCTGGCACAGCCTGCAACGCGGTGGCAACGGCCAGACCGATGAAGTCATCTTGCGTGGCCTGATCGAGCGTCACTTCAAGTACACCGGCAGCACGCGCGCGCGCTACCTGCTGGACAACTGGGCGGCGTCGCGCGGCAAGTTCGTCAAGGTCTTCCCGACCGAGTACAAACGTGCTTTGGGCGAACTCAATGCAGCCAAAGCGGCCCCGAAGGACAAGGTGCCGGCGTAAGCCGTCATCCTCGGCCAGATCTGAAATAACGCAAGGCCGGCGATTCTGATAACGACAACGACAGAATCGCCCGCCGCCTATCCTTAGCGAAGAATGTGAGTGGAAAATGGGTAAAGTAACCGGCTTTATGGAATATGAGCGCCTGAAAGAGGCGAGCGAAGCGCCGCAGTCGCGCATGAAGCACTACAAGGAATTCGTCCTGCACCTGGGCGACGCGGAAGCCAAAGTACAAGGCGCACGCTGCATGGATTGCGGCATCCCGTTCTGCAACAACGGCTGCCCGGTCAACAACATCATCCCCGACTGGAATGACCTGGTCTACCGCGGCGACTACAAGGAAGCCCTGGACACGCTGCACTCGACCAACAACTTCCCCGAGTTCACCGGCCGCATCTGCCCGGCGCCGTGCGAAGCCGCCTGCACGCTCGGCATCAACAGCGACGCCGTCGGCATCAAGTCGATCGAGCACTTCATCATCGACAAGGGCTGGGAAAACGGCTGGGTCACGCCGCAACCGGCGACCGTCAAGACCGGCAAGAAGGTCGCCGTGGTCGGCTCCGGTCCTGCCGGGCTGGCTGCCGCACAACAACTGGCGCGCGCCGGCCATGACGTGACCGTGTTCGAGAAGAACGATCGCGTCGGCGGCCTGCTGCGTTACGGCATCCCCGACTTCAAGATGGAAAAGTCGCATATCGACCTGCGCGTCGAACAGATGCAAGCCGAAGGCGTCGTGTTCCGCACCAGCACACTGGTGGGCAAGGATTTCCCTGCCAATATCACCAACTGGTCCAAGGAAACGGTTTCCCCCGACGACCTGAAGAAAGACTTCGACGCCGTCGTCATTGCCGGTGGCGCCGAGTTGCCACGCGACTTGCCGGTGCCGGGCCGCGAATTGAAAGGCGTGCATTTCGCCATGGAATTCCTGCCGCTGCAAAACAAGGTCAATGCCGGCGACAAGCTCAAGGGCCAGATCATGGCCACCGACAAGCACGTGGTCGTGATCGGCGGCGGCGATACCGGTTCCGACTGCGTCGGCACCTCCAACCGTCACGGCGCTGCGTCGGTGGCTCAGTTCGAACTGATGCCGCAACCGCCGGAAACAGAAAACAAGCCGATGGTCTGGCCGTACTGGCCAACCAAGCTGCGCACGTCGTCGTCGCATGAAGAAGGTTGCGACCGCGATTGGGCCGTGGCGACCAAACGCCTGGAAGGCAAGAACGGCAAGGTTGAAAAACTGATCGCCGCGCGCGTCGAATGGAAGGATGGCAAGATGCAGGAAGTGCCGAATTCCGAATTCGAAATGAAGGCCGACCTGGTGCTGCTGGCCATGGGCTTCGTCTCGCCGGTGCAGCAAGTGCTGGAATCGTTCGGCGTCGACAAGGATCAACGCGGCAACGCCAAGGCCACCACCGATGGCGAAGGCTGCTACAAGACTTCGGTCGACAAGGTGTTTGCCGCAGGCGACATGCGTCGCGGTCAATCGCTCGTGGTCTGGGCGATTCGCGAAGGCCGTCAATGCGCACGTGCAGTGGATGAGTTCCTGATGGGCTCGTCGGTGCTGCCACGCTGATTCGATACTGTAAAAAGCAAACGCGGTAAAAAAGCCGGATTGACGAAAGTCTTTCCGGCTTTTTACTTTGTGGCTCAGGCGCCGGAAGGGCGCTGGGCTAAGCAAAATCAGCCTGGTGTCAGCCCGGACTCGCCTTGCTCAAGTACAATGGAATTTCACTTTTCAGACACGGCTTGTCGTCGCGATTATCGGCGACAACCGGCGATAACCGAAGAACAACATGACTACCCCGATTCGCTACAGCATCACCTCCAACGATTGCGCCGCCCACGTGTTCGACGTCACCCTGACAGTCGATGCGCCGGCTGCCGACGGACAAGTATTTTCCTTGCCGGCGTGGATTCCCGGCAGCTACATGATTCGTGAATTCGCGCGCAATATCGTACAAATCCGCGGCGAAGCCGGCGGCAAGAAAGTCGCGCTGCGCAAGCTCGACAAACACACCTGGCGCGCTGCGCCGTGTACCGGCCCGCTGACGCTGAGCTATCAGGTCTATGCCTGGGATTTGTCGGTGCGTACCGCACATCTGGATCAGACCCACGCTTTCTTTAACGGCACCAGCGTGTTTCTGCGTGTTGAAGGGCAGGAGCAATCGCAACACGTCGTCGACATCCGCCGCCCCGAAGGCGACGCTTACAAGCGCTGGCGCGTGGCGACTTCCTTGCCGGAACTTAAGGCCAAGCGTTATGGATTCGGGTCTTACATCGCCGGCGACTATGACGAGTTGATCGACCATCCGGTTGAGCTGGGCGACTTTGCGCTGACTACTTTTACAGCGCATGGCGTACCGCACGACATTGTGATCACCGGCAAAGTGCCGAATCTGGACATGGCACGCCTGTCCTCCGATCTGAAGAAG
>Ga0207695_10002221_pt1 | contig 29193 bp, 35 predicted proteins | sample KBSC54metaG_FD_184354 | JGI IMG/M metagenome (GOLD analysis project Ga0207695, IMG submission 184354) | Corn rhizosphere microbial communities from Kellogg Biological Station, Michigan, USA - KBS C5-4 metaG (SPAdes) (version 2) | ecosystem: Host-associated > Plants > Roots > Rhizosphere > Soil...
CCACGCTCTTGCCCACGGAACGCCCTGCATCCCGCATCGCTGTGGAATAGGCCACGATATTCGCCCCCAGCTTGCGGGCATCGGCGTCCGCGTAGCCCCAGCTATCATGCGTGTTCTGTTCCCAGCCCAGGGCGAAGTCCCAGCGCGAGATGATGATCGCCGTGCGATTGTCCACGTCCACACCTTCAATGTAGGGATAAGGATCAACCACGACGCCGTCCTTCACCATCCGGTCGCGGTACTGGACCTTGTCGATGTTGTAGTAGCTGTGGAAGATCGGGTGATCCATCCGCAGCCGGTAGACATTGCGTTCCGGCAGGATCTGTTGAGCAGCTTTGATCGCGGCTTGGTAGGCGTCGGGATTGCCGACCAGCGAATTGAAGATGATGCTGCCGCCATTGAGGATGTACTCACGCAGATGGGCCGCTTCCGTGGGGCTGAGGGTGAAGGGCTTGTAGCCCGAGCGGTAGAGGACCGGGTTCTTGGTCGGGTCGGCGGAGATCTCGTCGAAGGATTTGATGTTCGAGGTGAAGTGAACATTCATCTCGGCGCTGAGCGATTCGAGCAGCCCCTTGAGATCATTGGGCGTCCGCGCCCAGTCTTCGGCATCGGCGCTTTTGACTTTCGTCAGGAGGACTGGTGGCTGTGGCGGATTCTTCTTCTCCTGGCGCTTCTGCAATACGGCTGGGTAGGGAAGCGGAGGCATGCCTTCGCTGGAGGAAATCTGGGCCGGCGGAGGCTTGGGAATCTCGAGCGGCGGCGGTTCCGGCGGTTTGGGTCCGGCAAAGCAGACGGCCACCGAACCGGCGAGAAGGAGCGACGTGAGACTGGAGATTTTCATGACTGTCGAGCGCGAATGGCGATGTTGACAGCATGGCATGATTCCAGCCAGCCGCATAGTAGCACGAACATGCTATCGCTTTGGCAAAACCGATGATCGCGAGCATGAAGATGCTATTTCGAGATACTTGCAGAGTCGGCTAGGATAACTCGAAGTGTTCCCTCGTCACTCGCCTCGTTCTCACAGCCTCCTCCTGGCTGCAGCGCTTTCGTTGGGCTGTCTCGCGATGCGGACTTTTGGCGAGGAACCGCGTGTGGTTTCGAACGACTATCTTCTCACGAAATGGGATCAGGATGACGGAATGCCGGGCAATACCGTGAGTGCGCTCGCGCAAGGGCGGGACGGTTATCTATGGATCGGTACATACGATGGCCTGGCCCGCTTCGATGGCACACAATTCCTGACCTTTCCCAGCGGACACGAAGGATTGCCTGCCGGCAAAATCCGATCGCTGGTGGAGGACCGGGCCGGCTTTCTTTGGATCGGGATGGAAGGCGCCGCTGTCGTGAGGGAGCGCGGCGCGGCCTTTGAAACTTTGTTGCCGCCGTCGCGCGATCCCGATGACTGGCTTACCAGTCTGGCGTGTGATTCCCGCAACCGTGTCTGGGCTGGGTTCTCGCAACGCCGCGCGCGGAGTTGGGACCACGATCGATGGGTGACTTTCACGGGCTCCAGTGTTCCGGGCGATGGCAGCGTCTCGTTTTCCACCGATTCGGTGGGAAAAGTGTGGTTCACAACGGAGAACTCGTACGGCTATGTGGATGACGAGAAACTCGTGCCGCTGGCTACGGACGTGCCCTTTCCGCAACTGCATCCTCGCGCGGCCGGTGGATTCTGGCTGGTGCGAGGCAACGTGTTGCTCATTCGGAATGAGCAACAACAGCTCATCTATGGAGTGGAAGTGCCTTGGCGCGGCGGAGCCACGGAAGTGCAGGTCTTGTTCGAAGATCGGCGTGGGGTTTTGTGGATCGGAACGAAAGGGCAGGGATTATTCCGTTTCGATGGCGACTTCGTGCGGGTGCCGACATCGCATAACTACATCCTCTCCGTGACGGAAGATACGGAGGGAAATACCTGGGTGGGAACGCTCGGCGGCGGCGTGATCCGCCTGCATCCGAGAAAGGTTCGGCTGCACGACGAGAAAAATGGCCTGCCGGCGGATGTAATCGATGCCGTGTGTGAAGACGGAGAAGGGGGATTGTGGTTTGCGGCACGCAATGCCGGGCCCATTCGCTTTTTCGGCGGTAAGTATATGCTCTTTACCGCGACAGATGGCTGGTCTGGCGGTTTTTTAACGACGCTGTGTCCGGACGGCAAAGGCGGCGTCTGGTTTGGAACCCTCTCGGAGGGACTCATTCACTGGAGCCACAATGTTTTTGAGCAGGTAGGGCTGAAGGGGGAGCGCATTCAGGCCCTTTGTGCGGATCAACAGGGAGGACTGTGGGTTTCCACGGATCGGCAATTGATCCAGTGGCGCGATGGAAAACAAGTGACTGAATATGCCAATGGAAATGCGGGAATCGTGACCGCGATGGTTCGCAATGAAGCGGGCGTCATATGGTTTGGCCGGCAATCGGGAGCTTTGTCTTCGCTGGATGGAGAGAACTGGCATCCCGTCGATCTCGGACCGGGGATGACTGCTGCGATTCGCTGCATGGTCGCGGATAACCATGGCCATCTGTGGATCGGTACCTCGGAAGGCTTGATTCGGCTGACCGGAACGCATGCGGTCCGGCTCACCGAAGCGCAGGGATTGCCTTCCGAAGACATCCGGCAATTGGTGGAGAATGGAGACGAGCTATGGATCGGAACCGTGCGTGGCTTGTGCCAGGTGCCGGTGAGTCAACTGGATGCGGTGGTCGAAGCGCACCGTTCTCGCGTCGAGTGTAGCACCTTCGGTCGCGAAGATGGGCTGGGGAGCATCGAATTCGCGGAAGGAAACGGCCAGGGAGCCTGCCGGTCGCAGGATGGGCATCTGTGGTTCGCCACACGTCGCGGCGTGGCGGAGATCAATCCCGCGGAGTTGAAACGCGAAACGAGCGCGCCTCCGGTGCACATCGAAAAAGTAATCGTGGATGATCGACCACAGACGGTGAGTCCATCCGGAACTGCGGAAGTGTCACCCGGATCGCAAAAAATCGAGATCCACTACACAGCCGTGGCGCTTTCCGCGCCGGAAAAACTGCGCTTCCGCTATCGCATGACACCGGGCGATCGCAATTGGACGAATGCCGGCGCCGATCGCGTTGCGATTTTTCACGGTCTCGCGCCGGGCGATTATCATTTTGAAGTGGAGGCCACGACTCACGATTTTGCCGTGGCGGTGCGTTCGCCCGGTACTGGGCAAGGGAGCGCCGGATTCGCCTTCCGGATTCATCCAGCCTTCCATCAAAGGATAGGGTTCCGCGTACTGTGCGGAGCGTCGCTGCTCGCGCTGGCCGGATTTGGCGTGCGTTTGTGGACCTTGCGACGGTTGCGGCGGCGCCTCCAGATACTGGAGCGCGAGCAGGCGCTGGAAGCGGAGCGCGCCCGGATCGCCCGCGATATGCATGATGAACTGGGCGCCAGCCTCACCAGCATCTCGCTGCTGAGTGAACAAGTGCGCGCACAAACCGCCGGGTTGCCGGCCGATGCCGCCAAACGCATCGAAAAAATCTCGCAGGCTGCGCACACCGTCTCGCGAACGCTCGACGAGATCGTCTGGACCGTGAATCCACGGAACGACACTCTCGAAGGTCTGGTCGGTTACATCGGTGAATACGCTGCGGAGTTTCTTTCACCATCCGGCATTCGCTTGACCTTGGATCTTCCGGTGGAAGTTCCCGCCATGTCTTTTTCCTCGGAGATCCGCCATCAGCTTCTGCTCGTCGTAAAGGAAGCGCTGAACAATGCGGTGAAGTCGGCGGCAGCTCGGGAAATCACCATCCGCGTTGTGCTGGAAAATGGACAACTGCAAATGCAGATCGCCGATGATGGGAAGGGATTCCAGGCTGGAGCCAACGGACGATTTGCGAATGGGCTCGGCAACATGCAGGAACGTCTTCTGACCACCGGCGGGCGGTGTGAAATCGATAGCGCGCCGGGCGCGGGGACGCGAATCAATGTCACCCTTCCCTTGCCGCGTACGGCAAATCTCTGACCTTTCACTATCGCCAAGTCCATGCCTATCACCGTTGCCATCGTCGAAGATGAACCCGAACTGCGCGCCGAGCTCTCTTCACTTCTCGCCAACTCGGAGGGTTTGCAATTCATCGAGGCCTTTGCCAATGGCGAAGACGCACTTCGGGATTTGCCGGATAAAGCGCCCGATATCGTGGTCATGGACATCAATCTTCCGGGAATGTCGGGAGTCGAGTGTGCGCGCGGTCTCAAGACATTGCTGCCAGAGACGCAGATTCTGATGCTGACCATGTTCGACGATGCTGACCGCATCTTCGGCGCGCTACGGGCCGGGGCCAGCGGCTATCTGCTGAAACGCAGCGCCGCAACGGATCTGGTGAATGCGATCGGGCAAGTCCACGCCGGCGGATCGCCGATCAGTCCACAAATCGCCCGCAAAGTTTTTCAGTTTTTTCGCAGCGAGGAGAAGAGTCAGCCGCAGGCCGATGATCTGACCGAACGTGAACGCGAACTCCTCAGCCTTCTGGCGCGCGGGCGCCAATATAAGGAGATTGCGGATCAACTCGGGATCAGCACCGATACGGTGCGAAGCCATATCCGGCGTATCTATCGCAAGATGCATGTGCATTCGCGGACCGAAGCGACGGTGAAATTCCTGGGAGCGTAGGCGGTCTTACTGCCAGGTGCGGTTCTTGAAAGCGGCGATCTCCTCTTCCGACAAGGCGCGAGTCCAGATTTCCAGGTCATCGATTGCGCCCTTGAAATAAGACTTGTGGTCCCGGCTATCCACGCCGACGGAAACCCGAATGGTGGGATTCATCACCGCTTCCTTTGCCGTCACAGTATTGTCGAGTTCGCCATCGATATAGAGGGATTGATCGCCACCTTCGCGAACGGCCACGATATTGTGCCATTTGCCATCGTTGACGGCGATCGATCCCTGCAGGTCGCACTGTGGAGTATTGCGGCCGCAAAGCATGAATTTCACGGCGCCCTGGGGCAGCACACTTAGTTGATATTCCCCTGTATAACCATTCGTCGTGCTATCGGATTCGCAACGCTGTTGTACGATAACCTGGGTCGATGTCGCTTCCGTCGTGATCCAGGCGGAAATGGTGAAAGGCGTTTTGCCGTCCATGGACGGCCCTGTGCCGAAATTGACTCGGCCGGTCCCATCGAAAATCAACGCATTCCCGTGAGGTCCCGGTCCCCACGAAACTCCGCCGGAGAGAGTGCCATCCAGTTTCTGTGCGGCGGAATTCGCTGCGGTCAGGCCACTCTTTTCGTTGAATTTCCACCAGCCGAGCCGGTTGGTTCCCAGTGGGACAGAGAGGTGTGCCGCGGAACCGGCTTTCTTGCGCTCTGCAATCGCTTGTAACTGCGCGGTGACCGCGGAATCGATGTCTTTGGCGACGGCCTTTCCGCGGCGCAGGCCAGCCTTGATCTCGTCGAGTTCGCTTTGCATTCGCTTGATCTGGCCGGCGGATTTCGCGTCTTTGATGCGCGCGAGGGCGCCTCGGTAGTCCGTGAAATCCGCGACATACTCGGCAGCGAGTGACTTATAGCCGGCAACCCACTGATCGTCGCCTTTAGGCGCGGTCGAGACGAAGTCCCGCAGTAATGTGCCTGCATTATCGATGCGGCCGGCATTCCACTCCTTTAACCCGAGAACGAAGAACGCGAGTGAGCCGTAACCGTTCCGGTCGAAGTCGCGCAGATCTTCGGGTCCGGTCGGGCGATCGTTACTCGCGAGGTGAGCGAGAGACTGGAAAAACGCCGAAAGCTTTTGTGCCGGCAGATCCAGAGCCGGGATATCCCGTGCCGCCAGGGCGGAAAACATTGCCCGGGATTGCGCGGATTCGCCTGCGACTAGTTGGCTGAGACCTTCATGAACGATACACCATTCCGTTAGCGGGGACGGTGTGCTGCCGTTTTCCGCCAGGGTTTGGAAGGCGTTTGCAGCGTCGGTTGCTTTGCCGGCGATCAGGAGTTGCCTGGCACTTTCGTATTCCGGGGAATGTGTGGCGTCCGCACCCGCTGCTGCGCTGGCCACAGTCTTTTGTTTCGCGGGAGTGTGATGAAACAAAAGGTAGAGGCCGGCGGCGCCGGCCAGCAGGCAGGCGGCAAACATGCCGATCGTAACGTATCCCCAGTGTTTTTGATCCTCGTCGGTTTCCAGTACCACTCGCTTCTGCACGGGCGGCTGCCCGTGCGTCCTGAGTAATTCGTTTCGCGCGTACTCGAGGTGTTCGATCAGTTCATCGTAAGTCTGGTAACGATCGTCCGGGTTCTTTTGCAGCGAACGATTGATGACAAATGCAGTCGATCCTGAAACCCATGGGGCGAACGCCTGGAGGCTTACCGCCTGGCTCTTGAGATGCTTTAGGGCGACCTTCGACGCATTCTCCGCTTCGAATGGCGGTCGTCCGGCGAGAGCGTGAAAGATCGTGGCTCCGAGCGAATAGATATCGCTGCGCAGATCTTCCGGCTGCTGATCCAGCTTTTCCGGTGCGACATAGTATGGGGTGCCCCAGATATCGGCGCCGGCTGCTTCGGCGGCGGCTTCCTCCAGCACGGCAAGACCAAAGTCCACGATCTTCGCCGTATGCGAGTCAGCGAAAAGGATGTTACCCGGCTTCACGTCCCGATGGATCATCCCTGCGAGCTGAGCTGCGCGAAGTCCATCCGCCACCTGGATGGCGATTTCCAGCGCCTGGGTCTCGGCGACCCGGCCCTGGATGTGAATCAAGTCATCCAGCGTGCCGATATTGACCAGCTCCATGGCGATATAGAAGCGGCCGTGGTCGGTGCCGGTCGTGAATACTTTCACCACGTGCGGATGATGAATCGACGCCGTAAGTGTGGCTTCCGTCTCAAGCTGGGTCATGGCTTTGGTGCTGAGACGGTCTTTGCGCAACACTTTCAAGGCCACGGTGCGATCCAGGCTGCTGTCGTGCGCCCGGTACACGACTCCCATGCCGCCCCGTCCTGCGATGGAGAGAAGTTGATAGTGATCAATCCATTCGCCGACGACAAACTCCGTGGAACACTCCGGACACGCAGCCGTGGCCAAAGGCTCGATTTCGGACACATCCACCGTGGAACTGCAAACCTTGCAACACTGGAAAAGCTGAGTGCTCTGCGCCGAAGAAGACGGATCGCTGGCGAGTCGACGGTGGAGGGATGGATTCATCGTAAAAGTGCGATAGCATCAATTGTGCGTCTTTTATGATGATTTCGTCGCCGAGCGGGATTCGCGTGCGGTTATGACATGGAACGCATTGGCTGGCAGGGAAGTTGAGTGACGGCCAGCCGTGGAACTTGGGCGAAACGCGACAGGCTGGATGCACTTCGCCAATGCGTGGGAAAGGGCCCGAACGGTTCGGGTGCTCAAAAGCTGCCATTGGCTGTCCCGTTTCCGGCAACTTTTCAGGGACGCAATTTCCTCCCGCTCCTTGGCAACGCCATGCTAGGAAATGCCTTTGCCGCGGGTTATTCCGTCACGTGTCCTCTCTCTTTATGCGCAGACTACTCCCCCTCCTACCTCTGGTTCTCACCAGTTCCCTCCTTCACGCCGCGCCTCCAGTACCGACCGGCGAATTTACCAAAACTCAGCTGACCAACGAATTCTGGGCGGAAGGCGCGACTTTTGGCGACTTCAACCACGACGGCAAGATGGACATTGCCTATGGCCCTTATTGGTGGGAAGGACCGGATTTCAAGGTGAAGCACACCTATTATCCGGATGCCAAGAAATCGAAGGTGAAGAAGGCGGATGGTACCGAGGCGGAAGTTCCCGGCTTCAAGGGAGCGTTAGGGAATGAGAACGATTACTCGGACAACTTCTTCATGTTCGCCCACGATTTCAATGGCGACGGGTGGACGGATATCCTCGTGATCGGATTTCCGGGTAAGGAAGCGTTCTGGTTTGAGAACCCCAAGGGTGGTGATGGTCCCTGGGCGAAGCATCTCGCATGGGACAACGTCGATGATGAATCACCAATGTTCACCGACCTCAAAGGCAATGGGAAACCAGTGATCCTTTGCTGCTCGCACGGCTTCATCGGCTACGCGGAGCCGGATCCAAAAGATCCAAATGCCAAGTGGACCTGGCATAGCATTTCACCAAAGGGCAACTATCAGCGCTTTACACACGGAATCGGAATCGGAGATGTCAATGGCGACGGCAAACTCGACATTCTTGAAAACACAGGCTGGTGGGAGCAGCCGGCTTCTCTGGAAGGCGATCCGGTCTGGAAAAAGCACGAAGTGATGTTTGCTAACTCGGCATCCCAGATGTTTGCCTACGACGTGAACGGCGACGGGAAACCGGATGTCGTGACGGCGCTTGAAGCCCATGGCCACGGAGTGGTGTGGTACGAGCAGACGAACGAAGGTGGAGTGGAAGGCTGGATCAAACACGTGATCGTTGGCAGCAAGCCTGAGGACAATCCGCAAGGTGTCGAATTCTCCCAGCCGCACGCGCTCGATCTGGTGGACATGAACGGCGATGGCCTCAAGGACATCGTCACCGGAAAACGCTTCTGGGCGCACGGCCCCGAAGGTGATAAGGAGCCCAGCGCTCCGGCGGTCCTCTATTGGTTCGAACTCAAGCGCAACGGCCATGAAGTGCAGTGGCTCGCCCACCAGATCGACGACGATTCCGGAGTGGGTACGCAAGTTACCGTGGGTGACGTTAACGGCGACGGCAAACCCGATGTCGTTGTCGGAAACAAGAAAGGCGCGTTCGTCTTCCTGCGGAAGTAACCGCGATTCCAGTTCGTTAGTTTTCCTCTTGGGGAAGGTGCGAGATCTCTCGTGCCTTCCCCAATTTAGTTTCAGTACTCCCCTGAAATTTGGAACCGGCGTTCCAGGGAATTGCTGATGGAAAGGAGGGCGGGCTTGCAGCCCGCAATGATTGGCGGCAGCAGCAAACGGGATCGCGAATCAATTGAACTGAACGCCCATCGGGTCCCGGGCCACTCCGGGCTGCAACCCTGGGCTCCTTTACCGGCCGCCTCTCCACTTACACCGTTTTAGCCACGCCCTTCGCCTTAGCCGCGATCAATTCGATCAGCCGTTTCGCACACGCCTCGGCAAACTGCGGGTCGTTAATCTTGCAATCCATTTCCTCGACCGGAATTCCCGGTTTGAGATTCGCCTTTATCGCATCGAAGAGCGCCTGATCCGCCGCGGGATCGTGAAATGGCTGGCCGGGTGCGCTGATCACGCTTACCCCCTGTTTTGGAATAAGGACGGATACCGGTCCGGTGGATGCACTCACCTTGTCGGCAAGAATTTTACCGAGCTGCCGGTTTTCCGCCGCGTTCGTTCGCATCAGCGTGACCTGCGGATTGTGATGATAGAAAGTGCGCCGCTGAAACTTCGCCGGCACGGTCTCGGGTGCGTGGAAATTCACCATATCCAGGCAGCCCGGAGCCACAATGGCCGGCACGCCGTTTTTTGCGGCTGCATCCAGGCGCGATGGGCCGGCTCCCAGAAAGCCGCCGACCAATTCATCCGCCCATTCGGTCGTGGTAATGTCCAGAACCCCCGTGACGAGCCCTGATTCGATCAGCGATTCCATGGTGCGACCGCCGATTCCTGTGGCGTGAAAAACGAGCACTTCATACCCGGCGTCCTCCAGTAAAGCCTTCGCGTGCTGCACGCAGTCGGTCGTGTTGCCAAACATGCTCGCAACGATCACCGGTTTGTCGCCGGCATTGGCCGGAACTGCTGCTTCCACCATGCCGCAGATCGCGCCCGCTGCCCGAGTCAGGATCTGCCGGGAAATGCGGTTCAATCCCGCCACATCCACGATGCTCGGCATCATTACGATGTCCTTCACCCCCACATATTGTGCGGTGTTTCCACTCGCGAGCGTCGAAACCATGAGCTTGGGAAAACCGAGTGGCAATGCGCGCATTCCCGCCGTGCCGATCGCCGTGCCACCGCCGCCGCCGAGAGAAATGACCCCGTCGATTTTCCTCTCCGCTTGAAGCTTCGCGAGAATGGCGGGCGCGGCGTTGCTCATCGCCGAGACTGCCTCTCCGCGATCGTTTCGGGTGGCGATTGCCTTGAGATCCACGCCAACAAGCGCCGCCACCTCTTCACGGGTCACATCCGGCGCGATCTGCGGTTCACCTACCGTACCGACATCGATGAGCAATGGTTTGTGTCCGCGGGTCCGGATTTGCTCGGCGACGAAGCCGTGTTCATGTCCTTTGGTGTCGAGAGTTCCGAGTACGGCGATGGTAGCCACGGGAAAATGGAGAGGTTGGAGGGTTGGGAGAGGGAGGGAGCGCGAGTGTGCTTGGCTAATCCCGCGGCTTCAAGCGCCACTCCATATTCAAGATCCTCCAATTTCAAAAGGCCTCGCAGCTCGCCATAATCGGGTCCGGAAGGCGGGATTTTTAATATTTTCGAAAATTCCTCTTGCGCGGTCTTCCGAGTTCCACTAAACCTGTCAGCTCTTTTCGCGCTCTCGCGGTTTCCACTCGCGCTCTCGCGGCTCCGGCAAGGATCTCTTGTCGTGGCAGCTCGAGTGGAAAGCTGTCGTGAGCCGTCGGAAAGGAATGAATTGCAGAAAATCTGAGCGCGCAGGCGAAATTCTACTTGCGAGACAAGTCGATTCCCCTACAGTCCGCGCTCCCCCGCCGCCGGTGGGTCGCTCCACACCAGCAAACGGCGGGTTTTTCGTCCCCGGATTTAGACTCCGGTGACCGCCCGAGCGAAACCACACGAACAAAACTTTCATGCCAACGATCAACCAGCTCGTCCGCAAGGGCCGCAACAAGATCACGATCAAGTCGAAGTCGCCGGCTCTGACCAAGTGCCCGTTCCGTCGCGGCGTCTGTGTGCAGGTCATGACCCGTACGCCGAAGAAGCCCAACTCCGCGCTCCGTAAGGTTGCGAAGGTTCGCCTCACGAACGGATACGAGGTGATCGCCTATATTCCAGGTGAAGGTCATAACCTTCAGGAGCACTCGATCGTTCTCGTTCGTGGTGGCCGTGTGAAGGATCTTCCTGGTGTTCGTTATCATATTGTCCGCGGTACGCTGGACGCCCTCGGGGTGGATGGTCGCCGCCGTTCGCGTTCCAAATACGGCGCGAAGCGTCCGAAGCCGGGTCAGGAAGCAGCCACCAAGGGCAAGGCTAAGGGTAAGAAGTAATTTTTCAATCTTTCACGAGGAACTCCTATGTCACGTCGTCGCAGAGTCATTCATAAAGAGGAGAAGTTTGATAACCGGTACGGTAGTCCGGTGGTGGCCCGTCTCATTGCTACTGTCATGCAGAGTGGGAAGAAGTCGATTGCGGAAGGCATCGTCTATGAGGCGATCGAGCGCAGCCGGCAGGGCAGCGATTCCGTGGATCCGCTCGAGACCCTTCATAAGGCGATCGATAACGTGAAGCCGCGCCTTGAGGTGAAGAGCCGTCGCGTTGGCGGTGCGACCTATCAGGTTCCGATGGAGGTTCAGCCTGGTCGTCAGATCGCTTTGGCGATGCGCTGGCTGGTGGGTTATGCGAAGAGCCGCAAAGGGATTTCTCTTCGTGACGCGCTGGCTACCGAGTTGAAGGACGCTGCAGCGGGGCAGGGGAATGCGATCAAGAAGCGGGATGACACTCATAAGATGGCCCAGGCGAACCGGGCGTTTGCGCACTTCCGGTTCTAATCGGACGAGGGAAAACATCTAACCAGGAACAAAACGCATGTCAGCTACTGCTACAGCTTCCGTTTCCACGAATCCGAATTCTCCGGACCGCGCTTATCCTCTCGAAAAGACGCGCAACATTGGTATTGCGGCGCACATCGACGCCGGCAAGACGACGCTTACTGAGCGTATCCTTTTCTACACGGGCATGATCCATAAGATCGGTGAGGTGCATGAAGGCACTACGGTCACCGACTGGATGGAGCAGGAGCGTGAGCGTGGTATTACGATCACCTCCGCTGCTACGACGTGCTTCTGGCAGCAGACGAAGCAGGCGGGTGTCTTCAAGCTCTATGAGGGGCAGAAGATGCGCGTGAACATCATTGATACTCCCGGACACGTGGACTTCACGGCTGAGGTCGAGCGTTCGCTCCGCGTGTTGGACGGTGCGATCGCGGTCTTTGATGCGGTTGCCGGTGTGCAGCCTCAGTCTGAAACCGTGTGGCGTCAGGCGACGAAGTATAACGTTCCGCGTATCGCCTTCATCAATAAGATGGACCGCGTCGGCGCTGACTTCAATAACGCCATCGACACGATGCGCAAGAAGCTCAATGCCAATGCGTGGCCGGTGTTGATCCCGCTCGGCAAGGAAGACTACCTCAAGGGGCAGCTCGACGTCATCAATAAGAAGGCTGTCATCTATGTCGATGACAACTCGATGGGTTCGACTTACAAGATCGAGGAGATCCCGGACGAATTCAAAGATCTCGTCGACAACGCCTACAATGATCTCGTTTCGGCGATTGCTGATCTCGATGACGAAGTCGGAACAGCGTTCCTTGAAGAGAAGCCGGTGACGCCGGAGATGCTCAAAATGGGCATTCGTCGTCAAACGATCGCTAACAAGTTCTGCCCGGTTGTGGGTGGTTCCGCTTTCAAGAACAAGGGTGTTCAATATCTGGTTGATGCCGTTGTCGACTACCTTCCTGGACCGCTCGATATTCCTCCGGCAAAGGGGCAGGATCCCGATGACGGATCCAAGGTGATCGATGCTTTGGCGGATGACGCTGGCAAGTTCTGCTCGCTCGCATTCAAGCTTTGGAGTGATCCTTTCGTCGGTAAGCTGGTCTTCTTCCGTGTGTATTCCGGCAAGCTCACCAAGGGTGACACGGTTTACAACCCGCGTACGAACAAGCGCGAGCGCATCTCCCGTTTGATCCAGATTCAGGCGGACAAGCGCGAAGATATCGAAACCTGCTACTCGGGTGATATCGCGGCCATCGTCGGCATCAAGAACATCACCACCGGTGATACGCTTTGCGACGAGGATCATCCGATTCTTCTTGAGCCGCCGTCGTTCCCTGACCCGGTTATTTCCATGGCGATCGAGCCGAAAACGAAGCTCGACCAGGAAAAAATGGCGACTGCTTTGCAGCGTCTCGCGGAAGAAGATCCGACGTTTCGCGTCTTCACCAACGAAGACACCGGCCAGACGATCATTGCGGGCATGGGTGAACTTCACCTGGAAATTATCCGCGACCGCATGCTCCGTGAATTCAAGGTCGACGCGAATTCCGGCAAGCCGCAGATCGCCTACCGTGAAACGATCACGGCGGAAGCGAAGGGCGAAGGAAAGCTCATCAAGCAGTCGGGTGGTCGCGGTCAGTACGGCCACGTCGTCGTGACCGTCCGTCCGAACGAGCGCGGCAAGGGTCTCACGATCGAGAACGAAGTTGTCGGCGGTACGATTCCAAAGGAATACATCCCGGCGGTTAAGAAGGGGATTGAAGAAGCGGTGCTCAATGGTGTGGTGGGTGGCTATCCCGTCATCGACGTGCACGTCGACATCATCGATGGTTCCTACCACGACGTTGACTCCAACGAACTCGCCTTCAAGCTCGCGGCAATCTTTGCGGTGAAGGATGGTTTCAAGAAGGCGAAAGCAATCATGCTCGAGCCGATCATGAAGGTGGAAAACACCACTCCGGAAGAATTCCAGGGTGATATCATGGGTGACCTTAATCGTCGCCGCGGTCGCATCAGTTCCATCGAGAACAAGCTCGGTCTCTCGATCGTCAACGCTGAAGTCCCGCTCGCGGAAATGTTCGGATACGCCACGGCGATTCGTTCTCTTTCCAAGGGCCGCTCCTCCTACTCCATGGAGCCGTCACACTTCGAGCAGGTGCCGGAGCAAATCAAAAACGCCGTTCTGGACCAGAAAGGCAACGCCTGATCGGGCGCATAACCTCAACTGTAATTAGAGTATGACCGGACAACGCATCCGCATCCGCCTCAAGGCTTTCGATTTTCGTATGCTCGACCAATCGGCGGGCGAAATCGTGGAAACTGCCAAGCGCACTGGCGCCAAAGTGGCAGGCCCGATTCCGCTTCCGACGCGCATCGAGAAGTTCACGGTGAACCGTTCGCCACACGTCGACAAGAAGTCGATGGATCAATTTGAAATCCGCACGCACAAGCGTCTGCTCGATATCATCGAGCCGACGGCGAAGACGGTGGATGAGCTCAAGAAGCTCAACCTCCCGGCTGGCGTGGACATCACCATCAAGATCTGACCTGGCGCCTGGCGCTAACTAACCAGACTCAAAGACCAGACCATGAAAATTGGATTGCTAGGCAAAAAACTCGGCATGACCCGCGTCTATGACGACAAGGGCCGCGCCACCGCCGTAACCGTGATCGAAGCGGGCGGCAACACTCCTTTGCAGATCAAGACCGCTGAGACCGATGGCTATAACGCCGTTCAGGTGGGCTTCGATACTCAGAAGGAGCACCGTCTTCCCAAGCCGCTCCTCGGCCATTTCAAGAAGCACAAGTCCGAACCCAAGAAGCTCGTTAAGGAGTTCCGCCTTCCCGATGGCACAAAAGTCGAAGGTGAAGTGGACCTGAGCGTCAAGCAGTTCGCCGTTGGTGACGTGGTGGACGTGATCGGCCAGTCGAAGGGTAAAGGTTTCCAAGGTGTTGTGCGCAGGCATCATGCCGCCGGACAGCCTGCCTCTCACGGTTCGATGATGCACCGCCGTCCGGGCGCCATCGGTATGCGTTCCACTCCTGGTAACATCTGGAAGAACGCGAGCATGCCGGGCCATATGGGTGACGAACGTGTGACGGTGCAAAATCTCCGCGTCGTTCAGGTTCGTGAAGAGGATAATGTCATCCTCGTCAGTGGAGCCGTTCCTGGCGCCAAGGGCTGCTACGTAGTGGTTCGCCCGGGTAAAAAAGCTAAACCGGAGGCTGCTAAGTAATTTATGGCCGCAACAGTTCTGACCGTTGAAGCCGCAAAGGCGGCAAATATCCCGGTCGTCGAAAACAAGAAGTACACGCAGGTGGTGCACGACACGGTCGTCGCCTATCGCGCCAACCGCCGTAGCGGCACTGCTCACACCAAGAGCAAGGCTGACGTGAATCTCTCCGGCGCCAAGCCCTGGCGTCAGAAGGGAACCGGCCGCGCCCGCGCTGGTTACAAGTCTTCGCCCGTTTGGGTCGGTGGCGGTGTCGCCTTCGGACCGAAGCATCGGGACTACTCGAAGAAGCTTTCCAAGACCACGAAGCGTATCGCCCTCCGCAAGGCGCTGAGCGAACGGATCAAGTCTGGCGACGTTTTCGTCGTCGACAGCTTCCAGGTCTCCGAGCCCAAGACGAAGCAGTTCGTCAAGCTCGTGCAAGGGATCACGCCCGAAGAGAAGACCCTCGTCGTGGCTGCCACTTTTGACGACAATACCTATCGCGCCGCCCGCAACGTCCAGCCGACGCTGCTGATGACGGCCGCTGACGTCAACGCCGAGCATCTCCTCCTGTTCCGCAAGGTGGTGCTGACCAACGACGCCCTCGCTCAACTCGCGGAGCGCATTAACAAGTAATCTGCCATGCACGAGCCCTACGACATCATCGATACCGTTCGCCTCACTGAGAAGGCGACGTTGCTCGGCGAGAAGCACAATCAATACGTCTTCCGCGTCGCTCCGCACGCCAACAAGCTTCAGATCAAGTACGCGATCGAAAAGCTCTTCGGCAAGAAGGTGGCGAACGTCAATACCTGCAACTACGCCGGCAAGAAGCGCCGCCAGCGCACTGCCGCTTATGGCCGCACTGCAAGCTGGAAGAAGGCCATCGTGACCCTCAAAGAGGGCGAAAAGATCGAGCTGGCATAACTCATTAGCGAATCATGGCACTGAAAACCTTTCGTCCTCTCACGCCGACCAGCCGCTTCAAAGCGCTGCCGGGGTTCGATGAGATCACCAAGGCGAAGCCTGAAAAGAGCCTCGTCGAGACCAAAAAGAAGTCCGGTGGACGTAACAGCTACGGCCGGATTACTTGCCGCCACGTTGGTGGTGGCCACAAGCAGAAGTATCGCAAGATCGATTTCAAGCGCCTCAAGCGTGACGTTGAAGCGACGGTAGTCGGCATCGAATACGATCCGAACCGCACCGCTCGTATCGCCCTCGTCGAATATAAAGACGGTGAAAAGGCTTACATCCTCGCTCCCGTGGGTTTGAAGGTCGGTGCGAAGGTCATCGCCGGCGACGCCGTGGCGGCTGAAGTTGGTAACGCTCTTCCGCTCAAGGCGATCCCGCTCGGAACGGCCATCCACAATGTCGAACTTTCCCCGGGCCGCGGTGGCCAGATCGGTCGCAGCGCCGGGCAGCAGGTCATTCTCAATAACCGCGAAGGTGGCTATGCGCTGGTGAAGCTTCCCTCCGGTGAAATCCGCAAGATTCACGAGAATTGCTACGCCACGGTCGGCCAGGTCGGAAACGTGGAGCATATGAACGTGTCTGCCGGTAAGGCAGGTCGTACTCGCTGGCTCGGTGTTCGTCCGACCGTTCGCGGTATGGTGATGAATCCGGTCGACCACCCGATGGGTGGTGGACAAGGCAAGTCCAAGGGCGGTGGCGGTCGCCATCACCCGATGAGCCCCTGGGGTCAGCTCGCCAAGGGTTTCAAGACTCGCCGCAAGCACAAGACCAGCAACAACTTCATCGTCCAGCGTCGTAACGCCAAGAAATAATTAGTCACCTATGGGCAGATCCCTCAAGAAAGGTCCGTTCGTCGAACAGCATCTTCTCGAAAAAATCGATAAGATGAACGATGCAGGCGTCAAGAAGCCGATCAAGACCTGGTCGCGCCGCTCGACAATCACGCCGGATTTCGTGGGCCATACCTTCATGGTTCACAACGGCAAGATCTTCAACTCGGTCTTCGTGACTGAGAATATGGTGGGCCACAAGCTCGGTGAATTTTCGCCGACCCGTATCTTCAAGAAGCACGGCTCACACACCGCCAAGGTGACGAAGTAGTTGAGAGTTCAGAGGAGATGGTTGATAGAGTTCGCCCCTCATATGGCGCTCTCAGCTTCCCTCCTCCGAACAATTGCAGCAGTTGCGCTCTTTGGAGCGCTGGCTGGCAGCGTGTCTGCCAAGCCTAAAGGTTCTTTGCCAGATTCAGATATTGAAGCCGAAGAGGCGAAAGTGACCCTCGGGAAAGCCCTCGAGGAGAACGCGCTTCTGAAAGAACAGCTCACGCTGTTGAAAGAAAAGCTCACAGTTGCCGAAGCGGAATCCGCCAAGATGACCGAGAGCGTCGCCAACGCGCAGAGTGAAGCCGAAGTTTTTCGACGCGAAGGCGCCCAGTTGAAACTCAAACTGGAAGCGCTGGGTGTCGAAGGCGTGGCGGGCAATCAAAACAAGGTCGAACAGCGGCTGTTACAGGCCGTAAACGACCTTCGCATCGCCGAAGACGAACGTAAGAAATTCGCCGAAGCGCTCACTGGAATGACCGAGACACTGATCACGTATCTCAAAAATTCAGTGAGCAAGGATCCTGAGAGCCGTTTGACGCTCGAAGCCCAATTGCGCCGCTCCCACGAACTGCTCGGCACGACACCCTCCGGGGTGGCGCAAGGAGCGCCGGTTGTTGCCACGCTCAACGATGGAATGGTGATTGGACTCAAGGACGAGTTGTCCCTGGTCGTCGCCAACATCGGCACAAAGCACGGTGTCAAAATCGGCATGCCGTTCCAGATTCTCCGGAACGATCACATCATCGGAACCGTCCGGGTTGTAGACGTTCGGGACAAGATTTGCGGCGCTGTCATTCAAGATCTGACCTCTGAAAAGGACAAAATCAAACAAGGGGACCGCCTCAAGGTGGCCGCCTCGCAGTAGCCAGAATTTCCATCATTAATCGAACTCTTTCACTTACTCCAAGCTGAGTCGTCTCCGCCGGGGTGAGAGCAGGAGTAAGACAAACGAGTAAGATTAAAGAAGCACACCAGACATGCAGATTAGCTCCATCTATCGCGGCGCGCGCATCTCGGCTTTCAAATGCCGCGAAGTGACGCGTGAGATTCAGGGCAAGCCGGTTGCGGCCGCTCTGGACATCCTGACGTTCACGCCTCGGAAAGCCGCCCGGCTGGTCGAGAAGACGCTGAAGAGCGCCATCGCCAACGCCGAGAACAACAACAACCTCCGCGCCGACCGTCTGGTCGTGCAGGAAGCGGTGGTGGGTGAAGGCCCGACTTTCAAGCGCTTCCAGCCCAAGGCTCGCGGTAGCGCCGGCCCCATCCGCAAGCGGACCAGCAATATCCGCATCATCCTGACGGACGAGATTGAAATTCAGCCGAGCCGTGCTGAGAAGCGCGCCGCTGCGAAGCGGAAGAGCGCCGCCAAGCCGGCCGCAAAGAAGAAGGCTGCCGCAGCCGCCCCGGCCCCAGCTCCCGAAGCGCCCGCTCCGGAGGCTGCTGCCACTGAAACGACCACTCCCACGCAAGAATAATTATGGGTCAGAAAGTTAATCCGATTGGCTACCGCCTGGCACTGAGCCGCGACTGGCGTTCCCGCTGGTTCGCCAACCCCAAGGAGCTGCCTGAATTCCTTCATAGCGATCTCGAGATCCGCAAGTATGTGAAGGACAAGCTTCGTCTGGCTGCGGTTTCGAAGATCGTGATCGAGCGCGCCTGGAACAGCATCCGTGTGACCATCTATACGGCTCGCCCCGGCATCGTGATCGGCCGCAAGGGTGCGGAAATCGAGAAGATGACCGAAGAGATCTCCCGTATGTCTGGTGGGAAATCGATCAAGATCGATATTCAGGAGATCAAGACACCCGAATTGGATGCCCAGTTGGTCGCCGAAAACGTGGCCCTGCAGATCGAACGCCGTATTTCGTTCCGCCGCGCGATGAAGAAGACCATCCAGCAGACGATGGATCTCGGCGCCGAAGGCATTAAGATCCGCTGCGCCGGCCGTCTCGGTGGCGCTGAAATCTCCCGTGCGGAATGGTATCGCGAGGGCAAGATTCCGCTTCACACTCTCCGCACTCCGATCGACTACGGCTTTGCCGAAGCCCGCACCGTCTATGGAATCATTGGCGTGAAGGTGTGGCTCTGCAAGAAGCCCGAACAGGAAGAAGTCAAGCCGGAGAAGCAGCAGGCCGAACCGGCCAATGCCTGAGCCTGAACATAATTTTTACCTAGGAGTACAGCCATGCCTTTGATGCCCAAACGCGTGAAGTATCGCAAGACCCAGCGCGGCAGCCGCGCCGGGAAAGCTTCACGGAATATCAGTATCGATTTCGGCGCTTTCGCGCTCCAGACGCTTGAGCGCGCCTGGATCACCAATACCCAGATTGAAGCCGCTCGCGTTGCGTTGACCCGCAACATGAAGCGTAAGGGAAAGCTCTGGATCCGCATTTTCCCCGACAAGTCGGTGACTGCGCGTCCGCCGGAAACCCGAATGGGTAAGGGCAAGGGCGCTCCCGAGTACTGGGTCGCCACGGTTCGTCCGGGCAACATCCTTTTCGAACTCGACGGCGTGCCGGAGTCTCTGGCCCGCGAATCTCTTCGGCTCGCAGCCGACAAGCTGCCGATCCGCACGAAGTTCCTCATGCGTCATCACGCCACACCTGCTGCTTAAGTCGCTTATGAAGACCAAAGAAATTCGTGAGATGACCAAGGACGAACTCGGCGCCCGCAAGCGCGAGTTGCGCAATGAACTGTTTCACCTGCGCATCCAGCAGCAGAGCGGCCAGTTGGAAAAGCCGAGCCAGATCCGGTTGATCCGTCGCGAAGTCGCCCGGGTTGAAACGATCCTGAACGAAAAACTCCGCGTTGCGGCTGCCAAGTAAAACCGCCATGTCTGAATCTACGACCGAAACTCCCGCTGCAACGCCAGCCTCCCGTGGTCTCCGCAAGGAGCGCGTTGGCCAGGTGGTCAGCACGAAAATGCAGAAGACCGCTGTGGTTGAAACAACCACCCGCGTGCCGCACGCCCGCTTTGGCAAGATCGTCAAGCAGGTGAAGCGCTATCACGTGCACGACGAAGAAGGCAAGGCGCAGGTGGGCGATACCGTCCGCATTCAGGAAACCCGGCCGATCAGCAAATTAAAACGCTGGCGTCTGGTTGAAATCCTCAAGCATTAACGTATAGTCCGCGCCCCTTTTTATGCTTCAAATTCGTTCCAGATTGGACGTGGCCGACAATACCGGCGCCCGGATGGCCAAGATGATTGGCGTGATCGGCAAGCCGACGCTCGAGGCCCGTGTTGGTGACGTGATCACCGCTCACATTCGCGAGGCTTCCGCCGGCGGCACCGTGAAAAAAGGTGACGTCGTCCGCGCCGTTGTCGTTCGCACGAAGCAGCCGGTTCGCCGTGAAGACGGCAGCTATCTCCGCTTCGACAACAACGCCATTGTCATCATCGACAAAGACATGAATCCCCGCGGCACCCGTATCTTCGGCCCGGTAGCTCGTGAACTCCGCGAGAAGAACTTCATGAAGATCGTATCTCTTGCTCCGGAGGTCCTTTGATGAAAGCCAATTTTCACGTCAAGCGCGGAGATGTCGTTCAGGTCATTTCCGGCAATCACAAGGGAGCCCAGGGCAAGGTGCTCCAGCTCGTTCCGGCCAAGTCGCAGGTCATCATCGAGGGCGTGCACATGATCAAGAAGCACGTCAAGCGTTCCCAGGAGCATCCTCAGGGTGCGATCATCGAGCGCGAAGGCCCGGTCCATGTTTCCAACGTAAAACTCATCGAACGGCCCGAAGCGGCTGCGAAAAAGTAAAGGCGACCTATGGCTGCTGAATACTACGAATTCTATAAAAAGCACGTCGTGCCGGCGCTTCAGGAGAAGCACGGGTACAAGAACGTTCACCAGATCCCGAAGATCGAAAAAGTCGTTGTCAACACTTGCATCGGCTCCCAGCAGGACGGCAAGCAGGCGATGGAAGACGCGAAGCAGGAACTGGCTTTGATTACCGGCCAGAAGCCGCTTGAAACCCGCTCGAAGAAGAGCATCGCGAACTTCAAGCTGCGCCAGAACCAGGCGATCGGTGCCAAGGTCACGTTGCGCGGCGCGAACATGTACGAGTTCCTTGAGCGCCTCATCAAGATGGCGCTGCCTCGTATCCGCGACTTCCGCGGTGTGTCTCCGCGTGCCTTCGACGGCAACGGAAACTACACCCTCGGGGTGAAGGATCAGTCGATCTTCCCCGAAGTCGAGCTGGACAAAATCAAGCGCAATATCGGGTTCGACGTGACTATTGTGACCACGGCGACCACGAATGCCGAAGCCAAATCTCTCCTCACCGAGATGGGCATGCCCTTCACCGACAAGGCGAAGAAGCCCACGCAGCCGAAAGCTGCCTAACTATAACCGCAGAAAGGATATCGAAATTAAATGAGCAATTTGTCTGATCCGATCGCCGACTTTCTCACGCGTTTGCGGAATGCATCGCGGACTAACCAGTCGGACATCGTAGCGCCTTACTCCAAGATCAAGGCCGAGATCGCCCGCCTCCTCAAGCAGGAAGGCTATATCACCAACTACGAAGTGATCACGGACGGGAAATTCCCGCAGATCAAGATCACGACGAAGGTTGTGAATCGTGCCCCGGCCATCACAGGTCTCAAGCGTGTGAGCCGTCCAGGCCTCCGCCGCTATGTTGGCGCCACCGAAATCCCCCGCGTGCTCGGCGGGATGGGCGTCTCGATTCTTTCCACGCCCAAAGGCCTCGTCACGGGCCGTGAAGCGAAGAAGCAAAACGTCGGCGGCGAATTGCTTGCCTACGTTTGGTAATACTTTAGCCAAGCACTTACTATGTCGCGAATTGGCAAAAAACCCATTGAGATCCCTGAAAAGGTCAAGATCCAGGTCTCCAAGGAAGGTGCAGTCAGCGTCGAAGGCCCGAAGGGCAAGCTCGGCTGGACGCTTCCGCGTCAGATCAAGGGCAAGATCGAAGGGAATGTTCTCACCCTCGAGCGTAGCGATGATGATCGCAAGGTGCGAGCCTTGCACGGTCTGTCCCGCGCACTCTTGAACAACATGGTGTCCGGCGTTTCCAGCGGCTTTGTCCGCGATCTGGAAATTCAGGGCGTCGGTTTCAAAGCTGCGGTCCAGGGCAAAGTTCTTAACCTCGCTCTCGGATTCTCCCACCCGATTCTCTTCCCGATTCCGGAAGGCATCAAGATCACGGTGGCGGATAACACGAAGATCAAGGTCGAAGGCATCGACAAGCATCTGGTTGGCCAGGTGGCCGCCGATATCCGTGCCTATTACCCGCCGGAACCTTATAAAGGCAAGGGCGTCCGCTACGCCGGCGAACAGATTCAACGCAAGGAAGGCAAAACCGTACAGTAATCCATGGCTTCCAAGAAAATTTCTCCTGTCAAACTGCGCCACGAGCGCATTCGCAAGAAGGTTGCCGGTACTTCGGAGCGTCCGCGTCTCGCGGTTCACTTCTCCGGACAACATATCTACGCGCAAGTTATCGACGACGTCGCCGGCAAGACGGTCGCCTCGGTCAATACGACCGAAGCCGATTTTCGCGGTGACAAGGCAACCCGTCCGAATGTCGCCACGGCGATCAAGGTCGGCAAAACGGTCGCCGAGCGCGCTCTTGCGAAGAATGTCGCCAAGGTCGTATTCGATCGCGGCGGTTTCCTCTACCACGGCAAAGTCAAGGCCCTTGCCGATGCGGCCCGTGAAGGCGGCCTTCAATTCTAATTAGATTTTCTATGGCAGAACCCCGTCAACATCGCGGCCGCAGAAACCAGTCCGAGAAGCCGCAGAAGGAACAGTCAGACCTCATCGAGAAGGTGGTCTTCATCAATCGATGCGCCAAGGTCGTGAAGGGCGGCCGCCGTTTCAGCTTCAGCGCTCTCATTGTCGCAGGCGACAAGGCTGGACGCGTAGGCTACGGCTTCGGCAAGGCGAACGAAGTTTCCGAAGCGATCCGCAAGGCCTCCGAGTCCGCTCGGAAGTCTCTCGTCAAGGTTTCGGTTCGCGATAACACGATCCCGCACGATGTGATCGGTGAACACGGCGGTGGCCGCGTTCTTCTTCGCCCGGCGTCCCCCGGTACCGGTATTATTGCCGGCGGTGGAGTTCGCGCGGTTGTTGAAGCCGCCGGTATCCGCGACGTGCTCGCGAAGTCCCTCGGCTCGAGCAATCACGCGAATGTCGTGAAGGCCACTCTCGCGGCGCTGACACAGCTCCGTCTGCGTGAGCAGATCTTCAAGACCCGCGGCATTGCCATTCGTCAGGCTCCGGTTGCTCCCGCAGCTCCGGTCGCCCAGGAAGCATAACCAAGCTCAGTAGAAATGAATTTGCACACTCTCAAACCCCGCCCGGGATCCAAGCACCGCGTGAAGCGGCTCGGTTGCGGTGAAAGCAGCGGCCACGGAAAAACTTCCGGCAAAGGCCACAAGGGTCAGAAGGCCCGTTCTGGTGGCAGTATCCGTCTCGGTTTCGAAGGCGGTCAGATGCCCCTTATCCGGCGCATTCCGAAGCGCGGCTTCAACAACGCCAATTTCAAGATTCGCTACGCGGTGGTCAATCTTGGCGATCTCGACGCATTCGAGGCCGGAGCGAGCATCGATGAAGCTTCGCTGCGCGCAGCGGGATTGGTTCGTGGAACCATCGACGGGGTCAAGATCCTCGGTCATGGTGAACTAACCAAGAAACTCAGCGTGACCGCTCATAAGTTCAGCGAGTCCGCCAAGGAAAAAATCGAAAAAGCCGGTGGCTCTGCCACCTTGGTCACGAAGTAATGAACGGCAAGCCCGTAAGGGCTTGCTTTTCCTTATCTTCCCATGATGGATTGCCTGCTTTTCCGAAATGATCTCGGCCTTCTCCAATAGCTTCAAGATTCCGGAACTGCGGAATCGCATTCTCTTCACACTCGCACTGCTGGTGGTCGTGCGCATTGGCGCCGCGATTACGTGTCCGGGTGTGAATGTTTCCGTTCTGCAGCAGTGGTTCCACTCCCAAGTTGATACGCAAACGGGTGGAAACGTGGCCGCTTTGTTCAACATCTTCAGTGGCGGTGCGCTCGAGAACTGCGCGTTGTTTTCGCTAGGGGTGATGCCCTACATCAGTGCGTCGATCATGATGCAGTTGTTGACGGCGGTGATTCCTCAGCTCGGGAAGCTGGCGAAGGAAGACGGTGGCCGGCATAAGATCATGCAGTACACCCGGTACGCCACGATCGGGCTGTGCATTTTCCAAGGCTATCTCCTCGCACTATCGTTCGAGAATCCAGGCAAAAATCCGTTTCTCGGTGGAATCGTTGACTTCATTCACAATCATAATCTTCCTCCGTTAGTGGCGGAATCGGAGCAGGGTTTTGTGTTCCGTGCGGTGGTGGTGGCCATTCTTACCGCGGGAACCATGTTCTTGATGTGGATTGGCGATCAAATCACGGATCGTGGTGTGGGCAATGGCATGTCGCTCATCATCACGGTTGGCATCGTGGCCCGCCTGCCCGCAGCTTTGATCCAGGCGTGGCGAACCTTTGTCCCGTCAGGAGAGCATGCTGGCAGCCAGGTAAGTCCGATGGTCCTGGTGATCATGCTGGCATTTCTGGTTATCGTGATTGCCGCGGTCATTTGCGTGACTGAGGCGCAGCGAAAGATCAGCGTGCAGTACGCCAAGCGCGTCGTGGGCCGGAAGGTCTATGGTGGGCAGCAGTCGTTCATGCCGCTAAAGGTGAATTATGCCGGCGTTATGCCGATCATCTTCGCCCAGGCGTTGCTTGTTTTTCCGGCAACCATCGCCCGTACGGCGTTTGCGAATTCCCCGTTTGCGCAGAAGCTCGCGACGAATCTGACACAGGGGACTTGGTATTACGTGCTCTACGGCGGAATGATCTTCTTCTTCAGCTATTTCTGGGTGGCGACCCAATTCCAGCCGCAGCAAATCGCAGACGATCTCAAGAAATATGGCGGATACGTTCCTGGTATTCGTCCCGGCAATGAGACGGCGAAATTCCTCGATGGCGTGATGACTCGGCTCACTTTTGCTGGTGCGGTCTTCCTCACTGTCATCGCCATTCTGCCACAGATGCTTTCGCATCAGATGAATGTGCCTTACATCACGGCGCAATTCTTCGGCGGCACCAGTCTGCTGATTATCGTCGGTGTGATCCTCGATACGATGCGCCAGGTGGAAACCCACCTTATCCAGCGTCACTACGATGGATTCCTGCGGAAGGGCCGTCTCCGTGGCCGCTATGATCGCACTCCGGAAGGACGTGGCGAAGCGGTGAAGCAGAACACTCTTTTGTGGATGTATGTGGCGATCGCAATCCTGGTCGTTCTTGGCCTCACAGCCTTCATCGCCCAGCGGTTACACTAAGTGAAACGCCGGATTGTTTTGCTCGGACCTCCAGCTTCAGGAAAGGGCACCCAGGCAGAAATGATCACTGCGCGTTATGGCATTCCGGTGGCGTCGCCTGGGGCGATTCTCCGCGAGGAGAAACGCAATGGCACGAAGCTCGGTGATGAGGCCGACGCGCTGACGAGTCAGGGGAAGCTTCTCCCGGATTCCGTGATCGTCGGGCTGATTGACCAGTGGCTGAATGGCAAGAGGGGAGAGTTCGTCTTTGATGGCTTTCCGCGCAGCATCGGTCAGGCGGATCATCTGGAAGCGACACTTCTCCAGCAGGAAAGACCGCTTGAAGCGGTGATTGCTCTGGACGTGGAAGTTCCCGTCCTGCGTAATCGGGTGGAGAATCGTTTGCTCTGCCGGGGCTGTGGAAAGCCGCTCAGTATTGGTCTCCATGTATCCAACGCGACGGCACCGTGCCCAAGCTGCGGTGGAACATTGGAACGCAGGACCGACGACACGCAGGAAACCCTTTCAGCCCGTCTGTCCGAATATGCGGAAAAGACGGAATCCCTGATCGGATATTACGACGGTCGCGGCTTGCTGCATCGGATTGACGGTGCGCGCCCGCCCGAAGTGGTATTTGGTTCGATTGCATCTATCTTGGAGGCGCCATGAATATCCCGATCAAAACCGATCGTGAGGCGGATAAGATGCGCCTCGCCTGCCGCTCCGCCAGTCTTGTGCTGGAACGCGTGGCTGGGCTATTAAGGCCGGGTATTTCCACGCGTGAAGTCGATGAAGCGGCCGCTGACTTCATCGCCGAGGAAGGCTGCGAAAGCGCTTTCCTTGATTACAAAGGTTTTCCCGCGCACATCTGTATTTCCGTCAACGAAGAAGTCGTTCATGGAATCGGCGGTGGCCGACGCATTCAATACGGCGACATCGTGAAGCTCGACGTTGGCGTGATCAAGAATGGCTGGTATGGCGACACTGCAACGACGGTTCCCGTCGGCGTCGTGGATGAAAAGATCATGCGGTTGTTGCGCGTCACTGAAGAAACGCTGGAGCACGCCATTACGCTGGCTCTGAGCGGACACCGCCTTGGCGACATGTGTGCCGCGATTGAGGAAGAAGTCGTTGCGAACGGCTACAGTGTCGTTCGCGAATTCGTCGGTCACGGTGTCGGAAGAAAATTACACGAAGATCCGCAGGTTCCGAATTACGGACGCCGCGGTACGGGCCCGAAGCTGAAGCCCGGGATGACACTGGCGATCGAGCCCATGGTGAACATGGGAACGGCTGCGGTGCGTGTCCTGGAAGATAAGTGGACGGTCGTGACCTGCGATGGCAAACCATCCGCCCATTTTGAACACACGGTCCTGATTACAAAGGGCGCACCGGAGATTCTGACATGGCGCGAAAGGACGTTATCGAAGTAGAAGGCAAGGTCATCGAGTGCTTGCCCAATACCATGTTCCGCGTCGAATTGACGAATGGACATCGAATCCTGGCCCATATTTCCGGAAAAATGCGTTTGCACTTCATTCGGATCTTGCCAGGCGACAAAGTTCTGCTACAAATGAGCCCTTACGACCTGACCAAAGGCCGGATTACGTTCCGGAAGAAGTAGGCCATCTCAGCAATCGCCCTGAAAGCGTTACTGCCTTCAGTGCGATTTTTTGTCCTCCGAAGTCAGCAGCAATTTTTAAAAAAGAATCAACCATGAAAGTGAGAGCATCCGTGAAGCGCCTTTGCGAAGCCTGCCGCATCGTGAAGCGCAAAAACGTCGTGCGCGTTATCTGCAAGAACGCGCGTCACAAACAGCGGCAGGGTTAATCCACGAAAGAAAGAGACTATGCCACGACTCCTTGGAGTAGACATTCCTGGCGATAAGCGCATTGAAGCGTCGCTGCCGTACATCTACGGCATCGGCCCGAGCGCGGCCAAAAAGGTCCTCGAAAACGCCAACATCAACCCGGACATTCGCGCAAAGGACCTGAGCGTGGAGCAGTTGAACGCAATCATTCACGCGATCACCGCAAGTGGTCTTGCGATCGAAGGCGATCTTCGCCGGGAGATCCAGAGCAACCTCAAGCGGCTCCAGGCGATCAACTGTTATCGTGGCATTCGTCATCGCCGCGGACTCCCTGTGCGCGGGCAGCGCACGCAGACCAATGCCCGTACCCGCAAGGGACCGCGTAAGACGGTGGGTGTGCAGCGCGCCAAGGACGCGAAGGCCGGCAAATAAGCCCGCCTGCCGTCCTGTAACTAAAATCGATATTTATGGCAGAAGCTAAGAAGACCAAATCCGCCGCTCCTAAGGCGGAGAGCCCCGAGGCCACCGCGCCTGCGGCTCCTGTAACACCGGCGCCCGAAGTGCCAGCCGCACCAGCTCCTGAAGCTGCGGCAGCCGCGCCCGCTCCCGCCGCCGCTCCTGCGGCTCCTGCGGAAGCTGCCAAGGCTCCCAAGGCCAAGAAAACGTCCAAGAAGGACGCGGCCGCAGCTCCGGCTGCGGACAAGCCTGCGGAGAATCTTTCCCTCGATCCGAATTCCGTCGTCGAACCGATCAAGATCATCAAGGCGAAGGGTGCGAAGAATATTCACACCGGTATCGCCCATGTGCTTGCGACGTTCAACAACACCATCGTCAGCATCACCGACCTCCAGGGTCACGTGATCGGTTGGTCCAGCGCCGGCAAGTGTGGTTTCAAGGGCTCGCGCAAGAGCACCGCTTACGCCGCGCAGATGGTGGCTCAGGATGCCTGCCGTCAGGCGATGGGTCATGGTCTCAAGGAAGTCGAAGTCCGTGTCAAGGGTCCGGGCGCCGGCCGCGAATCCGCGGTTCGTGCGATGCAGGCCGTCGGTCTCGATATCACGATCATCAAGGACGTTACGCCCGTGCCGCATAATGGCTGCCGTCCTCCGAAGCAGCGCCGCGTCTGACGCACCTGCCGGAACAAGAAAACGACAAAGACAAAGATTAGACCATGGCACGTTATACCGGTCCTAAAGACAAGCTCAGCCGCCGTTTCGGCGTCCCGCTCTTCGGCGCAACCAAGTCCCTTGAGCACAAGAAATATCCGCCGGGCATGCATGGCCCGAAGGGTTCCCGCCGCAAGCAGTCCGAATACGCCACCGCGCTCGCCGAGAAGCAGAAGCTCCGCTTCCAGTACGGTTTGCTCGAACGCCAGTTCCGCCGCTATTTCGAGATCGCTTCGCGCAAGCGCGGCGTTACCGGTGAAATCCTTCTCCAGATGCTCGAGACCCGCCTCGATAACGTTGTGTATCGGCTCGGCTTCGCGAGTTCCCGTTCCGCCGCCCGCCAGCTCGTGTCCCACGGGCATGTGCAGGTCAATGGCCGCAAGGTGAACGTTCCGTCGTTTGCCGCCCGGCCCGGCGACAGCGTCACGGTGAAGGACGCTCCGCGTTCCCGCAGCCTCGCTTCGCGGAATCTCGAGTTGACCCAGATCAATCCGGTTCCGGATTGGCTCTCCGTCGACAAAGACAACTTCGCCGGTTCCGTCACCCGCGTTCCTACGCGTGACGAAATCGCCCCGATCGTCAACGAGCAGCTCATCGTCGAGCTTTACTCGCGGTAAGATCGGAATCCTCCGAACTCTCTTTCAAACTGGCGCAGATCGTTTCGCGATCTGCGCCAGTTTTGTTTTTACGTTTATGCCTTTGCCGCGCTGCCAAGGAGGGCGGTTATGCTTTAACGCCAAAGCCCGCGAAGGCCGCAAAGGTTCGCAAAGATTCAGAGAAAGGAAGAGCATACCCCTCGGCTTTGCTTTTCGGATTTCTTCCGGCGAAGCGCACGCAAATCAGGTCAACCTCTCAAGATCTTTGCGTGCCTTCGCGTCCTTCGCGGGCTTTGCGTTAGAGCATTTTAAATAAAACTATAACCACAGGAATTGAACCAATGAGCGGCATCTTGGGCGGTGATTTGGGTGAAGGCA
>Ga0207695_10002224_pt1 | contig 29144 bp, 25 predicted proteins | sample KBSC54metaG_FD_184354 | JGI IMG/M metagenome (GOLD analysis project Ga0207695, IMG submission 184354) | Corn rhizosphere microbial communities from Kellogg Biological Station, Michigan, USA - KBS C5-4 metaG (SPAdes) (version 2) | ecosystem: Host-associated > Plants > Roots > Rhizosphere > Soil...
CGAGAGCCAGAACGACTTCGACCAGATCAACGTGAGCTCGACAACGCCCGGAGCGACAAACAACCAGAACGGGTTCTTCACGTTCACGGATACGCGCGGCGGAAACTCCACGACGCAAGCGGCAGTGGCGAATACCGCACTGGGCTTGTTCGATACGTACGGTGAGATTGGCGTTCGCTCGTACACGATTTTCTTGAGCAATATGTACGAGTATTTCCTGCAGGACACGTGGCATGTGAAGCCGAATCTCGTGATCGAATACGGAATTAGGCACAGCATCATGGACCCGTACTACGCGCGGTGGGGAAATCTTTCGGTTTTCTCGCCAGCGACATACGATCCTTTGACTGCGCCGACCGTCGATCCCACCACAGGATTTGTAAGCGGCAGCAACCTGTACGATGGCATCGTGATTCCAGGCACGCACTTCCCAAGCAGCGCGCATGGGCATGTGCCGGACAACATCCTGAACGGGCAGTATGACGGCCTGTTCCACGGGTTCGACAAGGGATATAACCCGACGGTGTGGACCAACATTCAACCGCGGCTTGGCATCACGCTTGCCCTCGATTCAAGGACAGTGATTCGCGCTGGCGCAGGGCGGTATTTCGACCGGCTCGGTGTAAGCGACAGCGTTCACCTTGGCGGGAATCCGCCGTTCCAACCGTCCGCAACAGTCAGCTACGGGGGAGTTGACACCCCTGGCGGTACGGGAGCAAATAACTATCCCATCAACATGACGTCGTACGCTTACAACTTCCCATCACCGGAGGCGTGGTCGTGGACGCTGACCACAGAGCACGAGTTCCCAAAGGTTGGCGTTGCAACGCTCGGATATGTGGGACGTCGCGGACTTCATCTTCAGCATCTTGAAAACATCAACCAGCTGCAGCCGGGTACGCGGCAGGCGAATCCAACGGTGGCCAAGCCCGATGCGCTGCGGCCATTCCAGGGGTTCTCGGTGATTCAGCAAGAGACTACCGATGCTCGTTCGACGTATCACGGTTTGCAGGCGAATCTGAAGCATCGCGTAAGCCGCGGTCTGACGTTCGGCATCGCATACACATGGTCTAAGAGCATGGATACGGCGTCGGATGCGGGTACGAATATTCCGAATTACTTCGATCCGCACGAGTTCTACGGACCGAGCGACTACGACACCAAACATATGCTCGTAATCAACTACGTCTGGGACATGGGATTCGCAGATCACTGGTCAAACTGGGCCGCGCGCAATGTAATCGGCAGGTGGCAGTTTTCGGGGACATCGCAATTCCAAAGCGGCTATCCATTGAACGTATCAACGGGCGACGATTTTGCAGGCGTTGGTCCGGGATCGGGCAACCAGTTATGGAATCGAACTGGGCCGGTGAACTTGCTGAAGCACAGCTCGCCGAACAATACGAAGAATGCCTACTGGTTCAACACGGGCGTCTTTGAGAAGCCGGCTGCCGGTACGTTTGCGCCGGAGGGAATGCGCAACCAGGTGTATGGACCGGGATTCCAGAGCTGGAATATTGCTATGCAGAAGGCGTTCCCGGTCGTAAGGGAGTCGAGCCGAGTGCTGTTCAAGGCCGAGGCATTCAACTTCATCAACCATCCGAACCTGGATAACCCGCAAACGAACCCGACAAGCAGCACGTTTGGAAAGGTCACGGGCAAAGGCCTCACGTATGCATCGGATCGCCAGATGCAATTCAGCCTTCGCTACGAGTTCTAACCTAGCGGCATTACACGCGCCCCCAACAATCGCCGAAGCTGGCTTTGGTTGGGGGCGATTCTTATTGTGATGCGTGGCGAGTCGAGCTGCGGGACGTTGCATCCAAATCAGGGGTGGAGGTGAGATGGCAAAGGTTCAAACGCTTGTTCCCTCAGATCAGCTTGTGGCGACGAATACGGCACACTTTCCAAACGAAACCGCAGAGTATCGCGCGGCCCGAAATGCACTTCTGACCGAAGAGATTGAGCTGCGGCGACATATAGAGCGCGTGGCAGAACAGCGGCGGGCTCTGCCGGCGGGCGGTGAGATTTTAAAGGACTATGAGTTTACTTCGGAGAAAGGGCCGGCGAGAATGTCGGATCTGTTTGGCGGCAAAGACACGCTGATGATCTACAGCATGATGTTCGGTCCGCAGCGGAAGGCGGCGTGCCCGATGTGCACGTCGTTTCTGACGTCGTGGAATGGGACCGCGACCAATCTGCGCGAGCGGGTTGCGATTGCAGTGACGGCGCGGTCTCCGATTGAGCGGCTGATTGAATACAAGCGACAGCGCGAGTTGGAGAAACTTCCATTTTTCTCTGATCTGAATGGCGAGTATACGCGCACGTACGTAAACGCGGACGATGCAGATGTTCCGGGCTTCAGCGTATTTACGCGACGAGATGGCAAGGTTCGCCACTTTTACACCGGTGAGTTGAGTGGATCGATGGCGGATCCGGGGCAGGATCCTCGCGGCGCTCCGGACATGGATCCCCTGTGGCTGATGCTGGACATCACGCCGGAGGGAAGAGGAACGGACTGGTACCCGAAGCTGGACTACGGGCGTTGAGAGAGACGTAGCGGGCTTTACAGGTTGGGAGAAGGTCAATAAGTGTCAAACGCTTCCCTCCGCGGCTGAAGCCGACGTTCATCCCTATGCGCTTTGCGGCACGACTGAAGTCGTGCCCTTTCAAAGCAGCCGAGTCTATGGCTTCTGCCGCAGAAGAACCCAAGCCGTTATTTGATGCCGATGACCATGGAGTCGGGGCCGACGAGGTGCTCAACGCGAGTTTCGCGGAAGCCGGCCTCTTTCATCCAGCCGATGCAATCGGCGCCGGTGTAGTCGAAGCCTCCGGGAGTCTCGATGAGCATGTTGAGGCTCATGAGAAGACCGAAAGCATTTTTGCGGCGGTCGTCGTCGATGATGCTGTCGTAGGCAACGAAGGCGCCTCCCTCGGGCAAAGCTTCATAGGCTTTGCGGACCAGCACCTTCTTCTCTTCGAGATTCCAGTCGTGAAGAATGTGGCCCATCAGGATGACGTCGACTTTGGGCAGAGGGTCGGTGAAGAAGCTGCCGGGCTGGAAGCGGAGTCGTGAGGACAGGCCGTTGTGCTCGGCGTACTCCTCGAAGATGGGCGCGACTTCGGGAAGATCGAAACCGATGCCGGTGATGTGCGGATTTTTGAGCGCGATCTGAGTGATGAGATCGCCCTGCGCGGTGCCGCAGTCGGCCGCGGTCTTGTATTTATCCCAGGGAAATTTGGCGGCGATGGCCATGTTGGCTCCGCGGCTGACGCCGGTCATGGCGCGAAGAAAGCCTTTGAGTCGGGTGGGGTCGGCATAGAGGGCGGAGAAGGTGTCGGCTTCGTGAGCGGCTTCGTTCTGGTTCTCTCCGGTGCGGAGGGCAAGGGTGAGGTGACGCCAGTGGTGGTAGAGGCGCTTGTTGGCCATCTCAAGAATGCCACCTATATAGGAGGGCTTGTGCTTGTCAAGGAAGACGTCGCTGGAGGGAGTGTTGCGATACTGGCCGTTTTCGCGCTCGAGAAAACCTAGTGAGACGAGTGCGTCAAGAAAATCTCGAGATGAACGCGGGTGAAGGCCGAGACGGCCGGTGAGGGATCCGAGAGTTTCCGGGCCGCGCGCGAGTTCGGTGAAGACTTCCATCTCCACGGCGCTGAGAAGCGTTTTGGATGCCCAGAAGGCTAGTCCGGTTTGCAGGATGTGATCGGGGGAGACGGCTGGTGTGCTGCTTTGCGATGCGGCTGGGGACGTAGTCATGGTGTTTGCCTTTTCAGGAATTTGAGCCTGTAATCCGCCGTCGATGAAGTGCAGAGAGCTCGCAGACGACGGCAGGGAAAGTGCAAGTGGGCTCGTGGAGCGATTCGAGTCTAAATGAAGCGAAGTTGGACTGAGAACCTGAAAAGCCGTGTAGTAGCCGCGCATCTTCCCGGCTTGCGGCAAAACTGCTATGCTGCCTGCGCAGAGAAAAGCGATTTACAAGAGGGGTGCACGGCGATGTGGTTCCTTGGGATGGATGTGGGTACAGGCGGCACGCGGGCGGTGGTTGTTGATGCAAGTGGAAGGCTGATCAGCCGAGCTGCAAGCGAGCACGCGCCGTTTCGTACGCCCCATCCCGGCTGGGCCGAGCAGGATCCTGAGGACTGGTGGAGAGCGGCGCAGGAGGCGATCAAGCTGGCGCTGGCTGCGGCTCCGGAGCCGCGTGAGCCGATTGCGGGAATCGGACTGACGGGGCAGATGCACGGCGCGGTGATGCTGGACGAGAATGGCGCGGTGCTGCGGCCGGCGTTGATCTGGTGCGACGTGAGGACGCAGCCAGAATGCGACTGGCTGACGGAAAAAATTGGATACGAGAAGCTGATCGAGTTGACCTGCAATCCGGCGCTGCCGAATTTCACACTGACCAAGCTTCTGTGGGTGAAGACGCACGAGCCGGAGACTTTCAAGAAGATACGGCACATCCTGTGTCCGAAGGATTATGTGCGCTACAGGCTGACGGGCGAGTTCGCGATTGACGTTCAAGAGGCGAGCGGCACACTGCTTCTGGATGTTACGCACCGGCGGTGGTCAAAGGAAGTGGCCGAGGCGGCGGGGATCAGCGAGAGCTGGCTGCCGAGGGTGTACGAATCGCCGGAGGTGTGCGCGCGGATCAGCGAGACCGCTGCGGGGCAGACGGGATTGAAGGCTGGGACTCCGGTGGTGGCTGGCGCGGGTGACCAGGGGGCGGGCGCGGTAGGAATGGGGATCCTGCAGCCGGGTTCGGTGTCGGCGACGATCGGGACTTCGGGTGTGGTGTTCGCGGCGACGGCCCAACCGACGAAAGATCCTAAGGGGCGGATGCATACGTTCTGCCATGCGGTGCCGGGCGTGTGGCACGTGATGGGCGTGACGCAGGGTGCTGGGCTCAGCCTCAACTGGCTGAAGAACACTTTCTTTGCCGGGCAGAATTACGAAGCGATGACGGCAGCGGCGGAGAGGGTTCCGGCTGGGAGCGACGGGTTGATGTGGGCTCCTTATCTGATGGGAGAGCGCACTCCGCATCTCGACCCTTACGTGCGGGCCGCGTTTGCGGGGATCTCAACGACTCACACTGCTGCGCATTTCACGCGGGCGGTGCTGGAGGGAGTGGCGTATTCCCTGAAAGACTCGTTCACGCTGTTTACGGAACTCGGGATTCCGCTGAGCGCGGTCAGGCTGGGAGGCGGCGGGGCGCGTGGTCCGCTGTGGCGAAAGATTCAAGCAGGCGTTTATGGAATGACGGTGGAGGTGCTGACGGCCGAAGAAGGCGGTGCGTTTGGTTGCGCGCTGATGGCGGGCGTGGGCACAGGACACTGGGCGAGTCTCGATGCGGCTTGCGCAGAGGCGATCGAGGTGGCGCAGCGAATTGAGCCAGATGCGGGGGACAAGGCTGCTTATGAGGCGGGGTATGCGCAGTGGAGGAAGTTGTATCCTGCGCTGAGAAGTCTGCGATAGCGGAGACAGCAGTAGCAATGCGTGCGGCACAGCGGAGCGCGAGTGTCTGGTGAATATACTGCTGCTAGATCTGCCTTCTCTCTGAGTGAAACCATGACGGTCTTGATTGCCGCCTTGTTAGTTTCCGATGCGTTCGATTGGCACAGAACATTGGGTCTGGCTTCGGCGCTGTTGATCTTGTTGATCATCGTCACCGCATCAATCCCGAAACGTCGCCGCTTCTGGAGATTTGCGGTACAGTCGTTGTCTCAAAGACACGGGCGCGATTGGCTTCGCGTCTCTGCGTCTGTCGACGTGGTCAGTGTGGTGCCGCAAACAGAACCGATTCGTGGTCACGCAGTCGAGAACGTTGGCTATGTGGTCACGCTCACGTATTTCTACCGCAATCCCGAACTGCAAACAGGCGATTACAGCCGCATGTTCGACAAAGAGAAAGATGCTCAGGCGTGGGCAGCCTCTATCAAAGGAAGGAATATCGTCGTCTGCGTGGATCCCAACGATCCCTCGCATTCGATGGTGCGAAACGACGACCTCCCAATTTTGACGTCTGCGCTCCAATAGAAGCCACGTTCCCGAGCTAGGATCGTCCAGTCAGCCATTCAGGAATCTCAGCGCATGTTTATAGCCGGCTGGGCCAGCTATCGCCGAGGGAGATCGGGCGGCCCTACGGGGCGCGGCAACAGGAATTGGGCTGACACCCCGGGTTTCACCTGGGGCTATTCTCGCGTCGTCCCTCCGGGACGAGATCCGGGATGATGCTCTCATTCTCGTAATCGAGGAAGGCGTTCTCGAGAGAAGTAAAGAGGTCCGGGGCTGAAGCCGTTTTCGATGATGGCGCGGCATTCAGCAGCTTGAAGGCTGCTGCCGTCCCAGATTCGGTCGAACCTTGAGTTCTTCGAGCACAGACCATGTTTGGACGAGGTTTCATTTGGATAAGGTTCCAATTCGACTGACTGGGTCTGTATCATTGGGCATCGAAGGGGCGCTGCTGCGCTCTAAGCAGTTGTGGGGAGACGAGGATGTCTACTGCTACCAGCCCGGCGATTGCGCCGGCAGAGTCAGTCACTCGAGTGAAAGAAGCCGGCACCGTTTCTGCGCCACCGCCGCGCAACATTGCAGTGGATGCATATCGCGGGCTTGTCATGGTGCTGATGATGGGCGAGGTGATGCGCTGGGAGGCAACGGCGCGGGCGTTTCCGGGCAGCACATTCTGGAGAATCCTCGGGTACAACCAGTCGCATGTCGAATGGGCAGGGATGAGTCTGCACGACACGATTCAGCCGGGGTTCACGTTTCTGGCGGGCGTGGCGCTGCCGTACTCCATCATGAGCAGGCAGCGGAAAGGCGAGAGCTTTCCGCACATGCTGTTCCACACCATGTGGCGGAGCCTGCTGCTGATTGCGCTCGGAGTTTTTCTGCGGTCGACCGACAGCCCGATTACCTACTACACGTTTGAAGACACGTTGAGCCAGATTGGGCTTGGATATACGTTCGCGTTTCTGATTGCGTTCCTGAAGCCGCGGTGGCAGTGGATCTGGCTGGGAGTGATTCTGTTCGGGTACTGGCTGGCGTGGGCCCTGTATCCCGCGCCGGGGCCTAACTACAATTGGGCCGCGGTGGGTGTTTCGCCGGAGTTCGTGCAGAAGTACCTGTACCACGGGTTTGCAGCGCACTGGAACAAGAACAGCAATCTTGGCAATGCGTTTGACATCTGGTTCCTGAACTTGTTCCCGCGGACGAGCAGATTTGCATTCAACGAGGGCGGGTACCTGACGTTGAGTTTCATTCCGACGCTGGGGACGATGTTGCTGGGGCTCATCGCGGGGCGGTGGTTTCACGAGAATAAGCCGAATATCCCGCTGAAAAAGTTTGGAATCGCGGCCGTTGCGTTGATGGCGGCGGGACTGCTGCTGCACTTCACGGGAATCAACCCGATTGTGAAGCGCATCTGGACTCCGGCCTGGACACTGTGGAGCGGCGGCGTGTGCTTTGCGTTCCTGGCGGCCTTCTCGTGGGTGATTGATGTAAAGGGCTACCGGAAGGTTGCGTTTCCGCTGGTCGTGGTCGGCATGAACTCGATTGCGGCGTATCTGATGGCGCATCTCTGGGAGGAGTTCATCCTGAGCAGCTTCAAGATTCACCTGGGGATCCGGTTCCTGAATGTGTTCGGGACTGGACTGGAGCCGTTCTTCCTGGGTGTGCTGACGATGGCGGCCTACTGGGTGATGCTGTACTGGATGTACAAGAAGAAGATCTTCATTCGGATTTGACTCCATTCATCGGGCAAAGAACGCGCGATGAATGGGGCACAGTGGATGCTATCTGCGGATCGGGCGGCTCTACGGGACGCAAATCCTGACCGTCCTGCAACGCCCCGGGTTTTACCCGGGGCTATTTTTCGTGCAGTCCCTCCGGGACGCGAGGCGGGCTGAGCCCGCGAGATTTTCTTTAGAGAGTGCGTCTATCGGCACGACTGAGGTCGTGCCCTTTCCAATCAGGACTGTTTCGTGGGAGAGAGGCTTTGGCTGACTGTGTGGACTTGTGCGTGTAAGGGGCAGGATTTAGTCTGGCTGCGCTGGGTTCAAACGTTTTTATCGGGGGTTTCTGATGCGTTTCGGCGTGATGGCTGCTTCTTGTGTTTTGGCTTTTGCGGTGGTGGGGATTTCGGCGCAAAGCGCGCCGGGTTGCTCGGATTTGAAGCTGGTGCCGGCGCCTCGGGAGTGCAAGGCAGTGAAGTCTGTCGAGCTGGGAGCGGGCGGAGTGCGGGTAGTCTCCGGCACCAACAGCGAGGATCAGTTCGCGGCAAAGGACCTTGAGCAGTCGCTCAAGGATCGCGGATTTGCGGCAGGGAAAGCGGGCGGGGCTGTTGTCCGTTTCGAGCGCGTGAGCGGCGAGCGGGCAAAACAGCTTTCGGAGTCGCCGGAGGAGGCGTATGAGATCGCGCCGGTGGGTGCGCGCGAACTTGTGGTTCGGGCCGGAACATCGGCGGGTATCTTTTACGGTGCACAGACGGTGAAGCAGCTGGTTCGCGGGTCGGGGAAAGATGCGGTTCTGCTGGTGCCGACGATCCGGGATTGGCCGGCAATGGCGCATCGAGGACTCAGCGATGACTGGTCGCGCGGGCCGCTGCCCAATATTGATTTTATGAAGCGCGAGATCCGAACGCTCGCGGCTTTCAAGTACAACATCTTCTCGCCTTACTTCGAGCACACTTTTGCTTACGCCAGCACGCCGGTTGCGGCGTTTCCGGGCGGCTCGATGACTGCGGCGGAGGGGAAGGAGTTGGTCGAGTATGCAGCAAAGTATCACATCACGATTATTCCGGAGCAGGAGGCGTTCGGGCATCTGCATCATGTGCTGAAGTTTGAGGAGTACGCGAAGCTGAGCGAGACGCCGCATGGCGAAGTGCTGGCGCCCGGCGATCCGCGCAGCCTGCCGCAGATCGGGGAGTGGTTCGGCGAACTTGCGAAAGTATTTCCGGGACCGTATGCGCATATCGGAGCGGATGAGACCCAGCAACTCGGACTGGGAAGGACGCACGATGAGGTAGCGCAGCAGGGGCTGGGAAAGGTGTACCTGGCTTTTCTGGGAAAGATTCATGAACAGCTCGCACCGCTGCACAAGCAATTGCTGTTCTGGGGAGACATTGCAGAGAACTCGCCGGAGCTGGTGGGCACGCTGCCGAAAGACATGATTGCGGTTTCGTGGCACTACGACAACCGGCCGGACTTTACGAAGAACCTGGAGCCGTTTTTGAAGTCGGGGTTGGAGACGTGGGTGGCGCCGGGGGTGAACAACTGGAACCGCGTCTATCCCGACAACAACGAGGCACTGGGGAACATCAAGAACTTCGTCCGCGACGGTCAGAAGCTGGGCGCGAAGGGAATGCTGAATACCGACTGGAACGATGACGGCGAGGGCATCTACGACGCGAACTGGTTTGGGTTGCTCTTCGGCGGAGCGGCAGCGTGGCAGCAGGGCGAGAGCTCGGCGGAGACTTTCACCGCTTCGTATGGTCAGGCGTTCCACGGCGACGCGACGGGCAAGGTGAGCGAGGCGCAGCAGGAAATCATGGCTGCGCACGCGGTGCTGCGCAAGGTCGATCTCGAAGATGCGGAGGATCGCTACTTCTGGGCTGATCCCTATTCGTCGGACGGCAAGGAGATTGCAGCGAAACTGATGCCTGTTGTTTCCGAGTACCGGTTGCACGTAGAGAAGGCGATCACATTGCTGGCCCAGGCGCGCGCAGCAGGGAAACTCGAGAACCAGGAAACGCTGGATGCAATGGAGCTTGGCGCGCGAAGAATGGATTTCATCGGCGCAAAATTCCAGTTTGCGCAGGAATGCGCCGATCTCTATGCAAAGGCGCAGGCGGCTGCTGCGTCGGGAGACAAGAATCGCTGGGAAGAAGTGGGCGAATCGATGTACATCATCGGGTCGAACAACGGAAAATTCGAAGACATCCGCGATGGCTATGCCCAGCTGGGACAGCTTTACAAGGAAGCGTGGCTCAAGGACAACCGGCCGTACTGGTTGAGCGTGAACATGGCGCGGTATGATCGCGCTGCGCAGCTGTGGGTGGACCGCAGTATGAAATGGCAGTCGGTGATCCACCATTGGCATGAGACACGCACTCTGCCTTCGGCGGATGAGGTGGGGCTGCCGGGGGGATCGAGCAAGTGAGATAGTTTTTCGGATGTCGGTGTGGCCGCCCGACACCGGATCTCCTTTAAAGAAGCGAGTCTGATCTGTTCGATCTGCCTGCTCACGCACCCGATCGACGAAGGCCGTCGATCGGGACCGCAGTGCCGCGACAGGAATCAGGCTCCCGATTTATACCTCAGTTAAAACTCGATTCGGGGACGGCGGGCACACAGGTCCGCCGGCGACTGCTCGGCCTTTCTTTCTTTCCCAGCGATTCACAACCGGAGTGCCAAGAGGTCCTCGCAGGAAACTGCTTGGCAGGTAAGTTTCGCATTGTCTTGCATTTGTGACCACAGTCACAGGGGGGGGTGAAAGTGGTCACTGCTCCGGATGTAATGCAAGAGGAGACTCAGTAACCATCGGGAGCATTCATCTTCCGGGCAAAGTAAGACCGACTTGGACGGGAGCGGCATGAAAATGCTGCGCCCCCACCCCCGCTTGGCGAAAAGAGAAGACGTATGAGTTTCGCAAACGGCCTGAAGACAATCGTGGTTGCAACAGGACTGGACGGACGCTCCGACGGAGCGTTGGAGTATGCGCGCAAATTGGCCGCAGCCTACAACGCTCGCGTTGTGCTCGCGCACGGTTCAGATCCCGTGGACTATGCGCTGGCTTCTAAAGTGCCTGGCAAAGTCCTGAGCAACTTGACGGAGGAAGCGCGCGCCGCGCTGGATCAGATGGCTGCGGACCTGATCAGGGAAGGGATTCACAGCCACTCCGAGATCAGGCAGGGCGAAGTGACGCAGATGCTGGTCGACGTCGCGGAGCAATATGAGGCGGGCCTGATCGTGATCGGCACCGAAGGGCGGCAAGGCGCGGGTCCAGTGCTCGTGGGCTCGATCGCCGAACAAGTGGTAAGGCTTGCGAAGTGTGCAGTTCTGGCCGTGGCAGCGGATTACAACGCGGGAGCCTTCCGGCCGGTTCCTGGCGGTCCGGTGATGCTGGCAATGGAGCGAAATGAAACTACGTCCGAGGCGGCGGCCACCGCCTGTTCTCTGGCGGAGATTTTTCACCGGACTCTGATTGTGGTGCATGCACGCCGCACTGAGGAGACTGTTGCGTTTCTCAACCCTGCCGCCAATACGCTGGAGCAGTTCGGCATCACGGATGAGAAGCGTTTTCCGGTGCGCTTCATCGTGAAGGATGGAAAACCCGGCGATGCAATCGTGGAGGCGATAGGGCAGCATCATCCCAGCGTGCTGGTGGTAGGCGTCAAGCGCACCAGCGAGACTGTGGGTCCTCACGGAACGGCGTTCTCGATTCTTGCGCGGTCGCGCGTGCCTGTCCTATGCGTACCGCCGCAACGAGCGCTCGCAGAGCAAGAGGCCGAAAGCTCTGCGCATGTGTCCGCCCTTTGAGGCACGCACAATCAACACTCGCGACGAAGCCATGCGCCGGAAAAGAAGCTCGCTGGCGATTGAATTGTTTCCAGCTACGCAATTGAAGTAAGTCGACGAAGATTGGACGCATCGAGGCATCAGCATGAGGACCGCAATAGATCGCGGACGCAATTGGAACGTGATTCGGAACGAAACAAGAGGAGTCGGTACCATGCAATCAAGCTGGCAAGCAGCTTTCTCAGAACGGCGCGATGCGATTGCTGCGCGACCGATCGCAGAACTGTTGGCGTGTCCGCCAGCGATCGGCAACTTGTTGAATGCGTCGGCGGAGTGCATTGAGTTTGTGGTCGGAGACGTCATCTTTCATCAGAACGATATCTGCCAGGGCCTGTACGTCGTGGTTGGCGGTCAATTACTGCGGAAAGCAGCTCGAATCGATGCGCGACTCACGCTAGGCACGGTGCGTGCCGGCGAAATTGTCGAACTTGCTGCAATGTTGGGTGACGTACGTCACACATATACGCTTTCCGCGCAGACAAACGGCACAATCATGCGTTTGCCCAAGCCGTCGCTGCTGCGCGCGTTCCAGTCGTATGCTCCCTTGCGGATGCAGCTTCTCGAGGAGCTAGCGCGTGAAGTATCAAGGGCATACGCGCAGTGTTGCGCTACGCGACAAGCGGGAATCCGACGCAGGAATGCAAATTCCGCAGGAGTGTAAGAGCGCGACACCTCGAGTTTTGCAGTGTCGCAGATCACTCTGTTTCCTGCAGGGAAAGCCCGTTTGAGAGTGATTTTGTGATTGTGGATTGCGCTATACTCTGTACAAACCCTAGGGACAAGTATGGCTGGCTTGCATTCACATCACCCTCCGGAAGACTGTTTGAACTGTGAACACCGCCATCTGCGGATGTTTTGCAATCTCACACCTGAAGCCCTGCAGGATTTCGACGGCATCGGAATCATGATGAGCCACGCTCGTGGCGCGAAGCTGTTTACAGAAGGCGACGCGGCGCGCAACGTATTCATCATTTGCTTTGGACAGGTAAAGGTCTCATCGACGTCGCGCGATGGCAAGACTATGATCCTGAAAATCGCCGCTCCCGGCGATGTGATGGGATTGAGCGCCGTAATTGCGAACGTTCCACATGAAGTCACCGCCGAGGCCATTGAGCCTTGCCAGGTGAAAACGATACGCAAACAGGAATTCATCGATTTTCTTGGACGCCACGGGATCGCGAGCATGCACGCAGCGCAGTCGCTGTCGGGGGAATACCTGACGGTCTTCCACGATGCAAAGCGGCTCGCATTGTCCGGATCGGCAGCAGGAAGGCTGGCACGGTTGCTGCTGGACTGGGGACGCGCGGCTTCCAACGGAAAGCCGGAGATCCGCTTCACGATGGCGTTGACGCATGAAGAGATCGCCAACATGGCGGGCACCTCTCGAGAGACGGTGACACGCCTACTGAATCAGTTCAGACGCGACCAGTGGATCATCATCAAGGGAGCGAGCCTCACCATTTCGAAGCCGGAGCAACTGGAAAGACTCACGGCGTAAAGCTTACCTGGGGGGATGTGCAAAAGGCTGCAGCGTATGCTGCAGCCTTTTTGTTTGACTGCGCAACGGTACCCGGATGATATTTCTTCAGGCGAGCTCCTGAGCAAGCCCGATGAGGAGCCCTTCAGGTCCTCGTATGTAGCAGAGGCGATATACGTCTTTGTATCGGACCACCTCGCCTACCAGCTGCGCTCCACGCTTGACGAGCCTTTCGAGCGTCTCATCGATGTCGTCGACAGCAAACATGACGCGGAGATAGCCCAGGGAATTTACGGGGGTGGTGCGGTGATCCTCGACAACCGGCGGTGTTAGGAAGCGGGAGAGCTCAAGACGGCTGTGGCCATCCGGCGTGCGCATCATGGCGATCTCAACGCTCTGATTGCCAAGTCCGGTGACGCGCCCCGCCCATTCTCCTTCGATGTAAGCCCGCCCTCCGAGCTCGAGGCCGAGCTCGCTAAAGAAGTCAATTGTGATTTCAAGGTCGTTGACGACGATGCCAACGTTGTCCATCCGTTTGAGCGTCATGGCTTCGAGCCTAGCAGGAGGATGCTGCATCCAATGCTGAATGTGGCCAGTTGCGAGATTCTTTTTTAGGTCCCTAATGGTTGATACGGCTGCTTTGAGCGAGTGCCTACGTCTCTGACTATTCGGAAACGGAAGTTGTGAGGCGGCGGGATTTGATGTCGCGCATAGGCGGCTGGCCAAAGAATCGGCTGTACTCACGATTGAACTGGCTGGCGCTTTCATAGCCAACTTCGAAAGCGGCACTGGCGGCATCGATGCCTCCGTTGAGCATGCGTTCGCGGGCAACGTGCAGGCGCAGCTGTTTCTGATATTGGAGAGGGCTCATCGCCGTGAGGGAGCGGAACTGGTGATGCAGGGTGGAGACGCCCATGCGAGCCATCGTTGCGAGGTCTTCAACGCGAAGGGGCTTGGCATAATTCGTGCGCAGCCATTCCACGGCTTTGGCAGTACGATGGGTTTGCTCGCCGAGCGTTGCGATAGCACGAAGGTGCTTTCCTTGCGGGCTGCGGAGAAGGCGGAAGATAATCTCGCGTTGAATGAGAGGAGCGAGAAAGGGAATGTCCTGTGGTAGGTCGAGCAGAGTAAGGAGCCGAATGCAGGCGTCAAGCAGGTCGGTCGAGGAGATACCTACAGCCATCGCGCTTGCGTTGCTGTCTTGATCGAGTCGGAATTCGTGCTGAGAGAGGATCTCCCGGACCATGGGCATTTCCAGGTTGAGAATGAGTCCGAGGATGGGCTGATCTTTGGTGGCGCGAACGACCTGGCTGACCACGGGAAGATCGACTGAAGTGAGCAGGAAGTTGGAGCCGTCGCAGATATGGGTAGTTTTGCCAACGTTGATGCGCTTCTGGCCCTGGGCAAAAACAACGAGGCTGGGCTGGTATGCAGCCGAGACGCAGGGGCTGGGTTCCGAGCGGCGATAAAGGCGCAGGCCGGGGATGTCCGTGGCGCGGTCGCCTTCTGAGTGCGTGCGATCTGCAATGATGCGGGCAAGTTCGGTACGGAGTCCAGCTAGTCCGTTGCTGGTGGGTGCGGCCGCTTTCTTTGCTGCTTTCACGTTGTGATGATCCTCTGCCTTCTAACCTAGCGCCGTTCCCGGTTGGTGTGTACACAAAAATCCCGACGGCGACAGGAATAGGCAAGAGAAAGGAAGAATCGGGATACCTGGTGAATCGGGCGGTCGCTTAGGCTGATGAAGTGAGAGGTGAGGTTGTCGACTTGTTCGATGCGCGATTGTTTACACCCTCGCAAACCTCGTCACGTATGGTCGGTAGGAAATTGCCACAGCAATGAGAGAGGGATCTATGTATAAAGCAAAAGCTTACGCTGCTTCGGCGGCGACGTCGCCACTGTCGGGCATCACGATTGAACGGCGCGATCCGAAAGAAACAGACGTTCAGATTGAGATTCTGTTCTGCGGAATCTGCCACTCGGATGTGCACCAGGCGCGCAACGAGTGGAGCGGCGTGATGCCGACTGTATATCCGTGCGTGCCGGGCCACGAAATTGTGGGGCGCGTGACGAAAGTCGGATCGGCCGTGAAGAAGTTCAAGGCGGGCGATCTTGCGGCGGTCGGATGCATGGTGGACTCAGACCGCACGTGTCCGGAGTGCAAGGCGGGCCTGGAGCAATTCTGTCCGAATTTCGTGTTGACGTATAACTTCCCGGATAAGCACATAGGTGGCATGACGTACGGCGGCTACTCCGACAGCATCGTGGTGGATGAGAACTTCGTACTGCGTGTGCCATCGAATCTCAACCTGGCGGGAGCGGCACCGCTGCTCTGCGCAGGCATCACCACCTACTCGCCGATGAAGCATTGGGGCGTAGGGAAGGGCAAGAAGGTCGGTGTGGTCGGGCTTGGTGGGCTTGGACATATGGGCGTGAAGTTTGCGCATGCTCTTGGCGCGCATACGGTGGTGTTCACAACGTCAGAGAGCAAGAAAGAAGATGCACGGCGGCTGGGCGCGGATGAGGTTGTGATTTCGAAGAACGCCGATGAGATGAACAAGCACGCCGGGAGTTTCGACTTCATCCTTGATGCAGTTGCGGCAGAGCACGATCTGAACGCTTACATCAATCTTTTGGCGAGAGATGGAAATCTGACCATGGTGGGTGCGCCGGAGACGCCATTACCAGTGGCAGTGTTCGGACTGCTATTCAGGCGGCGGAGCTTCTCCGGTTCCCTTATTGGCGGGATCGCGGAGACGCAGGAGATGCTGGATTTCTGCGGCCAAAACAATATTACCTCTGACGTGGAAGTGATTCCGATCCAGAAGGTGAACGAGGCGTACGACCGCGTGGTGAAGTCGGATGTGAAGTATCGGTTCTCCATCGACATGGCATCACTGAAGTCGGAGTAATGAAAGGCCGATGCAACTTGCGTTGCGCGTGAGGGCATCGGCTCTTTTTCGGGGAAGGAGCAGATCAAATGCAGAAGCGGAAGTTGGGGAAGAGCGGGCTTGAGGTTTCGGCGCTGGGACTGGGTTGCATGGGCCTGAGCTACGGATATGGGCCCGCGACAGAGAAAGAACAGGCAATCAAACTCATTCGGACAGCGTTCGAGCGCGGCGTGACTTTCTTTGACAGTGCGGAGGCATATGGGCCTTACAAGAATGAAGAGCTGCTCGGCGAGGCCGTAGCGCCATTTCGCGACCAGGTTGTGATTGCGACGAAGTTCGGATTCAGTTTCGACGAGAAGGGCGTGATCAATGGCACGAACAGCAGGCCCAAGCATGTTCGCGAGGTTGCCGAGGCGGCGTTGAAGCGGTTGAAGACAGACGTGATTGACCTGCTGTACCAGCATCGTGTTGATCCCGAGGTGCCGATCGAAGAGACGGCGGGCGCGGTGACGGAGTTGATTGCCGAGGGCAAGGTCAGGCATTTCGGAATGTCGGAGGCCGGTGCGCAGACCATTCGACGGGCGCATGCCGTTCAGCCGGTAGCCGCTCTGCAGAGCGAGTACTCGCTGTGGTGGCGCGAGCCGGAAGCGGAGATTCTGCCAACACTCGAGGAACTTGGAATTGGCTTTGTTCCGTTCAGCCCATTGGGAAAAGGATTCCTTACAGGCGCGATTGACGCGAGTACGCAGTTCGACAGCAAGGATTTTCGCAATGTCGTTCCGCGCTTCAGCGAGGAGAATCGAAAGGCAAACCAGGCGCTGGTGGACGTTCTCGGGCAGATAGCGGAACGCAAGAACGTGACGAAGGCGCAGATTGCTTTGGCATGGCTGCTGGCGCAGAAGCCTTGGATTGTGCCGATTCCTGGAACGACGAAGTTGCATCGACTGGACGAGAATCTGGGAGCGGCTGCGGTGGAGTTGTCGAAAGACGATCTCGACGAGATTGAAGGCGCGTTGGCTGGGATTGAAGTGCAGGGTGCGCGCTATCCGGCGCATCTGCAGAAGATGGTTGGACGATAAAGCGGAGGCTGCAGATGGAGATCAAGCGGGCGGGATCGCAGGCGTCGGGAAAAGGGCCAGCGGATTGGTTCACCGGGACGGTTCGGATCGATCCGCTATTTACCGCGCCTGACCCGGCTTTGGTGGCGGGAGCACTGGTCACGTTTGAGCCAGGAGCGCGGACCGCGTGGCATACGCACCCGCTGGGACAGACGCTGGTTGTGACTTCTGGTTTTGGTCGCGCTCAGAAGTGGGGCGGTCCGGTGGAGGAGATTCGGCCGGGCGATGTGGTGTGGTTTGCGCCGGGCGAGAAGCATTGGCATGGCGCGGCACCGACGACGGCGATGAGTCACATTGCGATCCAGGAAAGGGCCGATGGAAAGACAGTCGACTGGTTGGAGCATGTGAGCGATGAGCAGTATGGAGATACCGGGAAAAGGAAATAGCGAGCAGTGAGTAACAAGCTCGCCGTCGCGAACAAGTCCTAGAGATGGATGGCGTCGTGCTCGGATGGGAGCGGAGCGGGTTGATCTTCTGTGTCGCGCAACGTCATTACGGGGCAGCGGGCATGTGCGAGGACGCGGTAGACGGTGCGGTCGTGCGTGAGGTTATGCACCGCCGAGCGCGAGGTTGAGCCGAGGACGATGAGACTGGCGTTGAGATCGGCGGAGGCGGCGAGAATCTCGATGGCGGGATGGCCGTGAGCGATGCGGGTTTCGACTGTGGTGCAGCAGAGCTCGCTGGCACCGGTTTCGGCGGCGAGGATCTGGAGTTCTCGCAGAGCGGTGGAGTCGATGCCGGTGGGCAGGTGTTCGCGCCTCATTTCGTCTAGAGGCGGGAGGACGTGCATAAGGACGAGCCGGGCTTTGTGTGCCGCGGCAATTTCACAGGCAAGCGCTGCGCTCGGGCTTGAGGTCTCTCTTAGCGTGGTGGCATGCAGTACGACTCTTTGGGAGCCGCCGCCGCTGGCCGCCTCGAGATGAGCCTCGGGTCCCACGGTAATGACCGGTAGGTTTACCGAGCGCAGCACTTGTTCTGCTACAGAGCCAAGGAGCAGCTTGCTTACCTTGCTCCGGCTCCGAGTTCCTAGAAGGATGCGGTCCGCTCTGAACTGGCGGGCTCCCGCGATGATCTGTTGAGCAGCATGGCCTTCGCGGACAACCGCATCGCAGGGGATGTCCTGCGTGCGGGACATCATTCGCCAGGGTTCGAGGGTTTTCATGGCGAAATCGATGGCAGCCGCCGGGTCGTAGTAGGGCATGCCGACAGGATCGGCAGTGATGCCGGCTCCCGCGCCGAGCACGTGAAAGAGGATGATCCTCCCCTCGGACTGATGTGCCTGCTGCAGCGCAAAAGGCATCAGCCGATCCAGGTCGCTCAGGTCGGTTGCGACGAGTATGACAGAGGGACGGGCCCATCGGCTTGGTCCCCGATCCGGCATGATTGCCACCTCTACGCGAAGAGATTCGCACCAGAGACGGCGCCGGGATGTGCCGTGGCGCACTGGGATTTGTGAGATGGATCACGGAAGGGCTGGGAACAAGGGGACAAGGGAATGAGAAAGCAGGGAACGAGAAGAATGAGATCGAGCGGACGAGAAGACGGGGCAGGGATCGGGGCTGGTGCTTCGTGAGAACTGTTTCTTCGTCGATGGATCGGTGTGATCCTGAGCCCGTTATCTATTTGTCGAAAAGGGCTGATGTTCTCTTGGCGGTTGTTGCCCTCTCTTTTCCTTCGTTTAGATTTTCCTCGTTTTTTTTAGTTAATACATGCGGCGTGAGTTACACGGCGGAATTTTCGATTTCTCTCTGTCGGCTAGCGGTGGTCGGCTTGCTGACGTCGGTCCAGTTCGTGGCTCTGGGCCAGGAGTTCGCGCACGAGACGCGCAGTGTCTGGATCATCGTTGAATGGCGTCGAGTGGGAATGAACGGGGTCGAAGGCGCGTGGTCCATTCGGACTCTGACGCTGAGTGCCGGAGGCGGCTAGAGCGATGGGCGAAGGCTGGACGTGATCCATCGTTGCGAGATCGGATAAGCCTGCTTCAGCGATTTCCGTAATCAAGCGGTTGGCGAGTTTTATGGCGGAGATCAGAGTCTCGGCCATGGAGCGCTTGATGCGGCCTTCGGCAAGGGCATGGACGACGATGTTGACCGCGGCAAGGATCGACGGCTTGTCGAGAAGGGGCGGGAGAGCGAGCGGTTCCATTTCGGACTTTTCTGTTGCGGGCTTAGATGTGCGTTGCTGGTCGTGATGGCGGCAGAATCTAGAGCCGTGGATTGCGGGTGCGCTGCAGCGTTGGCCGTTGTCGAGGGATTGATAGCATCGAGGCGCCATGGGTTCTCCTTTGTGAGTAGTACTTAGTGCGTAGCGAGTAACGATTCTGGTCGCGGTTCGTTGTTCCATGCATTTGCGGCACAGAGTTAAGTTGATTTGAGTGGTTTGGCAAGTTAGCGTCGCTTCGCGACGTAGCAAGTTAGCGAGTTAGCGTCGCTTCGCGACGTGACAAGTTGGGGTGCGCTTGCGCGCACCCTGGCCAGATTTGCTCCGCTCCGCCGATCCCCAAAAGCGAGACCTTTCGACCGGCTCGGGCATCGGTTTATTGGCGATTTTGTCCAGATTTTGACTGCAATTCCATTGTGCGCAGAAAAGGGAAAATAACATGCAAAACGGGCGGGGAGAATTTTCGCAGTGGAATGAGGAACTTAGGCGGGAGCGCCTGAGGCGAGATGTTGACCGATGCGACTCCTGGCGCAACTGAGCAGCAGGATCGGGAGTTTAAGGGCGAAGATTCGTCAAAGGGATGAGTAGGCGGTCATCCGGGCATTACTCGCGGATCGGACGGGCTATCCGTTCTCTGAGTCGCGCTAAAACCCCGATAAGCACTGAAAAAATACACGATTGACCCAATAGGCCAAGTGAACAGGAACAGGAGAAACCAGAGCACCTTTTTACCGACTGACGAACGGTCCGCAAACGCGCAGAATATTGCCATGCCGAACGAAACGATTAACGAGCATGGAATCGTCAGGACGACCAACGTTGCGAATAGAATGCCGAAGGCATTATTAGCCGATGAAGAGTTCAAGAAGTTTCGAACCCACGGCACAGCGAGTAACAGGCCGTACGCAAGACAGGTCAAGCACACGACAACTGACACCAAAAACAGCACGGAGGCGGCTTTTGATTGGAGCCAATTGAATCTCATTTTGATCTCCGATTGAGTCTACTCCGTAGTCGCGGTCGAGTGTTGGACTACTCTTTCCTAGACCGGCTAGGGAAGGTTGGGCGGTGACTCGACCGGAGCCGTGAAATCTGCTCTCCCCGTGCCGATCAATATATCTCGGCTTGCGTCAGTTGTACGCCCGCTCGATCACGGACCAAGTGCAAACCCAATCTCTTCGCTGATTCTGGCGGAACATTGCGAAAGTCGCGCAGTCGGTATCTGCCATCCACGCGAGACTCGAAAATCCAATCCGATCCGTCCGTCGTGTTTCTGATGGGATCTGGATCGAATGGATGATGGAACACTGTCTGAAACTGCGCCGTTACCTGCCTTGTCTCATCGATGTTCAGGTTAACTGTCTTCTCCGTCTGCAATGTGAGCCACTCGTCCCAAGTTTGCGCTTTCTCGCCTCGCGCAGGAGGAGGCATCATGCAGCAATGAGTAAGCTCACGAAGATGGAGAGTTCCGTTGCCGTCAGGATGCACCACTAACCGCACGGCAATCGGCTTGCTGAGGCTCCTGTCCCAGAGGAACCTGTATACCGGCTGCGTGTCCAATTGGGAGCCGCAGGCATATAGTGGCGGTTCCTTCATATGCTGGAGGTAGTTCCCCTCCCACTTGGCTTGGTCATCGCCAAAGGAGAATTCACCGGTTCCGCTGTTTGGTCGGGGAAAGTATTCTGGAAGAGGCGAACATGGGGTGCTTGCGAAGTTGTCTTCGCTTTTGGGCTGCTGATGCTTCTTACATCCCAGAATGGTAATGAGAAGGCCCACTGAGAAGATCAACACCCTCTGCTTGCTGGCAGTCATATAGAGATAGACACCGTTGACAGGAATAGTGGGCGAGTGGTGGCCAAACCGGAAGTAATCAAGAAATTGACTAAGAACAAGATCATTTCCTGTTTGGCGGTCAATCGGGCGTTGAGCAGTAATCCCGACGATTGTGCAGTAGCGTTTCATCGCGTGGCGCTTTAGCCCAAACGTCCGTATCGCTGGTCACATGCCCGGGCTGCACCGATGTGGAATGCTGAGACGCTTCAGCAGGGTCACCAGGGCGTGACCAAATATCATTTTTAGGTTTTCAATCTAACAAGACTCCGCGTGAAGTAGTGGAGCGCTTAGTGTCTAACGAAAACATGACTAGGTTACAAGCGGACCAAATCATTGATCTCTTGCAAGGCATTCTTTCGGAGCTTAAGGACGTCGATCGAGAAATGAGAGGCGGCTTGGATGCTATTCGAGACGAAGCCTCGAAATCGAATCGGCATCTTATCTGCATCGAGAGTAATACGAGCAGACTTTCGGTTGCCCGGGCATGTGTGGTAAGCAGCACATTACCCGATCTGAAACAACCCCACAGAGAAGTTAGTGAAAGAGAAAAGGAACCGGATGTTGGCAGCCGCATCTGGCATTGCTTCCCTTGCACCAAGCAGGACATCGGCGAATATCACTGCGCCCATTTCTCAGAAAATATGCACCAATGTTTGGCATGTGCTCTCAGCTACGAGGGCGAAAATGCTACACATGATCAAAGTGCTTTGCTGGCAGAGTGAGAGAACCAGCAGGTTGTACGCTGCAATCGGTTCTCTTTGGGGAGTCGCGGTCGGATTGTGGTCCACTCGGACATTATGCCTGTTCAGATGTGCTGCTGAAGGTGTGAGGTATACACGGCAGGATGGACAACAAGGGAACGAAGTGAGAGCCACATCACGGAATTTCCATTCAGGTCTGGCATCGGCATCGTCGGGGAGGGCGGGGTGTGCGACTAGAATCTGCGTTATGTTGCCGGATTCGTAGATGGCAGAGGCGCTGACTCATGACCCAGAATTTTGCTGCAATTGTGCTCGGAGGGACGGGACAGGTAGGTGGGGCGGCGGTAGCGGAGCTGCTTGCAATTCCGGAATGCCGAGAAGTCGTCATGATTACGAGAAAGCCCGTTGCAGAGCGAACGCGGGTACGCAATGTGGTTCTGGACACGGGCGGTGTCGATTTCGCGGAGCGGACCGAAGAGGTTGCTCGCGAGACATTGAGCCGGGGACCGGCAAGCGCGGTCAGTTGCGTTGGCGTTGGTTCGGGATCGATGCGGTGGAGCGAAGAGGAGCTAAAACGGCTGGAGCTTGGCGTGGTGGGGGCGTTTGCGCGCGGCTGCTGTGATGCGGGAATAGCGCAGTTCTGTCTGCTTTCAGCAGTAGGCAGCACGGCGAAGAGCCGGTTCCGTTATGTACGCGTGATGGGCATGAAAGAGGACACGCTGCGAAGCATTGGTTTCAGGCGGCTGGCAATTTTTCGGCCGGGAATCATTGTGGGGAATGCCCACACACCGGCATACGCAGGCTGGCTGGGGAGCCTGGTGCCGGGCAAGTTTGGCAATATCGATCAGCAGGTTCTGGGACGGTCAATGGCAGCCGAAGTCGCGTTGAACAGCCAGGAAACCGGCGAAGCCATCTTTGAAAATGCGGCGATGAAGAAACTCGCCGCACGGCTGCATGGCTGATGTAACAAGTCTCATTCGTAGCGGAGCGCCTCAAGGGGATCGACTTTCTGCGCGCGGCGCACCGGCACCCAGCAGGCGAGAAGACCCACGGCGATGAACAATGCGCCGACTGAAGCGAGTGTTACGGGATCGCCGGGTTGCACTTCAAAGAGAAAAGACCTTAGCACGCGCGACAATACAATCGCGAGCACAACGCCGACGACCACTCCTCCGGATATCAACCGGAAGCCCTCGCCGAAGATCAGCTTGCTGATGTCTTTCTGCTGGGCGCCCACGGCACTTCGGATGGCGAGTTCGCGGCGGCGCGAGGCGACGGACAACGACAGCACTCCGTAGATACCGACTAACGTGAGGACGCTGGCGATGACTGCAAATCCTGCAAGCAGGTTCATAGCGAAGGTTCGCGATGCCAATGAGTCATCTCGAATCTGTTCCAGGGTCTTTACGTTTTCGATGGCGGCGGTTGGGTCCACCGAGCGAAGAGCGCGTTCTACTTCTACGACGATGGCACGCGGGTCTGCGGCAGTTCGCACGACCAGGTGCTTTGAGAATGCCTGCGCCTGCCAGAGGGGAAGGTAGACTTCCGGCGATGCTTTGTGCGTGAGGTCATCGGTGCGGCCGTTTGCGATTTCACCGACGATTTCGATTCCGGGCTTGTCGCGAGGGCCGAACCAGAGCTTTCGCCCGACGACATTGGTGTGCGCGAAATAGCGATCGGCGAATGCTCTGTTCACGATGGCTACTTTTGTCGGCGCTTTGTCATCGTCGTTCGAACGGAACTGGCGGCCGTCGAGCATGGTCATGCCCATCAGGTTGAAGTAGTCGGGGGTGACAGCGCGCATGGGCAACGCAGCTTTGTCGCTCTCTTTGACCGGTGGTGGCTGGCCTTCAATGTCCATCGTGGCGGGCCAGTTGTTGCCGGTGAGGGGCACTCCCCAGGCAAAGGCTGCATTTTGAACGCCGGGTATGGCGGCGACGCGTTCAAGGGCCTGCCGGTGGAAGCTGCCCCAGGTTTCGCGGCTTTGGACTTCGGTCACGCTCATGGTGAGGATTTTTCCCATGTTGTAGCCGGATGGGACCTGCGCGATTTTCACCATGGTTCGGATGAGCAAGCCCGCGCCTACGAGGAGGGCGAGTGTCAGTGCGGTCTGCAACATCGTGACGCCCTGAAGAAGGCGGCGTTCGCCGACGGCTGCAGTTCCCTTGGGGCCGGCGTTCTTGAGAACCTCCATGGGATCGAGGCGCAGCGCTCGCAATGCGGGGAAGGCGCCGGCGAAGAATGCTGATATCAGGGCGGCTCCCAGCGCCCAGGCGAGAACGGTCCAGCCTGTGCTCACTCCGTCGAGGCGGGGGACGGCGTGGCGCGCGATCAGAGTGAAGACTTTTACGGCGCTGATGGCGAGGGCGACTCCGAGCAGTCCGCCAATAGCGGCGAGGAGAAGGCTTTCCGTCAGGACCTGGCGAATCAGGGCGACGCGGCCCATTCCCATCGCGCTTCGCACTGCGTACTCCTGTTGCCGTTGCAGGCCTCGCACCAGAAGGAGAGCGGCGGCGTTTCCGCAGGCGATGAGAAGCACGAGCGCGGCCGCGCCGAGTAGAGGCAAAAGGATGCGCCGGCCATCGCGGTTCATCTCGTCGGTGAGGGACTGGAGCTGCGGCCGGAATCCTTCATACTTCTTTTCGGTCTGCGCTTCTCTGGCGGCGATGACGGCGAGTTCCTGCTGGGCCTGCTGCTGAGTCGCGCCATCGCGGAGGCGGGCGACTACATTCCAGTCTGGGTTCTTCAGATACTTGGGTTCTGGTTCAGCGGGGATCCAGAAGTCTACTTTTGCGTTGACGTCATAGTTGGGTTCTTTCGACGCGCCGGGCGACGGAAGAAATCGTACGTCCGGCTGCATCACGCCGATCACGGTTGGGGAGACCTGCCAGCGGCTGATGCGTACGGTTTTGCCGATGATCTGCGGATCTCCGCCGAACTCGCGCTGCCAGAACTCGTAACCGATCATGATGGTTCTCGTCGGCCCTTGCTGGAAATCGGTATCGGCGAAGCCGCGTCCGGTTGTCGAACGGAGACCCATGAGCCGCATGTAGTCTCGCGTAATCAGCATGCCCTGCATGGAGTGGCTGCCGTCATTGTGGATGAGGAAATTGAATGTCCAGTCGTAGCCGGCGATTCCCTGGAGAGATTTCGCTTCCTTGCCCCAATTGATCCACTGCTCGGCGGCCCAGCCGCGCGGGCTCTCCATTTCTTTTCCGTCGGTGCGGGCCGTGGGGACCAGCATGAGCTGTGCGGGCTTCTGATACGGCGGGGGCGTGAGGAGGACGCCTTGAATCAGGCTGAAGATCGCGGAGGTGGCGCCGATGCCTAGCGCGAGAGTAAGGGCAGCAATAAGACTGAAGCCGGGCTGCTTCAAAAGCATTCGAATCGCGAAACGCAACTCCCGCAAGGTGGGCCTCCTGATTTCGTTTTGGCAGAAAAGTACTGGGATGAATCGAAAGAGGACGATCAAGCATTGGACAACGATGTTTCAGACCGGTTAGGGGAGAATTAAATCCGGATTTGGAACTCACGTGTGGCGATTATAGGAAATAGAACGGCAGACCGAAGCGGCAGATGCGCACGACTGGTCACATTTCCGGGGGCAGCGCTGTCTGGGCTCGAGCCATTCCGCTTGGGGAACTCGTCCTGGAATCCTAACGGGTGATTTGCCAGGTTTCATCTGAACACGCCTTCCCCGCTGGGTCAGGCGATGATCTTTTAATCACTGGGTGTAAACCGGTGCCTGCAGGATGCCGTCAATCGTTAATAGGCACTCCCCCGCCTAGACGCAGTATTCGAGAGGTCGATCCCTTGAAATTTCGAACTCAATTAGCAGTTTGTTGCCTCGCCATGTCCGTGGGAGTTGCTTTCTGTCAGCTTCCGCATGCCGAAGCCGCTGAGGTCTCGGCGGCAACCTCCACGCCGGTAGCCCATGTCTACGTGACGAGCGGAACCCAGATTCTGGCCTACTCCGCCAACTCTGCCGGCCAGCTGACCAAGGTGTCGGGATCGCCGTTCAGCTTCAACATTTCGCTCTCCGGCGCCAACGGACGCTACTTGTATGGCTATCTTGGCAATACCCAAACCATCCAGTCGCTACTGATGTCGTCAACCGGCGCGCTGAAGAAAGCGGCGGCAACCGATCCGACCAAGTACAACGAGTATTCCGACTGCGGCTACTGGGATGCGACCCGGATGAGGATCGACCATGCGGGGTCGGAGGTCTACAACGAGGAGTATCCCACCCAGTTTTGCCACACGTTTTTTCAATCTTTCCGCATCGACGACAGCAACGGCAGCCTGATCTTCCAGAACAACGTGGACTACGACTTGGCCATCCCGTCAGACATGAGCGTGCTGGGGAACAACAAATTTGTGTATGCCGCAAGCTGCACTGCGAACTTCGGCAACAGTCCATTCCCGCTGGTAAAGGCCTTCGAGCGGATGAGCAACGGCGAGTTGGGGGCGACCAACGCTGGCGCGGCACTCCCCTCGCCGCCAGACGACGTCTACAACCCGAACGGGTCGACCACCGGATACTTCTGCCCGTGGACCATGGCATCGGACCCGACCAACCACGTGGCGATTACCATGTACGCGCTGGACAGCGGGACCGACGGCGGCAATCCCAACTACGGCCCCATCTACATTGCGCCGTTCACCGCCGACTCAAAGGGCAACCTGACCACCACCAGCACGTACAAAAACATGGTGACGCTGCCAGTCGACAACAATTATCTGGGCTCATGCCTGGCCTGCACAACGCTGCGTATGGCCCCTTCCGGCAAGATTCTGGCCGCGGGCGGAAGTGTAGGGGTTCTGCTATTCCACTTCAACGGCGCCAGCCCCATCACCAAATACAAAACACTGTTGCCGAAACACAACATTGGCAAGATCCTGTGGGACGGTGCCAACCACATGTATGTGCTGGGCAGCGATCTAAGCGGCGTAACCAAGTTGTGGATATACACCGTGACGCCGACCAGCACCACGCTGGCCCCTGGCTCGCCTTACTGGCTCAGTGGCGCCAGCGACATCTACATCCAGACGCTCTAGACAGGGGCGTCAACAATGGACAGTGGATGGGGTCGCGTGGTCGGCAGTGCGGGAATTGCTTCCGTATGACGGGGATTCGACCAAATCGGCTTTCTTCCGAGTAAGCGGTAATACACGCTAACAGAGCGACGACTCTGCGGTTAGGTCATCACGAATCCTTCTCGTAGACGCCATCCCGATCACTGTTAAGCTTGCAAGCGTGCCAAAATCGTGTTTCGCAGTCTGGTTTATTTTGATCGCACTCCTTGCCAGGAGCTGTCACGCTACCCCGCTTATTGTGGGAAGGAGCGGAAGTCACATCTACGTTGCCACAAATTCGATAGATACTCTTGGCAACAGCAGGTGCAAGTTGCACTTCGGGAAATCAGCGATAGTTATGTGGGCTACTGAATCGAGTTCCATGACCTTGAAATGGCCCGATGGCCACACGAGAAGTGTTGACTTCGAACTCGCGCTAAACAATCTGATGAGGGACACGGATGAACCCATCGAGGTCCTCAAGGAAAGGTTGATTCAGGATACTGAAAGACTGATTCGAGGTCTGCTGAATTCGTACTCGGCAACAGACCCTGACAGGGTTGACATGGCCGGCGACCTCGTCAGCGAATATGTACTCGTTGGCAGAGAGCGCAACGGCTTCTTGGGTGTGCGAGCTTTCACGCTCGACGTGTCGAACCCTCGAAGCGTCACTTTCGATGTCCAGGATATTGCCCGCAAGCTCCACAACGGAGAGGTCATCGATTACAGCACTCGGGAGGTGACCGTCATAAAAGCACATGGAACGAAAGGTGTCCGCGCCGCCCTGTACTCACAGCTGCAAACTCATTCCAGAATTGCAGGAATCCTTGGCAACAAGGCGTTTTCTCCTCCATACCTGGTGATGGATGTGTCGCGCTCGGGCCGCTCTTATCTATCCGGTCCGGGACCCTGCCGACCTTGATGATCGCAGATGATCCCTTAACCGCCCTCCCTTCGCCCAAGAACTTCACCATTTCACATCTATTTCCGCATAGACGGTTATTGGGTCTGAACGTCAAAAACATGTCGTTTCAACGCGAGAAATTCACCCAATGCGCAGATACTTTCTATCAATTCTTCTCGCTTCTCTGCTGGGGTTCGCCCAGCCGACCACGCCTTCACAGACACTCACACCTTCTCCCAATCAACCCACTTTTGAGGTGGCAACAATTAGAAAGCCCACCCCGGGTGCGGATCGGGACGCAGGATTCTACGGCAAACCTGGCGGACGGGTTTTTGTGGGCGGCACAATCCGAATGCTCACCATGATTGCATTCGATGTCCGATACGATCAGATCTCGGGCGAACGAGATTGGACGGCATCGCAGTGGTTCGAAATCAACGCTATTCCTCCTGATACATCTGCTTCACGCAATATCCGTGTTGCCAACGCCGAACCTACCCCCGAGCAGAGACTTATGCTGCAAAGGTTGCTTCGAGACCGTTTCGGGTTCAAGTCTCATTTCGAGACGAAGGAAGGAGATGTGTATACCCTGACCAGTGGTAGCAAGTCATTAGATCGGCTTAAGCCGCCGAAGGACGCTATCGCAGATCCTCGGGTGATTGTAGTGATGCAGCAGAGCGGGATAGTTGATGGAGAGGCGGAGGGAACAAATACGACCGCGGACTACCTGGCGGAGCGGCTGGCTCGATATCTTAAGGTTCCTGTTTTGAACGAGACCGCAATTACTGGCTCGTTCGACTTCGAGCTATCCGCAGACAATCCCAACAACAGCGACATCGTCTCAGCCGTTCACAGCGTAGTGGACCGGCTAGGACTCAAGCTCAAACGTGGACGCGGCCCAATCAAAACGCTGGTCATTGATCACGTCCAACAACCCTCCGAGAACTAGCAAGAAGACGGCACGAGTTTCCCGATTGCGAGCGGATCTTCGCCTAATCGGAAGTAATCGCGATGTTTTGGGATTCCGAAAAACAACTGCGGGTTCCCTTAGGCTTTGCTCGGGGCAGGCTCTCCACTCGGCTGCGCTGCGGTCGGAAGTAATTTCGGTATCGGCGGCGACACGACCACAACTCATGACCAGCCTGCGCCTGGGCGTATGTTTCTTGACGAAGCTGATCCTAACTACCGCGATTCGTACTGCAAACCGGTACCTCTCGAAGGCTAGAGAGTGCGCAGAAATGCGATCAGTTGCTCTCTTTCGGTGGGATTCAATTTCAGCCCAAATGTATGTCCTTTGATTGCGCGGGTCTTCTGTCCAGGAGGGAGCCATCCTCCCGGCACATAGGTCTCTTCCAAACGGCCTGGGTCAAACATTTCCTCGAGACTTGCCGCTGAGCCATCATGCAAATAATGCCC
>Ga0207695_10002233_pt1 | contig 29071 bp, 29 predicted proteins | sample KBSC54metaG_FD_184354 | JGI IMG/M metagenome (GOLD analysis project Ga0207695, IMG submission 184354) | Corn rhizosphere microbial communities from Kellogg Biological Station, Michigan, USA - KBS C5-4 metaG (SPAdes) (version 2) | ecosystem: Host-associated > Plants > Roots > Rhizosphere > Soil...
CCGCGCCGTAGCGCGCAAAGGAGCGGGCCTTGGAATCGACCACCAGCCTGCCGCCGCTCTCGGCCGCGGCCTCGCGGCAGGCGGTGATCACCGCCTCGGTCACCACCCCCTTGCCGTAGTCGGAGAGCAGGATCGCCCCGGCGTCCTTGGCGGCGTCCCGGATGGTGCGCACCAGGCGTTGTTCCACGTCGCCGGTCACCGCCTGGCTCGCCTCCCAATCGACCCGCAGCAGCTGCTGGCCGCCGGAGACGAAGCGGGTCTTGAGCGTGGTCGGCCGGTCGGCGTCGGTGACCAGGTAGCCCTCGACGCCGGGCTCCTCGCCCACCAGCCGCTGGGCCTCGTGGCCCTGGGAGTCACCGCCGATCAGGCCCACCAGCGACACCTCACCACCGAGCGCGGCCACGTTGCGCGCGACGTTGCCGGAGGCGCCCAGCATCATGATCTCGTGCGCGCGGGCCAGGACCGGCACCGGCGCCTCCGGCGAGACCCGGGTCACCTCGCCATAGACGAACCGGTCGACCATAAGGTCGCCGACGCAGGCGACGCGCCGGCCGGGCGCCAGGCCCAGAAGGTGCTGGAGCGCTGAGAGGTCCATGAAACTCAGGGTGTGGGGCGGGTTGCGAACGGGGTCAAGCCGCCGGCTTGCGCCGCTTGGCCAGGGCGTCGAAGGCCAGCAGATCGGCCACCAGGCTCTCGAACTGGCCCATCGGCACCATGTTTGGTCCGTCGGACGGTGCGTTGTCCGGGTCCGGGTGGGTCTCCATGAAGACGCAGGCGACCCCCACGGCCACCGCGGCGCGCGCCAGCACCGGCACGAACTCCCGCTGGCCGCCGGAGGTGGCGCCCTGCCCGCCCGGCTGCTGCACCGAATGGGTGGCGTCGAACACCACGGGGCAGCCGATCTCCCGCAGGATCGGCAGGGCGCGCATGTCCGAGACCAGGGTGTTGTAGCCGAAGGAGACCCCGCGCTCGCAGGCCATCACATTGGGGTTGCCCGTGGACAGCACCTTTTCGACGACGTTCTTCATGTCCCAGGGCGCCAGGAACTGGCCCTTTTTCACGTTCACCGCCTTGCCCGTGCGGCCCGCCGCCAGCAGGAGGTCGGTCTGCCGCGACAGGAACGCGGGGATCTGCAGCACGTCCACCGCCTGGGCCGCTTCTTCGCACTGCTCGATCTCGTGCACATCGGTCAGCGTCGGCAGGCCGGTGACCTCGCGGATCTCGGCGAAGATCGGCAGGGCGTCGCGCAGGCCGACGCCGCGCTGGGTGTTCACCGAGGTGCGGTTCGCCTTGTCGAAGGAGGTCTTGTAGATCAGTCCGACCCCAAGCCGGGCGGCGATCTCCTTCAGGGCGTGGGCCGTTTCCAGGGCGTGCTGGCGGCTTTCCAGCTGGCAGGGTCCGGCGATGATCGAAAGCTTCTCGTCGTTGCCGATGCGCACCGCGGGGCCATTGGCCGGCTTGATCTCGATTACGGCGGCGGGCTTGGTCATCTTGGGTTTCGGTCCAGCATCGCGTTGCCGGCTAAGTGGCGCGCGCCGGGTCGCTTCACAAGCCTGAAATCCCCGCTGGCCCGCGTCCGCCGGCCCGCCGGGGCCGTATGGTTGTTGTGTTCGCGGGCTCTGGCCTGCGCCATCAGAGGCGCCTAATCTTGTCATCGGGACTTCGGGGGAAGCGGACATGAGTGTGGCGCAAGGCACATCGCTGGCGGCGCTGGCGGGAGATCGCCGAGCCTTCCGGCGGCTGCCGGAGCTCAAGGGCGCGCCTTACGCCTTCCGCGCCGCCCTGCGGCTGATCGCGGCCAACTGGGCGATCGGCTCGGTCACCTTCGTCCTGCCCTCGGGTCATGAGATGCACATCCACGGCGTCGAGCCCGGCCCGGACGCACGGATCACCATCCACGACTTCCGCTTCATCCGCCGGGCGCTCTCCGCCGGCGACATCGGTTTCGCCGAAGCCTACATGGCCGGCGAGTTCGACACGCCCGACCTGCCGGACCTGCTCTACGTCTTCGCCGCCAACTGGGACCGGGTGCACCACGTCACCATGGGCAATCCGCTCGCCTGGACGGTGAACCGCATCCGCCACGCCTTCCGGCCCAACAGCCGCGAGGGCGCGAAGAAGAACATCCACGCCCATTACGACCTGGGGAACGCCTTCTACGCCCAGTGGCTGGACCCGACGATGACCTACTCCTCGGCTCGCTACGAGCGGCCGGGCCAGGCCCTGCCGGAGGCGCAGGCGGCCAAATACCGGGCGCTGGCGCAGGGCATGGGGCTTGCGGCCGGTCAGCGCGTGCTGGAGATCGGCTGCGGTTGGGGCGGCTTCGCCGAGTTCGCCGCCCGCGAGGTGGGCGCCAAGGTCACCGCCATCACCATCTCCGAGGAGCAGTACGCCTTCGCCAGGCAGCGCATCTTCGAGGCGGGACTGGCGGAGCGGGCCGAGATCAGGATGGTCGATTACCGCGATGTCGATGGCCGCTTCGACCGGGTGGCCTCCATCGAGATGTTCGAGGCGGTCGGCGAGCGCTACTGGCCCGCCTACTTCGGCAAGATCGCCGAGACGCTGGCGCCCGGCGGCCGCGCCGGCCTCCAGATCATCACCATCCGCGACGAATATTTCGAGGAATACCGCAGCCGCTCTGACTTCATCCAGAAGTACATATTCCCCGGCGGCATGCTGCCGTCCGAGGCGCGGCTCAAGAAGGTCACCGAGAAGGCGGGGTTCAGCTGGACGGCGATCGACCGCTTCGGCCACGACTACGCCGACACCCTGGCCGAATGGCACAGGAGCTTCGATGACCACTGGAAGAACATCCGGCCGCTGGGCTTCGACGAGCGGTTCCGAAAGCTCTGGAAGTTCTACCTGAGCTATTGCGAAGCCGGCTTCCGCACCGAGCGGACCAACGTCGTGCAGCTGTCCCTGGCGAAGGTCTGAGGCGCCCCCTTCTGCTGGAGCCCGGGCGCGCTTAAGTAGCGCCCATGCCCATCGCCCGCAGCGTCCTCGACACCATCGGCGACACCCCGCTGATCCGATTGAACCGCGCGAGCGAGCTCACGGGCTGCGAGATCCTCGGCAAGGCCGAATTCATGAACCCCGGCCAGTCGGTGAAGGACCGCGCGGCCCTTTCCATGGTCCGCGACGCGGCAGCCAAGGGCCTGCTGCGCCCCGGCGGGCGGATCGTCGAGGGGACGGCGGGCAACACCGGCATCGGCCTGGCCATGGTGGCCAAGGCCCTGGGCTACCGCTGCACCATCGTCATCCCGCGCAACCAGACCCAGGAAAAGAAGGACGCCATCCGGCTCTATGGCGCGGAACTGGTGGAGGTGGACGCTGTCCCCTACGCCAACGAGATGAATTACGTGAAGGTTTCCGGTCGGTTGGCGGCGGAATTTGACGCGAAGGAGCCGGCCGGCGCGCTCTGGGCCAACCAGTTCGACAACGTCGCCAACCGAGAGGCCCACGTCACCGGGACGGGCCCGGAGATCTGGGCGCAGACCGAGGGACGGGTCGACGGCTTCATCTGCGCGATCGGCTCGGGCGGGACGTTGGCGGGCGTCGCCGAAGCCCTGCGGTCGAAGAAGCCGGAGGTGGTCATCGGTCTCGCCGACCCTCACGGCTCGGCCCTGCACAGCTACTACACCGGCGGCGAGCTGAAGGCCGAAGGGACCTCGATCACCGAGGGCATCGGCCAGGGCCGGGTCACGGCGAACCTGGAAGGCCTGACCATCGACCGCAGCTACCGGATCGCCGACGACGAACTGCTCATCGCCCTCTACGACCTCCTGGCGCACGAAGGCCTGCTGATGGGCGGCTCGACGGGGATCAACGTCGCCGGCGCGATCCGGCTTGCGAAGGACCTGGGCCCCGGCAAGACCATCGTCACCGTGCTATGCGACGGTGGCCAGCGCTACCAGTCGAAGATCTTCAACCCGGAGTTCTTGCGCGAGCGCGGCCTGCCGGTCCCGGAGTGGATGACATGAACGACCCGCTGGTCTCCACGGCCTGGCTCGCCGACCGGCTGGGGTCCAACGAGGTCCGCATCGTCGACGCCAGCTGGTTCATGCCGGGCGAGGGCCGCACGGGGCGACAGTCCTACGACAGAGGCCATATCCCGGGCGCGGTGTTCTTCGACATAGACGGCGTCGCCGACCACCACACCGACCTGCCGCACATGCTGCCGGCGCCGGACGCTTTCGCCGAGGCGGCCGGCGCGCTCGGGCTGCGCCGCGACCTGATCACCGTGGTCTACGACGCCCAGGGAATCTTCTCCGCGCCGCGGGTATGGTGGACGCTGCGGATCATGGGCTTTCCCGAGGTCTTCGTGCTCGACGGCGGCCTTCCCAAGTGGCGCGCCGAGGGCCGACCCCTGGAGATCGCAGCGGCGCATCCGCAGGCCGCCACCCTGGAACCCGCCTTCGACCCCAGCCTGGTCCGCGACCTGGACGAGGTCCGAAGCGCGCTCAATCGGCGCGAGGCCCAGGTGGTGGACGCCCGCGCCGCGGCGCGCTTCCGGGGCGAGGCGCCGGAGCCCCGGGCCGGCCTGCGCGCGGGACACATGCCGGGCGCGCACAATGTGCCCTGGGGCGGCTTGGTCGCGGCCGACGGAACGATGAAGACAGCGCAGGACCTCAAGGCCGCCTTCCAGGGCGCAGGGGTCGATCTCGACGCGCCCATCGTCACCAGCTGCGGCTCGGGCGTCAGCGCCGCCCTCCTCGCCCTGGCGCTGGCCCGCCTCGGGCGCGAGGACGTGGCGGTCTACGACGGCTCCTGGACCGAATGGGGCGGCCGGGCCGACACGCCGGTGGTCACCGGCGCCGCCTAGCGCAGCGGGGGGGCGTAGAGCAGCCCGGGCTTGGGCGCGTTCCAGAGCGCGTTCAGGCCGCGGTCGAGCTTCAGCGGGGAATCCGAGCCCACGTCGCGGCGGAAGATCTCGTGATAGGCGCCCACCTGGCGGATCACCTGGTACGCCCAGTCACGCCGCAGCCCCAGGAGCGCGCCGTAATCGCCGTCGACCCCCAGCAGGCGGCGGGTCTGCGGGTCGATCGCCGTCTCCCGGGCCTGCGCGACGGTCTTGGAGGTCAGCCCCAGCTCCTCGCCAAGGATGGTCGAATAGACTGTCCAGCGCACGATATCGGCCCAGACCGGATCGTTCTGGCGAACGACCGGCCCCAGCGGCTCCTTGGAGATCACGTCGGGCAGGATCACATGGGCGCCAGGGTTGTTCAGCACCGAGCGCGAGCCGGCGAGCGCCGAGATGTCGGCGGTGAAGACGTCGCAGCCGTCGTTCTCATAGAGGCGGCGCGCCTGCGCCTCCGAGGCCGCCACGACCGGCTTGTAGGTCAGGCCGCGGGCCCGGAAGAACTCGGCGAGGTTGTCCTGACTGGCGGTGCCCGCCTGCACGCAGATGCGGGCGCCCGAAAGCTCCTGGGCGCTGGTGAGCCCCAGCGCCTTGGGCGCGAGGAAGCCCTGGCCGTCGAAATAGGTGGTGGCGGCGAAGTCGAGGCCGAGGCCGGCGTCGCGGGAGAACGACCAGGAGGTGTTGCGCGACAGGATGTCGATCTCGCCGCGCTGCAGGGCGCCGAAGCGGTCCGGGCCGGCGATGGCGGTGAACCGCACCTTGCTGGCGTCGCCCAGCACCGCCGCGGCCACGGCCCGGCAGAAGTCCACGTCAAAGCCCCGCCAGTCGCCGCGGAAGTCCGGCAGGGCGAACCCCGGCAGGCCCGGATTGACCCCGCAGGCGACGTAACCGCGCTTGCGGACGGCGGCCAGCACCTTGCTGGGGGTCGCGTGGTAGCGGACCGGCCCGCTGTCGGCGCCCTTCACCGCCGGCGCAGGCGTGGCGGGCGGCGCCTGGCCGCCGTCGCAGGCGCTCAAGGTCAGGATCGCAAGCCCCGCCGCGGCCAGCCGCCGGATCATCCGTACTCCTTGAAAGACCCGACCCGCGGGCTCTAAGTGCGGCGAACACTGTCGCCCGCCAGCCTAGGCCCCGCAACCCGTATGCCCCGCAAGATCGGCCGAGAGGAGACCCGCCTGATCCGCGCCGGCCAGGGCGGCACGCTGGCGGCCAAGACCGTCGGACCGCCCATCCAGAAGGGCTCCACGGTTCTCCTGCCGGACGCCGCCAGCCTCTACCCCAACGACGACCGGCTGACCTACGGCCGCCAGGGGCTCTCGGCTCAATTCGCCCTGCAGGAGGCGCTGGTCGAGCTGGAGCACGCCAAGGCGGTCAGCCTCTATCCCTCGGGGATCGCCGCGCTCACCGGACCGCTGCTGGCGGTGCTGAAGGCGGGCGACGAAGTGCTGGTCACCGACGCGATCTACAAGCCCACCCGGCGGTTCTGCGACCACGTCCTGCGCCGGTTCGGCATGACCGTGCGCTACTTCGACCCCCACCAGCCGCCCGAGACCCTGGTGGGCGAGGCCTCCGAGGCGGTGCGCCTGATCCTGATGGAATCCCCCGGCTCGCTCAGCTTCGAGATGCAGGACGTGGGCCGCGTCGCCGAGCTGGCGCGCGCCCGCGGCATCCTGACGGTGGCCGACAACACCTGGGGCGCCGGCTATCTCCACCGGCCGCTCGACCATGGCGTCGACATCTCCGTGCAGGCGCTCACCAAGTATGTGGCAGGCCATTCCGACGTGTTCATGGGCTCGGCGGCGGTGAACAGCCCGAGGCTCGCTCGCCTGCTGCAGGATGGGGTGCACAACCTCGGCTGGGCCGTGTCGGGCGACGAAGCCTATCAGGTGTTGCGCGGCTTAAGGACCCTGCCCACGCGGCTGGCCCGGCAGGGTGAGAACGGCCTGGCCGTGGCCGCCTGGCTGCGGGATCGGCCGGAGGTGGCGCGGGTGTTTCACCCGGGCCTGCCGGGCGCCCCGGACCACGAAGTCTGGAGGCGGGACTACACCGGCGCCTGCGGTCTCTTCGCATTTTCCCTGAGGCCGGGGCCGGAGGCGGCGGTCAACGCCTTCCTCGACGAGCTGGCCCTGTTCGGCCTGGGCTTCTCCTGGGGCGGGTTCGAGAGCCTGGCGATCTCCTGCGACAGCCAGCTGAAAGCGCGCCGCTTCCATCCCGACTACGGCGGCCCCCTCATCCGGCTGCATATCGGTCTGGAGGCGCCTGAAGATCTGATCGCCGACCTGGAGCGCGGCCTGGCGGCCTACGCCGCGCACAATGGCTGACGGCCGGGAACCGCCGGCCGCTTGGGCGATTGCCTGACCAGACCCAGCAGCCCGAGGGATTTGATCATGAGCAGCACCGACGCCGGCGGCGAGTTCCGCAACGAGGCCGAGCGCGCCGCCGAACAGGAACGCAAGATCCAGCAGGAGATCGATCTGAAGGAGCCGCGCTCCTTCAAACCCTCCGACGGCGAAGGCGACAAGCCGATGCAGGCCGGCGCGCGGGAATATCCGGCCCCGCCCTTCCCCAAGCAGCACCTCGAAAAACCGGGACTTGAGGCCGACCTGCAACTGAAGCCCCTGTGGGACGCGCCCTACTACAAGGGCTCCGGAAAGCTCGCCGGCAAGGTCGCGCTGATCACCGGCGCCGACTCAGGCATCGGCCGGGCCGTGGCCGTGCTGTTCGCCCGCGAGGGCGCTCACGTGGCGCTGGCCTACCTCGACGAAGACGAGGACGCGAAGCTCACCAAGGCTGCGGTGGAGAAGGAGGGCCGCCGGGCGATCCTGATCCCCGGCGACGTGGCTGAGGCGAAGTTCGCCGACGCCGCCGTGCAGCGCACGGTCAAGGAGCTCGGCAGGCTCGACATCCTGGTCAACAACGCCGCCTTCCAAGAGCACGTCACCGACTTCGAGGACCTCACCGAAGAGCATTTCGACCGCACGCTGAAGACCAACCTCTACGGCTATTTCTTCATGGCCAAGGCGGCTGTCCCGCACATGGCGCCGGGCTCGGCCATCGTCATGACCGGCTCGGTCACCGGCCTGATGGGCAACAAGGACTTGCTCGACTACTCCATGACCAAGGGCGGTATCCACGCCTTCACCCGTTCGCTGGCGAGCCACCTGATCCCCAAAGGCATTCGCGTGAACGCCGTCGCGCCGGGACCCGTCTGGACGCCGCTCAATCCGGCCGACAAGGACGCGGAAAAGGCCTCGAAATTCGGGGCCCACACACCGATGAAGAGGCCCGCTCAGCCAGAGGAGCTCGCGCCGGCCTACGTCTTCCTCGCCTCGCCGCAGACGGCGAGCTACATCACCGGCGAGATCCTGCCGGTAATCGGCGGCTACAGCGGGGGCTAGGCGCCCGTCGGGGGGATGCGTGGACGACGCCGGGCTGGAGCGGTTCATCGCCGAGGAGCGGCTGCCGGAGACCTTTCGCCGCACGGCTGAACTGGTGTGCGAACCCTTGGCGGCCCGGGCCCAGCGCCGGCGGATCGACCGAAAGCGCACGGCGGTCATCGGCCTTTGCGGGGCGCAGGGCTCGGGCAAGACCACCATCGCGCGCTATGCCGCCCGCCTGCTGGAACAGCGCGGGATGCACGCCGTCGCCCTGTCGCTCGACGACTTCTACCTGAGCCATGAGGCTCGCCAGCGCCTCGCCCGCGAGGTCCATCCGCTGCTCGCCGTCCGCGGTCCGCCGGGGACCCACGACGTGGGCATGGCCGGCGCGGCCCTCGATCAGCTGCGCGCCAGGGGCAAGGTCTCCCTGCCCCGGTTCGACAAGGCCTCCGACAACCGCGCGCCGCGGGCTGCCTGGCCGACGGTGGCCTCGCCGGTGGACGTCATCCTCCTGGAGGGCTGGTGCGTCGGCGCCGTCAGCCAGGGCCGCGCGGCGCTGGCCACGCCGGTCAACGACCTGGAACGGGACGAGGACCCCGACGGTGTCTGGCGCGGCTACGTCAACGACCAGCTCGACGGGCCGTACCAGGCGCTGTTCGCCCGGCTGCACGATCTCGTGTTCCTTGAGGCGCCGAGCTTCGAGGTGGTGACCGGCTGGCGGGCGGAACAGGAGGCGAAGCTCCGGGCGACAGGCGCGGGCGGCATGAGCGATGCCGAGATCGCCCGCTTCGTGGCCCACTACGAACGCCTGACCCGCTGGATTCTCGCCGAGATGCCGGCCCGCGCCGACTGGGTTGTCACCCTGGACACAGAGCGAAATCCTTATGTGTGAAGGTTCGCCTACAAGGCCCCGGTTGTTGGCGAGGAAGTCGATGAGCCCGCGCACCGGCCTGCTGATCCTGGCGACCCTCTTTGCGACCGCGGCCTTCGCCGATCCTGGGGTGGGCCCCGTCCCGCCGTCAGCCGCCGCCCCGGCGCCTGAGAAGGCGCCGCCGGCCGAGCCCAAGACTGTCGAGGGCCTCACGGTCACGCGCCGCGCCTTGCCGACGACCGAGTGTTCCCCCCGCGACAAGCAATGCATCCAGCTGGTGGTCGCGGAGCTGAAGCGGCTCTATCCCGAACAGCTCAAACGCTTCTGTTTCCAGCGCCAGATGCGCGACATACGCTCGAACATCCTGAACGAGACCGACTCAGGGCAGACGCCCTTCACCAGCATCTTCTCCAGCCCGGCGCCCCTCAAGCTCGCCTGCTCGTCCGACAAGGCGCCCTGAGCCGCCGATGTCCCTGCGAGCCCATGGCTGGCGCGCCCTGCAGGACTCGAACCTGCAACCGCTCGCTTAGAAGGCGAGTGCTCTATCCGGTTGAGCTAAGGGCGCTGAATCCAGCGCTAGCGTGCTGGATCTGAAGTTCGCCTCACCATAGTCCGAGCTCCGAGCGAACTTCAGATCCAAGAAGCACGCTAGAAAGCCTGCTTGCTAGCGTCCTGATCGATTCCGAAGTTCGTCCGAGCTTGCCACAAGTGCATGCGAACTTCAGAATCGGGACGCTAGTGTGTCCACGGGACCCTGCGGCCGAAGGCGAAGTTGTCCGCATAAGCCTTGATGATCCGTTTCGCGGGCTTGGGATCGATGAGCTGGAAGGCGATGCCGTGCTGGTCGGCGTAGCGCACGGCCTCTTCCTTGGTGTCGAAGGAGAGCCGCACCTGGCCCTCCGTGTCGGCGGTCTGCGTCCAGCCCATCAGCGGATCGGCGCGTCTGGCGTCGGTGGGCTCGAACTCGAGCACCCACTCATTGGACTTGCCCTGGCCCGACTGCATGGCGGTCTTGGACGGACGGAAGATGCGCGCGAGCATGCCTAGAACCTCAGATCCTCTTCGGCCGGCGATGGTCGGGGCGGCAGGATTTGAACCTGCGACCCTCTGCTCCCAAAGCAGATGCGCTACCAGGCTGCGCTACGCCCCGAGGACGCCGGCGGCCCTGCGATATAAGCGTTTTCCGCTTTCGGCAAACGGAAGCCGCCGCCCCACGGCGCCGACGAAGGGAGGAGGAAACCCATGCTGACGCTCTACTTCGCGCCGGGCGCCAGCTCGATGGCGCCGCATATCGCCCTGCACGAGGTCGGCGCGGCGTTCGACGGACGGCCGGTCTCTTTCAAGGCTCGCGAAAACAAGCGCCCGGAGTTCCTGGCCATCAATCCGCTGGGCCAGGTGCCGGTCCTGCTGGTGGATGGGCGGCCGATGACGGAGGTGGCCGGCATCCTCTTCTACCTGGCCAAGGCCTTCCCTGACGCGGGTCTCCTGCCGGCCGACGCCGAGGGCCAGGGCCGGGTCGTCGCCTGGATGTCGTTCATCGCCGCGACCGTTCACCCCGCCCGCCGGCAGGGCCTGGAGCACGCCCGCGAGATCTACGCCCAGGCCGACCAGCGGCTCGGCGCCGCGGACTGGGCCGTGGGCGGCGCCTGTTCCATCGCCGACATCCACCTCTTCCGGCTGTTCTGGCGGTTCTTCAATTCGCTGAAGCCGCCGGCCGAGGACTTCCCCAACCTGATGCGCCACTACGAGGTCATGATGCAGCGGCCCGCGGTGCAGCGCACGCTCGAGGCGGAGGCGGCGATCGGCTACGAACTGCCCTAGAGCCCTTCCCACTCACGATGGATCATCGTGAGTGGACGAGAAGGGCCTCTCAACAGAAAGCGACGACCCTGTCCCGACAGGCTTGATTCAAGCCAGTCGGGACAGGGTCTAAAGCACGATGGGGTCAGGTGGAATCACCTGACCGCTGAATCGTGCTTTAGAATCAAGAGTGGCGACCCTGATTCAGGGTTCAGGTCGCTTCGACCTGAACCCATCAGGGTCTAGCGGTCGCGGCTCATCAGCTTGAAGACGCCGGAGCAGCGGACCACGTCGTGGCCGCCGACGTAGGCGCGGCCCTCGGCGAAGGCGACGTCGCGGGTGGCCCGCGTCAGCCGGCCCTCGCCCATCACCCAGTCGCCCACCCGCGCCATCTGCAGGAAGTCGATGGAGAGGTGGATGGTCACCGCGGTCTTGCCGGTCCCGCGCTAGACCGCGCCGGCCAGCACCCCGTCCAGGAAGGCCGACAGCATGCCGCCGTGCACCAGGCCGATGCCATTGGCGTGGCGCTTCAGGGCGTAGAAGGCCTGCTCGGCCAGCGGCCCGTCGCCGGGACGGTGGAAATAGGGGCCGTTGAGGGTGGAGAAGGCGCCGCGCCCCTCGGACAGCACATAGCCGTCGGGCGGCGGCGGGATCGCCTCGTCACGCGCCGCCGTCAACGGGCGGCGGCCTTCGGCGGCGTCAGGCGGACCTCGTAGAGATGTGGCCAGTTCTTGCCGGTGACGAACAGGCGGTCATGTTCGCGGTCGTAGGCGATGCCGTTGAGGACGGCGTCGGAGTCGGCGGACTTGAGGGTCTCCGGCAGTCCGGTCATGTCGATCCAGGCCTTCACCTTGCCGGTGGCCGGATCGATGCGCGCGATCAGGTGGGTCTCCCAGATGTTGGCCAGGATCTCGCCCTTGACCCATTCCAGCTCGTTGAGGTTCGCCACCGGCCGCCCATCGGCGGTGACCGGCAGGCGCCGCACCTCCTTGAAGGTCACCGGATCGCGGAATTTCAGCACCGGCGAACCGTCGCTCATGATCAGGTGCTTGCCGTCCTGGGTGAGCGCCCAGCCCTCGCCTGCGTAGCGGAACGCCGACTTGCGGGTCAGCGTCTTCAGGTCCCAGCGGAAGCCCACCTGGTCCTGCCAGGTCAGGCTGATGATCTCCCGCCCCCAGTTGACGATCCCCTCACCGAACAGGTTGGGCTCCAGGGCCTGGGCCTGCAGCACGGCTCCGTCGCTCAGGCGCACCCGCCGCAGGTTGGATTTACCCTGCAGGCCCGTGCTCTCGTAGAGATCGCCGTGGAGGTAGAACAGCCCCTCGGTGAAGGCCCCCGGATCGTGCGGATAGATATGCTTGATCGCAAAGCCGCCGATCGGGACAGCAGCGGCGGCCGGCAAGGCGATGGCCGCCGCGGCAAGGCCCAGGCCCAATCTTGGAAGCATGGATGGCAAGCCTGGGCTCCGGGCGGGCGGGGTCTCCATCCTTACGGGGAGCCGTCGGCCTGAGGCAAGTCAGTCCAGGTCGGGGGCCTCGATGTCCGCCACCACGAGGCCCTTGGGACCCTCGGCGAAGCGCACCATGACCTCGTCGCCGGGCTGCAGGTCTTCCATGCCCGAGCGCCGCAGGGTCTCGATGTGGACGAAGATGTCGCCCGGCTCGACGTCGCGCACCACGAAGCCGTAGCCCTTGGTGCGGTTGAACCATTTCACCTTCGCCCGCTCCAGGGGCCCGGAGGCCGGCGGCGCGCGGCGGGGCGGCGGCCGGTTGGCGAAGTCGCCGCGCAGAAAGGCGTCCCGGTCGCCGCGCGGGCGACGCTCGGGGGCCGGCGGGGCGGCGCTCTCGTCGATCTCCACGACCTCGGCCACCTGCCAGCCCTTCGGCCGGCGGACCACGTCGCAGGTGATCAGCGAGCCTTCCAGGGCGTGCTCGCGGCCCGAGCTGCGCAGGCTGGTGACATGCAGGAGGACGTCCTTCAGGTCGGTCTGGCTGGGATCGTCCGGGACGATGAAGCCATAGCCCTTGCCGGCGTCGAACCACTTGACCCGACCGCTGATGCGCACGGCCTCGGCCTGCACATCCACCTGCTCGAATTCGTAACCAGCCATCTGCCCCTCGGCCCGTTACTCCCCGATCCCGACATTCGGACTGAGCCAACTATAACACTGTTCTTGTAACCGTGTACGCGTCAACGCGAAAATGCACGCGACAGGCGTGCGAAATGTCGCGTGTCCGACAAAGGCGGGGATCTCGCGTGGCAGTCCCTAGGGGAGTCGAACCCCTCTCTCCAGGTTGAAAACCTGGCGTCCTAACCGATAGACGAAGGGACCGCGTAAGCGCGAAGGGCGGCTCTATATCCGCCTTCCCCAGGGGGTGCAAGGCCGCCACGGCGGCCCAAGGCCACGCCTCTAAGCCCGCCGGGGATCGGCCACGTCCTCGATCTCCAATTCGACGCCCTGACGGCCTTGCCAGTCGTCGGGTTTCAGCCGGCCGGCCACGTGGATCGCACCACCTTCGGCCATCAGCCGGCGCCCGGCCTCCGAGCCTTCCACCCGCCACGCGACCGCCTTCAGCCGACCGCCCGACGCGTCGGTGAGGGTGCAGCGCACATGGCCGCCGCGCAGAGCCATCGGTCGCTCGACCCGCACGTCGGCCGCGGCGAACAGCGGCTCCAGGTTGCCCGGGCCGAAGGGAGCCATGCGCTGGAAGTCCTGCCAGAGCGCGCGGTCGCAGCCGCGGGCGGTGACCAGGGCGTCGACATCGAGCGCGTCCTGCGCGGCCGCGATCTCGCTCTCGGCCGCCAGCCGCTCGCAGAGGAAGGCGCGCAGTTCCGGAATGGTGTCGGGCCGCACCGACAGGCCCGCGGCCATGGCGTGGCCGCCGCCGGCCAGCAGCAGGCCCTCGTCGTAGGCCGCCTGCACCGCGCGCCCCAGGTTCACCCCCGGCTGCGAGCGGCCCGAGCCCTTGCCGACGTTGGCCGCCCGGTCGACGCCCACCACCACCACCGGCTTGCGATATTTCTCCCGCAGACGCCCGGCGACGATGCCGATGACGCCGGGATGCCAGTCGTCGGCGGCCACCAGCAGCATGGAGCCCTGGGCTTCGTTGCTCTGGGTCTCGATGTGGGCGATGGCCGCCTCGGTGACCTCGCGCTCGACCTCCTTGCGCGATGCGTTGAGCCCATCCAGCTCCTCGGCGAGCGCCCTCGCCTCTTCCGGGTCGTCGGTGGAGAGCAGCCGCGCGCCGAGGTCGGCCCGGCCGATCCGCCCGCCCGCGTTGATCCGCGGGCCCAGGATGAAGCCCACGTGGAAGACCGAGGCCGGCCCCTGGCTGTTGGCCACCTCCAGTAGCGCCTTCAGGCCCGGATTGCGCCAGGCCGACATCACCTTCAGCCCCTGGGCGGCCAGCGCCCGGTTGAAGCCGCGCAGTTCGGTCACGTCGCAGATCGCGCCCATGGCGGCCAGGTCGAGCCACTGGCGCAGATCCGGCTCGGGCCGCTCCCCGAATAGGCCGCGCCTGCGCGCCTCGCGGTTGAGGGCGGCCAGCAGCACGAAGGTGACCCCGGCCGCCGCCAGATGGCCCTGGCCGGAGGTGTCGTCCGGCCGGTTGGGGTTCACCAGGGCCGCGACGGCGGGGATTTCCTCGCCGCGCATCAGGTGGTGGTCGATCACCACCACCTCCAGGCCGATCTCCGCGGCGCAGGCCAGCGCGTCGTGGGCCGCGGCCCCGCAGTCGACGGTGATCACCAGTTCCGCCCCCTCGGCCTTCAGCCGGCGGAACGCGGCCGGCGACGGGCCATAGCCCTCAAGAATGCGGTCGGGGACATAGATCGGCAGTTCGTGGCCCAGCGCCCGGAACCAGCGCACCAGCTGGGCGGCGGACGAGGCCCCGTCAACGTCGTAGTCGGCGAACACCACCAGCGGGCGGCGACGCTCCAGGGCGTCCACCAGGATCTCAGCCGCGCGGTCCATGTCGGTGAAGGTCGAGGGGTCGGGGAACAGCGCCTTCAGCGTCGGGTTGAGATAGGTCTCGCCCTGCTCGGCCAGCACGCCGCGGGCCGCCAGCGCGCGCGCCAGGGGCTCCGACAGGCCGTGGCTGAGCTGATGGCGGCGCACCAGGTCCGGATCGGCCGCGCGCTCGCGCCACAGCCGCCCGGAGAGCGAGCGGGTGACGCCGAGATAGCCCAGATGCGTGCTTCCGTCCGGCAACCGCCGCTCCTCACCCCGCCTCGCGCCACTATCGGTCTGCCGCTGGCGAGTCGCCAGCGGCCAGGCTCAGTTACACACAGGCTGCGTCACAAGCGGTCGTAGCGAGGACGGCGCCGTGCGGCGCGACATTGACGGCGGCGCGTCGGACACGTCTCCTCCCTCCGATGGTCAAGCCCTGGACCCTATCGCGCCGCCAGGCGCTCGCGCGGTCCTTGGGCGCGTGGGCGGCCGCGGCGGCGGGCCCCGCTCTATCGGGCCCGACTGCCGAGACCGCGCCGGCCCGCGCGGCGCTCAGGCGCCTGTTCGGGGCCCGCGCCGGGACCATCGAGCTGACGATCGAGCCGGCGCCCAAGGCGGGAGCGCGGCCCTGGTACGCGGCCGAGGCTCGTGGCGGAAGGCTTTCGGTGCACGGCGACAGCCCCGTCGCCCTGGTGCGCGGCGCCTACGCCACGCTGAAGGACGCCGGTTGCGCCCACGTCAGCTGGGAAGGCGACCGCGTCGCCTGGCCGCCGCGCCTGTCCGACATCCCGCCGCGCCGCGTGGAAAGCCCCTTCGCCCACCGCGCCTACCTGAACACCTGCACCTATGGCTACACCACGCCCTGGTGGGACTGGCCGCGCTGGAGCCGCGAGATCGACTGGATGGCGGCCCACGGGATCGACATGCCGCTGGCCATGGAGGGACAGGAATACGTCTGGCGCGCCCTGTGGCGCGAAGCGGGGCTGAGCGAGGCCGACCTGGCCGCCTACTTCTCCGGCCCGGCCTTCACGCCCTGGCAGCGGATGGGTAACCTCGAGGGCCACCTCGCGCCCCTGCCGGCGGCCTGGATCGACAAGAAGCGCGACCTCCAGCGCCAGATCCTCGAGCGCATGCGCTCGCTGGGCATGAGCCCGATCCTGCCGGCCTTCGGCGGCTATGTGCCCAAGGCGTTCGCGTTGAAGCATCCCAAGGCCCGCATCTACCGGATGCGCGCGGGCCCGGGGTTCCACGAGACCTACTGGCTCGATCCGGGCGACCCCTTGTTCGCCCACCTCCTCGGCCGCTTCCTCGCCCTCTACACCGAGACCTATGGCCCGGGGACCTACTATCTCGCCGACTCCTTCAACGAAATGACCCCGCCGATCGCCGAAGACGGGTCCGACGCCCGCGGCGCCTTCGACGACGCCACCGGCAAGACCGCCGCAACGCCAGGTCCGGTCGATCCGACCCTGAAGGCGCGGCGCCTGGCGGCCTACGGCAGGGCGATCCACGAGGCCTTCGCGAAGACCCGGCCCGACGCGGTCTGGGTGATGCAGGGCTGGCTGTTCGGCTCCGACCAGGCCTTCTGGACCGCGGAGGCCATCGCCGCCTACCTCAGTGAGGCGCCCGACGACCGGCTGATGATCCTCGACATCGGTAACGACCGCTACGCCGACGTCTGGCGCAAGGCTCGCGGGTTCGCCGGCAAGCCGTGGATCTACGGCTACGTGCACAACTACGGCGGCAGCAATCCGGTCTATGGCGACCTCGACTACTATCGCCGTGACCTGGCGGCCGTGACCGCGAGCCCGGAGGCCGGACGCCTCGCGGGCTTCGGCCTGTTCCCCGAGGGCCTGAACAACAATTCCATCGTCTACGAGGCGGCCTACGACCTGGCCTGGAACGCCGGCGGAGCCTCGCGCGCGGCCTGGCTTTCCACCTACGCGCGGTCCCGCTACGGCCGGACGACACCGGAGCTCGAAGCGGCGCTCGGCCTGCTGGTCGACGCGGCTTACACGACCCGCTACTGGACGCCGCGCTGGTGGAAGAACCGGGCCGGCGCCTACCTCTTCTTCAAGCGGCCCACTGTCGAGATCGTCGATTTCGAAGGCCATCCCGGCGACCGCGCGAAGCTCGCCGCCGCGGTGGGCGAGTTGACCCGCCTGGCCCCTCAGTTCGCCGATCGGCGGCTCCTCGTCATCGACCTGACCGATGCGGCGCGCCACTTGGCGAGCGAGGACATCGACCTGCTGTTGATCCAGGCGGTGTCCGCGTATCGGCGCGGCGACTTGGCCGCCGGGGACCGGGCCCGCCGCAAGGTCGAGGCTCTCGCGCTGGCCGTGGACGCCTTGCTGGGGGTCCGCGACGAGTCCCTGGCCGCGTGGATCGACAGCGCCCGGGCCTACGCCGACAATCCCGCCGACGCCCGCGCCTACGTCCGGAACGCCAAGACCCAGGTCACCGTCTGGGGCGGACAGGGCAACCTCAACGACTACGCCTCGAAGGCCTGGCAAGGGCTCTACCGCGACTTCTACCTTCCCCGGTGGTCGCAGTTCCTGGACGCGCTGCGAAAGGCGGGAACAGGGCCGTTCGACGAACCGGCGGTGACCGCCGCCCTCGCCGCCTGGGAGGCCGCCTGGGTCGAGCGCGACACCGCCTACAGCCGCCAGCGCCCCGCCGATCCGGTGGCCTCGATCCAGGCCATCCTGGCCCGGCTTGAGCAGGCGTAAGGCCGATGTCGCAGCCCGCGCCCCGCTTCCTGGCCCTGGACGTGTTCCGCGGCCTGGCGGTCTGCCTGATGATCGTCGTCAACACGCCTGGGCCCGGCGCCCATCCCTACCCGTGGCTGGTCCACGCCAGATGGTTCGGCTTCACCGCCGCCGACTGGGTCTTCCCGGCGTTCCTGTTCGCCGTGGGCTGCGCGATGAGCTTCAGCTTCCAGCGCCCGATCTCGCACCGCGCGTTTGCTTTCAAGATTCTGCGGCGGGCGGCGCTGATCTTCCTCCTGGGCTTCCTGATGTACTGGTATCCGTTCGTGCGGCACGGCGACGACGGCTGGAGCCTGATCCCTTTCGCCGGCACGCGGGTGATGGGGGTGCTGCAGCGGATCGCGCTCTGCTACGCCCTGGCCGCCTTCGCGGTTCGCTATGCCGGTCCCCGCAAGCTGGTGGCGCTCTCCGCCCTCCTGCTGGTCGCCTACTGGATCATCCTGCTGGCTTTCGGAGATCCCGCCGATCCCTTTTCCAAGCTCGGCAACGCCGGCACGCGCCTGGACCTCGCCGTGATCGGCCAGGCCCACCTCTACCGGCAGGACGCCGGCTTCGATCCGGAAGGCCTGCTCGGGACACTGCCGGCGACGGTCAACGTCATCGCCGGCTACCTGGCGGCGCGCCATCTCACGGCGGCGCCGGACCGCCGAGGAGCCCTGCTTCGCATGGCCTTGGCCGGCCTGGTGATCGGCGTCGCCGGCCTCGCCTGGAGCCCGCTGTTCCCGATCGCCAAGAAGCTCTGGACCGGCAGCTTCGTGCTGTTGACCGTGGGCAGCGACCTCCTGGTCCTCGCCGGTCTCGCCGCGGTCTTGGAAGGCCGCCCGCCGAACCCCTTCACCCGCTTCTTCCAGGTATTCGGCCGCAATCCCCTGGTGATCTACCTGTTCTCGGAGCTGTTCGTGGTCACGCTCGACCTCATAAGGGTGGCGCCCGGCGTGGGCGCCTACGACGGGGCCGGCGCCCTCTTCCAGCGGGTGGCGCCCGGCGCATCCGGCGCCTTGCTCTGCGCCATCGCCTACATGCTGGTCTGCTGGCTGCTGGGCTACGTCCTCGACCGGCGCAACATCGTGGTGAAGCTCTGACCTCGCGTCAGACCGGCCGCTTCATGCGGATTTCCCGCGCCGTCCGCGTGGCGGAGTTCAGCACCAGGGTGTGGGTGTGCACGAAGCCGCCCTCTAGCTTCACCCCATCCAGGAGGGCGCCGTTGGTCACCCCAGTTGCCGCGAAGATGGCGTCGGCGCGGACCATCTCGTGCAGGTCGTACTTGCGGTCCAGGTCGGTGATGCCCACCCGGGCGGCGCGGGCGCGCTCGTCGGCGTTGCGGAACACCAGGCGGCCCTGGAACTGGCCGCCGACGCATTTCAGGGCCGCGCAGGCCAGAACGCCTTCCGGCGCGCCGCCTTGTCCGACGTAGAGGTCGACGCCGGTGGAGGGATCGGCGGTGTTCATCACGCCGGCCACATCGCCGTCGGTGATCAGGTATACCCGACAGCCCACCGAGCGGAGGCTGGCGATGATGTCGGCGTGGCGCGGGCGGTCCAGCACGCAGACGGTGATCTCGTCGGCCGCCACGCCCTTGGCTTTGGCGATCGACTGCACGTTCTCCGCCGGCGTCCGGTCGAGGTCGATGACGCCCGCCGGATAGCCCGGCCCGCAGGCGATCTTGTCCATATAGGTGTCGGGCGCGTTCAGCATGGTGCCCTTGGGCGCCCAGGCCATCACCGCCAGCGCGTTGGCCATCGCCTTGGCAGTCAGCGTAGTGCCTTCCAGCGGGTCCAGCGCGATGTCGATCTTGTGCTTGCCGCCCTTGCCGACCTTTTCGCCGATGTAGAGCATCGGCGCCTCGTCGCGTTCGCCCTCGCCGATGACGATCTCGCCGTCGAGGTCGAGGTCGTTGAGAGCCGTGCGCATGGCGTCGACCGCAGCCTGGTCGGCCGCCTTCTCGTCGCCGCGGCCCACCAGCTTCCAGGCGGCGATGGCGGCGATCTCGGTGACGCGGACCGCGTCCAGCACCAGGCTGCGGTCCAGGATTTCAGAACTCATCGCTTCAGCGTCTCCGGATGTCTTAAATGCGCGCGATGCGTAGCAGGCGCGGGCGGTCGAGCACAGCCGGCAGACCGGCGATCCGTTCGATCGCCGCCTTCAGCACCGATTCCGCGACGGCGTGGGTGGTCAGCACGATGGGAACGCCCTGGGCCTTCTCCACCGGCTTCTGCAGGAAGCTCTCGATGGAGACGCCGGCTTCGGCCAAGGTCTCGGAGACGGCGGCGATGACGCCCGGTTCGTCCTTCACCGACAGCCGCAGATAGGCGCGGCCGATGCTCTTGGCCGGATCCACCGGGGTGAACGGCTCGATCGAATCGGCCGACGCCTGGAAGACCGGGCGGCTCGCGCCGGTCATCACGTCGGCGATGTCGGCGGCCACCGCCGCGGCCGTGGGACCGGCGCCCGCCCCAGGTCCCTGGACGAAGATCCGCCCGGTGCGTGCGCCCTCGATGAAGAGGGCGTTGAGCGCCCCGCCGGCCTGGGCCAGGGGATGGGCCAGGGGCGCGAGCGACGGGTGCACCCGCACGAGCACCCCGTCCGGCGAGCGGTCCGCGGAGGCCACCAGCTTGATGCGGTAGCCCAGGTCGCGGCAGAGCTGGATGTCCAGCAGGTCGACGCCCTCGATCCCCTCGATCTCGGCGGCCGCGTAGTTGGGCGCGCAGCCGAAAGCCAGCGCCGCCAGGATGGAGATCTTGTGGGCCGCGTCGAACCCGCCCACGTCCATGGTCGGGTCGGCCTCGGCGTAGCCCAGCCGCTGGGCCTCGGCCAGCACCTCGGCGAAGGACCGGCCCGTCGCCTCCATCTCCGTCAGGATGTAGTTGCAGGTGCCGTTGAGGATGCCGGCGATCGAACGGATCTCGTCGCCCACCAGGGCTTCGCGAACCATCTTCACCGCCGGCACGCCGCCCATGACGGCGGCCTCGAACAGCAGGGGGACTCCCATCGCCTCGGCCAGTTCCGCCAGCTCCCGGCCATGCTCGGCGATGAGCGCCTTGTTCGCGGTCACCACCGGCTTGCCGGCCTTCAGCGCCGCCTCGACCGCCGCCTTGGCGGGTCCGTCAGAGCCGCCGATCAGTTCGACGAACAGGTCGGTCTCGTCCCACGTCGCCAGCGCCACGGGGTCGTCGAACCAGGCCAGGCTCGAGATGTCCACCGGACGCGGGCGCGAGCGCGAGCGCGCCGATACGCCGTGCACCTGGACGAGCCCGCCGGCGGGGGCGAAGGCGGGGTGGCCCTCCAGATAGCCGAGCAGTCCGGCGCCGACCGTGCCAAGGCCGGCGACCCCCACGCGCCACGGCTTGCGGTCCATCGGATCATCAGTCATCCGCCTGCGCTCCTGCAGAGCTTCGTCGCGATGCCCCACCGGCTCGCCGCGCCGAAACCTGGGTGAAGGCGGGTCATTGCGCGGCCAGGGCGTTGTGGTGGCGCGCCAGGATCTCGTCGGAGTGGCTGAGGAATTTCTTCACGTTGCGCGCCGCCTGGCGGATGCGGTGCTCGTTCTCGACCAGTCCCACGCGCACGAAGCCCTCCCCGTATTCGCCGAAGCCGACGCCCGGCGCGACCGCCACGCCGGCCTCCTCGATGAGGAGTTTGGAGAAGAGCAAGGAGCCGGCCTCCTTGAACTGTTCGGGCACCGGCGCCCAGGCGAACATCGAGGCGCCCGGCGACGGGATGTCCCAACCGGCCCGCTTCATGGTCTCGACGAGCACATCGCGGCGGGACTTGTAGATCGTCCGGATCTCCTCGACGCAGTCCTGCGGACCGTTCAGAGCGGCGGCCGCCGCCACCTGGATCGGCGTGTAGGCGCCGTAGTCGAGGTAGGACTTCACCCGCGCCAGCGCCGCGCAGATCCGCTCATTGCCCACCACCATGCCGACCCGCCAGCCCGCCATGGCGTAGGTCTTGGAGAGCGAATTGACCTCAACGGCGATGTCCTTGGCGCCCTCGACCTGCAGCACGCTCGGCGGCGGGTTGCCGTCGAAGTAGATCTCCGAATAGGCGATGTCGGAGATCACCAGCATCTCGTGCTTCTTCGCCAGCGCGATGGCGTCGCGGTAGAAATCCAGGTCGACGCACTGGGCCGTGGGGTTCGACGGATAGGAGAGGATCAGGACCGTGGGCGGCGGCGCGGAATGCTTCACCGCCCGGCTGACCCCGGCCAGGTAATCCTCGGGCGACAGCGCCGGCACGTGGCGGATCACCCCACCGGCCATGATGAAGCCGTAGGCATGGATCGGATAGGCCGGGTTCGGACAGACGATCACGTCGCCGGGCGCGGTCAGCGCCTGGGCGAGGTTGGCGAAGCCTTCCTTGGACCCGAGGGTGGCGATCACCTCGGTGTCGGGATTCAGTTTCACCCCGAAGCGGCGGTCGTAGTAGCCGGCCATGGCGCGCCGAAGGCCGACGATCCCCTTCGACGCCGAATAGCGGCCGGCCTTGGGGTCGCGGGCGGTCTCCACCAGCTTGTCGATGATGTGCCTGGGCGTCGGCATGTCGGGGTTGCCCATGCCGAAGTCGATGATGTCCGTCCCCTGTGCGCGCAGGCGCGCCTTGATGCGGTTGACCTCCTCGAGGACGTAGGGCGGGAGGCGTCGGATGCGATGGAACTCGGGGGTCATTTGGCAGGTCTTGCGCCGCGGAGCGCCCAGGTGCGGCCTTATCGGAGCTGACGTCGGGCCTGGATAGACTCCGGGCAGGAGCCAGCCAAGCCATGGTTCGATGAAATTTCAGCCTCCGCGGGGCCTAGTGCCTGGCCGGCGGAGGCGGCGTAGCTCGGGCCTTGAGGTCCTTGGCGAAGGCCGCGGTGTCACCGGGCTGGGCCGGCGTCAGCAGGGGGCCGGCGTCCGCACGCGCCTGGGCGGCGAAGGTCTCGGTGTTGTTCAGCGTCCAGGTGTCGTCCGCGGTGGCCGCCACCAGGTCGGCGGCCTCCCTCTCGATCTGTGCGGCCTGCACGCCATATTGCCGGTGCGGGCGCAGGTCCTTGGGCTTCGGCGGAATCCCGCGGAAGGTCGGATAGCGGGCGTCGGGATGGACGGCCGAGGCCACCTCGGCGGCCACCGGGGAGCGCGGATCGACCCGTGCGTCGGCGAACGGATTGCCGACGCAGGCGCAGGTGAGCGCGCAGCCGCCCGCCACCGCCAGCAGCCGTGCAGCCGCCGCCAGGCGCGGGACGTTCACAAAAAGGCTCGACCGAACATGCATTTTCCGGTCCGGTCTTAAGCGATGATGGAGACCGGCGAAAGAGCGCGCACGCTTTCGCCGCCGGAGGACAGAGCGATGAGCGAGCAGACCTCGCCGGCCAAGGTCGTCAAGGGCAAGGGCTCCAAGGCCGCCAAAGCCGAAGGCAAGGGCAAGGCCAGGAAGGCCGGCAAGGCGAAGAAGGCCAAGGCCTTTGAGAAGCCGCCGCTGCCCGAAGAGCCGCTGGCCCCGGCCGACCTGCAGGGTGCGTCCGCGCCCGCGTCGGCTTCCGCGGCCTTCGGCTTCGCGGCGCAAGGCGCCGAGATCGCGGCTCTCACCGCCGAGCAACGGGCGGCCGTGGAAAAGCTCTCCGCCAACCTGGCGCGCGCGGCGCTCACCGCCCAGGGCGCCATCGCCGAGATGGCCCTGCGTCAGGCGGATCGGCCGGCGGCCCTGTCGCCCGACCCCTTCCATGTCGCCCCGGCGCTCACCGAAGTCATGGGCCGGCTGGTCGCCCAGCCCGACCGGCTGATGCGCGCTCAGGCCGAGCTGTTTTCGAAATACCTCGACCTCTGGCAGGCGAGCGCGCGCCGGATAGGCGGCGAGACGCCGGAGCCGGTGGCCGCGCCGGCCCGCGGCGACAAGCGATTCGCCGATCCGGACTGGGCGGAGAACCCGGTCTTCGACGTCATCAAGCAGTCCTACTTGCTGACCGCCAACTGGATGAACGGCCTGGTGGCCGAGGTCGACGGCGTCGACCCGATGACCAAACGGCGGGTCGAGTTCTTCATGAAGATGCTCACCGACGCGTTCTCGCCGTCCAACTTCCTGGCCTCCAATCCGGCGGCCCTGCGCGAGGTGATGGCCACCGGCGGCGAAAGCCTTGTGCGCGGCATGGAGAATTTCGCGGCGGACCTCGAGCGCGGCGGGGGGCAGCTTTCCATCGCCCAGACCGACTACGAGATGTTCAAGATCGGCGAGAACGTGGCCACGGCCCCTGGGAAGGTCGTGTTCCGCAATGAAATCATAGAGCTGTTGCAGTTTTCTCCCGCAACGGAGACGGTCTGCGAGATCCCCCTGGTGATCTTCCCGCCCTGGATCAACAAGTTCTACATCCTCGACCTGCGGCCCGAGAATTCGATGATCCGATGGCTGACCAGCCAAGGGATCACGGTCTTCGTGGCCTCCTGGGTGAACCCCACGCCCGAGCTCGCCGACCGCACCTTCGAGGACTACATGCGCGAGGGGATCTATGCCGGCACCCAGGCCGCCATGGACCAGTGCGGCGTGACCCAGGTGAACACCGTCGGCTACTGCATCGGCGGCACCCTGCTCTCCTCCACCCTCGCCCACATGGCGGCGAGGAACGACAAGCGGATCGCCTCGGCCACCTTCTTCGCCGCCCAGCAGGATTTCTCCGAAGCCGGCGACCTCCTGCTCTTCACCAACGAGGACTGGCTGAAGGATCTCGAGCAGAAGATGGACGAGGGCGGCGGCGTCCTTTCCGGCCAGGCCATGGCCGACACCTTCAATGCGCTTCGGGCCAACGACCTGATCTGGTCGTTCTTCGTGAACAACTACCTCCTGGGCAAGGAGCCCAAGCCCTTCGACCTGCTGTTCTGGAATTCCGACCAGACGCGGATGCCCAAGACCCTGCACCTCTTCTACCTGCGAAAATTCTACGGCGAGAACGCGCTCGCGAAGCGCGAACTGGTGCTGGACAACGTCAAGCTCGACCTCGGCAAGGTGAAGACCCCGATCTACGTCCAGTCGTCGAAGGAGGACCACATCGCCCCGGCCCGCTCGGTCTACAAGGGCGCCAAGCTGTTCGGCGGGCCTGTCACCTTCACCATGGCCGGCTCCGGCCACATCGCCGGCGTGATCAACGCCCCGGTGGCGAACAAGTACCAGCACTGGACCCTCGACCGCCTGCCGGACACCCTCGCCGAGTGGCAGGCGGAGGCGAAGGAGACCGCGGGTTCCTGGTGGCCGCATTGGATCGCCTGGCTGAAGGCCCGCTCCGGCGGCCAGGTCCCCGCCCGCGACCCCGCCAAGGGCAAGCTGAAGCCCCTGGGTGATGCGCCCGGGACCTATGTGAAGGTGCGCAGCTAGGTTACTAAGGTTTAATGCCAGCTACCTTGCGACGCCCAATACCTTGCGATAGGTCTTGGCTTCGCAAGGAGGCGCGACCGTGCCTGAAGCCATCGAGATCCAGCTGAAGAAGGGCGCGCTCGAACTCTGCGTCCTGGCCCTGCTTTGCGCACAAGACAGCTACGCCTACGAGATCGCCAGCCAGCTTTCCGAGAAGATCGGCATGGGCGAAGGCACGATCTACCCGTTGATGCGCCGGCTGCAGGGCGACCGGCTGGTGGAGACCTACCTGGTGGAGTCGCCGGCCGGTCCGTCGCGCAAGTACTACCGGCTGACCGAGGCCGGAAAAGCGAGCTTCGCCGCGCAGAGATCCGCCTGGAGCGCGTTCTCCGGGGCGGTGGAATCCATCCTTGGAGAGGTGAAATGACCCGTCAGGCGTTCATGGCCCGGCTGCTGGAAGGCCTGCGCGGCCTCCCCCCGCAGACCCAGGCCGACATCGTCGCGGACTACAACAACCATTTCAACGAAGGCCTCGCGGCCGGACGCAGCGAGGCTGACGTGGCCGCGGGCCTGGGCGATCCGGGCCGGCTGGCCCGCGAGTTGCGCGCCGAGATCGGCCTGAAGCGCTGGGAGGTGGAGCGCAGCGCCTCGTCCGGCGCCTCGGCGATCTTCGCGGTGCTGGGGCTGGGCGCCATCGACATCCTGATCCTGTTGCCCATCCTGATGGGGATCGGCAGCGCGATCTTCGGCCTGGGCGTCGCCATGCTGGGCATCTTCGTCGCCGGCGGCGTGATGTTCGCGGCGGGACCGTTCAGCGGCCTGCCCGGCGGCCCGGCGGTGGCCATGCTGGGAGGCGTCGGCCTGATGACCGGGGCGGCGTCCGGCGGGGCCCTGGTCGCCATCGTCACCATCGGCCTGGTCAACGCCCTCGCCTGGTACGGGCGGCTGCACTACCAGCTCCTCAAGCCCGCCCTGGAACCGCAGTTCACCGGAGGCCTGCAATGATCCGCGTGCTCATCATCATCGCCGTGGCCGGCTTCCTGGTCTCGATGGTCAGCCTCGCCACGGCCGTGGCGATCGGGGGGCCGGACCTGTTCTCCGAAGGTGTCTGGAGCCGCTTCGTCGACAGGGACGGCGACTGGGGCTGGCATGGCCGCGACTGGGACGACCGGGGCTGGCGGCGAGACTTCGGCGGCCCGCAGGCCAGCCGCGAGATCGCCTGGACCGGCGGTGACACCCTGGACGTCGATGTGCCGGCCGACATCACCTACACCCAGGCGCCCGGCGCCGGGAAGCTGACGGTCAGCGGGCCGCAGCGGGCTCTGGACAACCTGGAGCTCGACAACGGCCACCTGCATTACATCCACGGCCGGCGCCGCGGCGGTGAGTTGACCATCGTCATGACAGCGCCCGCCGTGAGCCATTTCGACCTCAGCACCTCGGGCCGGCTGGTCATCGACGGCTACAGCCAGGACAAGCTCAGTGTCGACGTTTCCGGCGACGCCACGGTCAGCGCCAAGGGCCAGGCCAAGTCCCTGGCGCTTTCGATCTCCGGATCGGGGGCGACGGACTTCACGGACCTGAAGCTGGGCGACGCCGACGTAGAGGTGGACGGTTCGGGCCAGGCGACGCTGGCGCCCACCGGCGCGGCCAATGTCGATATTTCGGGCTCGGGGGACGTGACCCTGCTCAGCCGTCCGGCGAAGCTGGAAAGCAACGTCTCCGGATCCGGCAGCATCCACCAGCGCGACGCCACGGCGGCCGAGCCGGCCCCACCCTCGCCGCCGGCGCCGCCGGCCAAGCCTAGACGCTGATGGGTTCAGGTCGAAGCGACCTGAACCCTGAATCAGGGTCGCCACTCTTGATTCTAAAGCACGATTCAGCGGTCAGGTGATTCCACCTGACCGCATCGTGCTTTAGGCGGGGACGAACTTGATCGCGACGCCGTTGTTGCAATAGCGCAGACCGGTGGGCCGCGGGCCGTCGTCAAAGACGTGGCCCTGGTGACCCAGGCACTGGGCGCAGTGATACTCGTTGCGCGGCACCCCGATCTTCAGGTCGACCTTCTTGGCCAGCGCGCCCGGGATCGCGGTGTAGAAGCTTGGCCAGCCGGTGCCGCTCTCGAACTTCCACTCCGACTTGAACAGCGGCAGCCCGCAGCCCAGGCAGACGAAGGTCCCCTTGCGGTGCTCGGCGAGCAACGGGCTCGAACCTGGCCGCTCGGTGTCCTCATGGCGCAGCACTTCGTAGGAAGCCGCCGGCAGGCGCTGCTTCCACTCGGCGTCGGACAGCTTCCGGAACGGCGAAGCGGCGTAGGGGTCGGCGGCGAGCGCCACCGCAGGCGCCGCCGTGGCGAGGGCCGTGGCCATCAGGAAGCCGCGGCGGGAGATATCTTGCATGCTCATGCCCCGATTACGTACCGATGGGCCGCGAGGTTACAAGCGCGGGCGTGAAAATGTGAAGCGGCCGGCCACGACTAGGTCAGCCCCTCGCCCTCCTCCAGGCCCAGCATCAGGTTGAGGTTCTGGACCGCCGCGCCGGACGCGCCCTTGCCCAGGTTGTCCAGGATCGCCACCAACCGCGCCTGGGTCCCGTCGGCGCTGGCGAAGACGAAGAGCTTCATGCGGTTGGTGCCGTTGAGAGCCTCCGGGTCCAGCGCCTGGACATAGCCCCCGGCTCCGGCGCGGGCGTTTTGCAGCGCGGCGCATTCCGCGCCGCTCGCCACCTCGACGAAGCGCTCGCCCATGTAGGCGGCCTGCAGGGCCACGTGCAGGTCAGAAGTGTCCGGCTTGCCGGGCAGCGCCCAAAGCTGCAGCGGGACCTCGACGATCATGCCCTGGGGGTAGCGGCCGACGGCCGGCGCGAAGACCGGCGGGTGGGCGAGGCCCGCGTGGCGCTGCATCTCCGGCAGGTGCTTGTGGGCGAGGTTCAGGCCATAGGCGCGGAAGGCGTCGCTCGTGCCCGCCGGCGCGGGCGCGCCTTCGAACTCCGCGATCAGCCCCTTGCCGCCGCCGGAATAGCCGGAGACCGCGTTGACGGTGAGCGGGAAGTCGGGAGGGATCAGGCCCGCCGCCACCAGAGGGCGGACCAGGCCGATGAAGCCGGTGGGATAGCAGCCGGGATTGGCGACCCGGGTAGAGCCGGCGATCGCCGCGCGCTGGGCCTTGTCCATTTCCGCGAAGCCGTAGGCCCAGCCGCTCGCCGTGCGGTGGGCCGTCGAGGCGTCGACGATCCGCACGCTGTTGGACTTGACCAGGGACACCGCCTCGCGCGCCGCCTCGTCCGGCAGGCAGAGCACCACGGCGTCGACGCCGTTCAAGAATTCGGCGCGGGCGTCGGCGTCCTTGCGCCGCGCGGGATCGATGGAGACCACCTCCAGGTCGCCGCGTCCGGCCAAGCGCTCGCGGATCTGCAGGCCCGTGGTGCCGGCTTCGCCATCGATGAAGACTGTGTGAGCCATGGCTTGAAGATATCCCGTGAAAGAGAAAGGGCGCCTCGGTTTCCCGAAGCGCCCTCTTCCGAAACGCGAGTTTTCGCCGCTTCGCTTTAGCGCTTCGAGAACTGGAAGCTGCGGCGGGCCTTGGCCTTGCCGTACTTCTTCCGCTCCACGACGCGGCTGTCTCGGGTGAGCAGGCCATGCGGCTTCAGGACCGCGCGCAGGCCCGGCTCGTAATAGGTCAGCGCCTTGGAGATGCCGTGGCGGATCGCGCCGGCCTGGCCGGAAAGGCCCGAGCCCTGCACGGAGACGATCACGTCGAACTGGCCGGCGCGGTCGGAAAGCTCCAGCGGCTGGGCGATCATCATCCGCAGCACCGGACGCGCGAAGTAGACCTCCTGGTCGCGGCCGTTGATGGTGATCTTGCCCTTGCCAGGCTGAATCCACACCCGGGCGATGGCGTTCTTGCGCTTGCCGGTGGCGTAGGAACGGCCCTGGGCGTCGACCTTGCGCTCGTGGACGACGACGTCCTGCGCCTCGGTTCCCATGCCCTTCAGGGCGTCGAAGCCCTTGCTCTCGGTGTTGGCCGGCGCTTCGGTGGTGGTGGCTTCCGACATGCTCAGGCGCTCCGCACGTTCTTGGCGTTCAGGTCGGCGAACGCGATGGTCTCGGGGTTCTGGGCGGCGTGCGGATGCTCGGCG